>Ga0208750_1000449_pt1 | contig 12260 bp, 11 predicted proteins | sample Knorr_S15_td_O2m_FD_185602 | JGI IMG/M metagenome (GOLD analysis project Ga0208750, IMG submission 185602) | Marine microbial communities from Southern Atlantic Ocean transect - Knorr_S15_td_O2min_ad_340m_LV (SPAdes) (version 2) | ecosystem: Environmental > Aquatic > Marine > Oceanic | place...
CAGTGTTTTTTAGTGAGGTATCAGCTTTATTTTTCGGACTTATTGATTTAAGCAGGAATTTTCAGAACGAACACAAATGGAAGATAGGGCTTTCAATTTGAGAGATTTCAGTGGGAAATCTGGATAAGATTAGAGGCCGAAGTAAGAATGAAGAAAAGCTCCACTGCCGTAATAAACTCCAACACTTTAGCTCCTCTTTGCAGAAAACTATACAACAAATATAAAAAACAAAATAAACTTCCAGAGGCCAAAATGGAGATTCCTAAAAGTGGTACCACAACACCATAGGCTAACATTTATGTCCATTCCCAGCCAGTTGGTGTTCCAGAATTTTCCAGAAACTGCTTCAAAGACAAAGACCAGTACTGAGGTATTTGTTTCAGAGGAACAAGTGGAGTTGTGGTAGAAGGTTTAGTTGAGTCAATTAATAAACTTACGTATGGAGATGAAATAGATTCTTTTATAAAAGATCCTTTGAAAAACTAAAAAACAACCCCATCATTCCCTATGAGAAAATTTTCTCTTTCATGAAATCTGAATATCTATTTTTATAAATATTCAATTTTCTTGAATTGATATATCGATTATTTTCTTGCTCGCCACATGGATTTTGTAATCATGAATGCACCTGTTCCCAATGCTATGCACATCACTACAAAACTTAAATCTTTAAGAAAAGCGTTAATGTTGTCATTGATACTAATTAAATTAAGTTCACTTAAATAACTTGGTATGATGATTCCTCTGCTTAAAGCGACCAAAAGCATTATGGTTCCCATGACTTTTTTGATATAATTTTGATTTACAAAAGTAGTTCCATAAGCACCAATTTGGACTCCAAATAATGACCCCGCCAAAATGATAACTGTTAATCTTATGTCAATGAGTCCCATCATGCCCCATTTGATTGAGCCAATTAACCCCATGCTAAAGGCGACGAACAGTTCTGTTGCTGATGCAACCAAGCTTGATGCACCAACAACAAATATCATTCCTGGCACACCAATAAAACCTCCAACTGCTATTGTTGCTGCAAGCATTCCTGTAAGAAATCCAATAGGAATGATGAACCATATTGAGATTATACTATCTGCTACTTTAAGTTTAACTTGTGGAGGAAGATTGATTTTTTTAAGAACCAATGAAAGTTTTGATTTTTTTTCTATGCCACCAGAATTTTGTGTTCTAAATGCATCATAAAACACATAACCTCCTATTGTAGTCAGAACAATGACATAGGCCAAACTCACATATAGGTCAGATCCTAAATTCCCATAAGTAGTATTGATTTTTTGTTGAACCTCAATTCCTACAAGGACTCCAAGTACTGCACTTGAAGCCATGATAAGACCTAACTTTAAGTCCACTTGACCATATTTGTACCTTTTAAATGCTCCTACTAATGCTTTTGGGAATTTGTGACACATATTTGAAGCGATTGCGACGAGTCCGTCTACTCCTAGGCTCATCATACCTGGTGTCAGTACAAAAGCTCCTCCTGATCCAATGAAACCACTGACAAGTCCTCCAATTAAACCCATAATTAAAAGAAAACTTATATTTAACAAATTTAATTCAATAAATTGAATTATTTTTTTATATATAATTTTTTTATTATTTGAAATTAATTCGAGATTTCCATTCGACGGATTCAAATCAACCTGAACATATTCAGTTTTATTTTTAAAGCTATATATCTCATTTTCTTTTGTTAATCTATGCTTAAATCCATCTTTTTCAATCACTAATCCTTGATTTTCATCATCCATTACAATGGCCAGATAATCTTTGCCATCAGAACTTCCCCATTGACCTAATAAAGGGTTCCCTCCTTTTCCACCAAAAGCATTTAATGCAAAGAAAATAATCAATAAAAAGATCAATAATTTTTTCAAAACTTACTTTTTGTTTCTTGTTTCTTGAATTTTACCAATATAATCAATAACGAAATTTGCAAATGAACCATAGGCTATTGAAATTAAAAATGCCGTACTTATGGGCAACAGAGCATACCATGAACCTAAAACAAAATAATGCATGACTAATTCTTCAAAATAAAAAATTAAGAAATAAAAAATAAATGAGATTGATCCAAAAAATAAAATTCTTAGTTTTAAGGGGTCCATATTTTTAAATTGATTAAGTGAATCTTTTTTCGTCCGTTTCACAACCCTTGAAAATAAATTTCATTCCACCTACTGATACTATTTCAGGGTTCAGTTCTTCTGCCATTTCATTCCATGTATCCCATCCTTTTGTGATATCAACTGTTAAATATATTTTCATAATTATCTTTCATAGTTAGAGATTTATAAACAGATAAACACTCAGTAGACTTGAACATCGTATCCAACGAATTGCCTGTTAAATCTCTGAGTTACTTTACCAGTTGTCATACCACCACAAAAAGAATAATCTAATAATAATTAATATTATCAGATAGTTACTGTAATATTATAAGGTGTGGTGGAGACAAGTATACTCTTATTCATTGATGCGGTTCACCTAGTGTTCCACAGGAAAGCCTGCTATCATCCAGTCTGCCATTCCGGAACTGTTGATACAGACAACATTTTCCAAACCCTGCATTCCGAGCATTGTGTATACAGTTTGTGCCCTGCGTCCGGAGTGGCAATATACAAATACTCTTTTATAGCTGCTAAGCTCTTCAAGAAACGACCGTTCAATACCTATGGGAATATTTAAACTACCGGGGACATGTCCCTGAGAATACTCGTTGGGCGTCCGTACATCAATAACCCTCTCCGTAGATTTCAGATTATCCAGCAACTGATACAAATCATGCATAGTAAAATTATCTTCATTTACATGACCAAGTTCCAGTGAAAAACCGCATTGAAGATTTTGAGGAACAGTCGAATCAATGCGTTGAGGCTTTGGCAAATCCAGATTTTTCATAATTTGGACAAATTTTTCCACCGTTTGTCCGCTGCCAATTCTGGGATTAAAAGCTTTTTCTTCTCTGATACTTGAGGCTGTACGTCCCAGATAATCATGACCGGGATAAACCAAGGTGTCATCCGGATAGGAGTACAGTTTTTGAGTAATACTTTCATAAAGTTTTTCCGGATCACCCAACTGGAAATCGGTGCGTCCGCAACCGCGAATCAACAAAGAGTCTCCTGTAAAGAGCATCCCTTCCGTATAAAAACTGGTACAGGCATCTGTATGTCCGGGTGTCGCAATTGCTTTGAGGCTAAAGTGTCCAAACTCTAACTCATCTCCATCTTCAAGAAGAATATCTGCACATTCAATTCCGGAAGGCTCACCAAAAACACTTTTTGCTCCAGTAGCTTCACGAAGCATACATGAAGAAGTAACATGATCCGCATGGACATGCGTATCAATTACGTATTTTAGCTCAACTCCCAGCTCTTCTATGAACTGTAGACTTCGATCAAATTGCTCTTTAACCGGATCAATTATCAGGCCTTCCATAGTTTCAGAATCAAACAAAAAATACGTGAATGTTCCAGTATCCTTGTCAAAAAATTGTCGGAAGACTAACTTGGGCTGGGTTGGTTTAGCCATTGAATTTGTCATTATAATTCAGGTACAAAATACTTCCTTTATCAAATCAAATAATTGTGTAATTTGATCGTTGGAAAAACGGTAAAAGGAGTAGGTTGTTTCACGTCGTGAGACTAAAACGCCTCGGCTTTTCAACAAAGCTAAGTGCTGTGACAGAGTCGACTGTTTAATCCCAGTGTAGTATTCAAGGTTCTGGACTGTTTGTTCACCCTCGCGCAAGGCACACAAAATACGCAGGCGGGCAGGATGAGACATAACCTTTAAACACTGTGCTGCAATTTCAATATTTGTATCCTGCTCGCCAAATAGTTGTTCGAGCTCACGTTTTATTATTTCGTTTTTACTTGCTGAAGTTTTCATGGTATCTCCTTTTCATTAGTAAATATCGTAATATACAAATATAAATAGATCAAATTTATTCTCTGAATACCAGAAAGCAATATCCAATTCCTGTTAGGTGAACTTGATAAAGAAAAATTGTATAAGCATGCATTACTATTTATATTACTGTAATTATTATTGATATTTTCTAAAGATTCCGCGGATCCACATCCCGCTAAGTTTTCCAATATTCCAGAGTAAAATGTTCTAATAATCCACAGGGAATGGCATGTTTTTCGCAGGGATTTAATCAATAGATTTAACAATATTTAAGTTATTAGGAGGCAAATATGAAATGGTTAAAATTTGAGACTCATGAGGAAGAGGAAGTATCAGATCCTGAAAACTCCTATATTTTAGTTTATTTGGGTCCTGAAGCTCTAAAACACGCAGTCATAGTAGATGATTTTGGGACATTCCAGGACAGTCCGGAGTGCATTCCCGGCGGACGTCTTTTAGAGGTTGGTCGTCAATATAGTTATCGTTTGCGGCAAGTTGCAGATTTGGTTGAAGAGCCCCTGGAAGAACAAAAAATTCTTATGAAAGCACAGTCAAAGCGCAACTTTCACGCAGAAATACGACCAGAAAAGCGCCTTGAGAAAAAAGAGGATGACTTGATGATTGGTGGTCCCAATGATTCTTATCCAGAATCTGCAATAGGCGACGCCGGTAACACGGGAAATACCAATGAACCGCAGCAAAATGTGAAGCCAGAACAAGTTCCATTTAAGGACCTTGAATCACTTTTTGTAAAATAGTCAGGACTTAATCAGGCAGTGAAATCTGCTGCCTGGACATATTCAGCCTCATAACACTTTTAATTCAAAGGCTGAATTTTCCCTCTCCGCAAAGTCAACAGCTGCATTTCACGTTCAACTTTACCCTTTTCATCGAAGCGTAAATTGCCGGTAACACCGGGAAACATCTGCATATTTAACAAGGCATCCCGCAGATCGCGGTGGCTCTGATTTCGCTCGTCTTCAAGCAACTGCATCAAGATTATCAGCGTATCATAGGCAAAAGCAGTATAAGCTGTAGGACCAATATAATTTTGATGCCGATATAAAATCCGTTCATGCAGCCTTAACAGTTGCTGCATGGCAGGTGTTTTACTTTGCTGGAAAAAACTGTCAACAAATACGGGGTTTTTCACTCCTCGAAGTCCCAGAGCATACGGCAGGGCTGAATCATTCCAACCACTATCTCCCAGAAAAGTCGTTTTTCTCATTTTGTACACTTCACTGTATGGAAAGATGAGACTTAAATTTTTTACACCACCCGAACCAACGGCTACAAAAACGGCATCAAAGTTTAGAATCGGCACTTCCTTCTCTTTAAGTTCCTTCAAAATTATTTTATCTTCTGTACCCAAACGTCTTATTTTGCCTGTGAAAGTATCGAATTCGTTCACTAGACTTTTTTGACCTTCATCCTTAAAACCTTCAACTGCAACTACTTTGCATCCCTTCAGAACTGCGGCATCCCAAAATAGTCTCATTTTTTGTCGACCTTCCCGTGTTTTTGCATAAAGTATCAGGAAACGGCAAGCCTGGAGCTCACTCGTTGCATATTCCAACAATTCTTGTATTTCCTGTTTCCAGCTTTGATTATTACGAAATATAAATTCGCCAAGTTCCGGAATGTTTTCTGTCAAAGAAAGAGAAATTAAAGGAACCCGCAAACGCTCAGCTTCTTCTGCAGCAGCCTCTGATGTTTTCCGGGCAAGAGGTCCAATGATGGCAATCACCCTTTCCGTCTCCACCAATTCGTGTACCAAGCTTTTGGTTATTTCCGGATTCAACTGTGAATCCCGTACCACAAGTTCCCAAGAATCTTCAAATTTCCTCGAATCAGGTTCCGCCTGGGCATTGTCTTTATCTTCTGATTTGCCGGTTATTTCATTTTCTTGCGAAGCCTCTTCGTCACCCATGTTTTCAGGCACTGCAGGAATTTCGTTTGCATGAAGTGCCAGCCACAAACCATTCATAGTTTGCTGTGCCAATCGGGAAACTTTTACGCTGGAACTGCTCAAGGGAAGTATTACCCCAATTCGGCGAGGATTGACGTTCAAAGCATTTGAATAGCGGATCTGTATTTGCTTCAAAACTTCAAGCTCTTCCTGATCTCCTATTACCCTTGCAGCAGACATTCTTTGCTCTAAAATCCCCAATGCATCACGGTAACGTTTCAGTTTAGCCAGAAGTTCCAATTCCATTATGAAGATTTTTTTCTGCAGCCATTTAACATTCTTATTATTCTCTGATAAAATTCGCAGTATTTCAGGAGACTGAACTTGATTTAACAAACCATTCAATTTTTCCATACTGACAACATTAGCAGTTTTTGCTTTATTCATTCCTTCAAGGCGATATTGTATTGCAGTTAAAAGATCGCCTTCAAGAAATGCTTCGTTACTGAGAATGAACAAAAAATCACTGCGGAATTTTGCTTCCAGAGTTTCCACTGCACGTTTCCTGAAAATCAAATTTTGACTGAGAGGCTTATGCTGAGCCATCAGAGATTTGTTCAAAAAATAAAACATCAAAGAGGCCATCTTACTTTCTGGACGTTCGCTCAAAAATACTTCTGCTAACTGCTCTGCAGAAGACCACTTTTCCAAATAATAAAGCAATTGTACTTTCAGTCGTGTACGCTCATCAATCTCCAACTGATCTTCTATTTCCTCGTACATTTCCCTGGCCGCTACCGGATCTGATATGAGCAGCCTTTCAATTTCTGTTATCAGCATTTTTATTCCCGCAAATTCTGAATCAGCCCACTCCACCCTAGTTTCTGCATTATGCATTTCTGAAGCAGTATCCAAGTTAGTGGATTTAGATTGCTCTGTACTGCTAAACCAGGGAAAAAGTCTGCGTAAAAAAGAGCCTGAAGGATTTTCGCTTTGATCTTTCTGTTCTATCAAAGGCACGGCTGGTTTTTGAGGAATTGTTGAAAAATTTTGTCCGCCGGTTTCAAGAGGAATTAGGAACGATTCCGGCAGAACTGTAGGAGTGGAGGACAAGTCAGAAGGTCTCAACGGAATATTTTGCAAAGTAAGCTCCTGTTTGCCGAAAACATCCTTATTTTCCTCCAACCACTCGCTGTCACTCAGCAAACTTTGGGCATGAGCTGTTACAGTTACTGTTTGAAAGTTCCACACGCTCAGTAAAGTGACAAGTAAAATTGGGGAAATTATAACTTGAAGTAAAAACACTTTGTATGCCGTTTTCTTTAATTGTTTAAAGCTGTAATTCTGGCCGGAATTCGGTGGTTATCTTCCCGAATTGTGAGCTGTTGACTGTCAAAATACTCTAACAAATCAATTGCATGTTTGCGAGAAATGTTTAGTAATTCTTTGAATTGGATTACAGTAATGTTTGGATTTTCACTAAAATAAAACCGCAGACTTTCTATAATTGATGCAATTTGCTCTGGAATATAGTGTAAATCCTCTGCAACCCGTACAAGTCGTTTTGAATGTGCTGCAGATTTGAGTAATGTCATTCCATCCTTTTCGTTTAAACCCAGTTCCTGGAGTAAATGTGTGCGGCGTAAAGGTTGAAAACCACCGGACTTAATCAATTCAAGGCAGCGTGCAAGACTGTCTTCCCTGCTTTGTGATGCCTGCGGCTGATGTTCTGCTAAGGAAATATACTGATCATTTTGTGTAAACAGACCAACCTTCACCAGATATTTTAGCAGTTTTTCAACCTCTTTTTCTGTAAAAATCAAGGAAAGTTTACCACCAAGTTCAGAACGGGTCATCCCATCGCGATCAGGGAATTTTGTGTGATGCTGCTCCAACGCTTTGCTCAAAAATTTGCCGATTCGCACAATATGCTCCACATGCAGATAACGTCCTGTGAGAGGTTCAACACAAAGTACTTTCTGCTGACTTTGCAAAAGCTGTAAAGCTTTTCCGGACTGCCTGCTGGAAAGGCCGGTACGAACCGAAAATTCAGACTCAGTTACTCCCCGAACAGACTGCAAATAGATCACTTCTTCAGATCGAATATTTTCATCACCAACATGAAGACGTTCCAGCCGTTCAGGAAGTTCGTGCTGTACTCTCCTGGATTTACCGGGAGAAGGGTCAATCACCATTCCTCCACCTAAGGTAATCATTGGTGAATAACTCCGGACGATAAATCGGTCTCCATAACTACCGCTTACCAAACTTTCCAAACGTAATTGAACCAGCGCTGTTTTTCCAGGAGACAAAGTTTCACCTTCCAACAAAGCAATTCGTCCAAAAACTTCCTTGCTGCCAAGATGAACGCGAACACGGGTCCTGTTTTTCAGTGGGGCTAAAACGTCTTCCAACAGAGTCAATGACACATTAAGCAAATAACTGTTCAGTAATGATTCCGGATGCGCCAACTGGTCACCACGCTGAATTTCTTCTTTGGCGATTCCTGCTAAATTCAGGGCGGCCCTCTGTCCTGCATTAATCTCTTTGACTTCCTGGCCGTGGTTCTGCAATCCTCGAATACGTACGTTCCGCCGTTGTGGATATTGCAGTATTTCCTCATCTTGTCTAACGGTTCCGCTGAGCACAGTTCCCGTGACGACTGTGCCAAAGCCCTTTAGCGTGAAAGAACGATCAACATGAAGCCTGAATGGTTTTTCTGTTGCCGGATGCTGTATTTGTTTCGGTAGTTTTGACAGTGTCTTACGGAGTTCATCCAATCCTTCACCCGTCACTGGAGAGACAGCTAAAATCGGCGCCCCCTCAAGAAATGTTCCTTTCAGCAATTCTGAAACTTCCTCACGACAGAGTTCGACCATTTCTTCTTCTTCCACCAAATCAATTCTTGTGAGTACCACCAACCCTGTTTGAATTTTCAACAGATTACAGATATTCAGATGTTCCCGTGTTTGTGGCATCACCCCTTCATCTGCAGCTACAACGAGTAAAACTGCATCCAGCCCTGCCACGCCTGCCAGCATGTTGTGAATAAATTTTTCGTGACCCGGGACATCCACGAATGCCATTTGATTTCCTTGTTCATCCTCATAATGAGCAAAACCAAGATCAATGGTTATCCCACGTTTTTTTTCTTCTGCCCAGCGGTCCGTATCCACTCCAGTGAGAGCCTTGACCAAAGTAGTTTTTCCATGGTCAATATGTCCGCTGGTTCCGATAACAAAAGGCCGGGAGGAAAGCGCTGCAGTTTTATTTGAATCCATTTTTTAATGTGGTGGTTTGTATAATTTCTTGTATTTTAAGTAAGATGTTCCCCTAAAAATGTGTAACTCCAGTGAGTGCAAGAATACAGTTGCTCTCAGTAATTGAAAAAACAGGTTCCTGCTTTTCGAACGGTTAGAGACTATCTTCGTAGTAATGGTATTTAAGAATGTTTGAAGAATTATTGATTTGCGTGTGCAATTATTAAAACAGTTTAAACTGCTTGATATGTTTATTCTAATATCAACATGGACAGGACTCAAGTTCCACAGGAAATATTTCACTGGCTTCAGTAAAAAAGTTTGCTATAATCAATGTGCTACGAAAGATGTTATTTTGTAGAATGAAAAATTAAAGCCGGAAAAGCTTACCTTGAATTACGCTTTCAATTCTGTTTTATTGGCACTGCCTGGTGCGGAGCATAAAGTATAAACCAATTGGGATACAGCTTCATAATGCTGTTCTCAACATGAGCAGAGACCAGTATCCGGGATCAAGTACGGGATGATAAAATTAAAACTTTTCAACAAACCCAACTTATAAGACATCAGGAAAAGATAGAATTGAGACAGCCATAACCATCTATGTTTAATTGTAAAAGATATTTTTTTATTGTTTGTTCAGGGTTTTTGTGGATATTTCCCCCAAATGGAATTTGGGCCGTTGAGAGTTATTTAAGAGATTCTACTCACAGGGGAGTAATAGATCTTTCACCATATCAAATCTTTCCTGAGAACAGGATGGGCAACGGGATTTATCTCGAGAATAAGCTTTTAGACTCACATTCCCAACGTGTGATTCTTAAAATTGTTAACATTAAAAGTACTGAAAGCCACGTATACCTCTTTCGAGATCAAAATGGAGCTTTGGGGCTTAACATTGTAAAAGCTGAGGCAGATAGAGACGCACGTTTTTGGCAGATTGACCCGGAATTTTACCAGTATTCAAACAACATTACTGGACTTAAAAGAATTTTCAGAATATTTCAGAATAATATTCAACCCATATTACCTTACCTCCGGACCGGATCCGGAGTAACTTCTGCTGCAACTCATGTTATATTTTATCATATAGCCGACTCAAAAGAAGTCATACGTCTCAATGCAAGCGGACAGGAAATAAAAACCAGGCTTTACACCTTCAGGCTTCATGTTATTAATCGAAAACTTGGCGATTCTAAAAGTATTGAAAATCTCCTAATTCAGGACGTAAATTATCGCCTGAAACTGGTTTGGGAAGATGAAAATTCTGTCAGCTACAAATTGAGTAACGGGGAAAAATACACTGTCGATTTGCTGAAATATGTACCCGAACTTTTTTAATAACAGCACTTAAGACTCCCTTATGTAAATCTGCCTTTCTCAATTTCATCACTTACATTTTAAACATAAAACAATGTCTCCGAATATTTCCTGTTTGATATATGATATGGACGGCCTCCTCCTGGATACAGAAGGCATATACACCGAAGTCACCCAGCAAATTGTAGGTGAATACGGAAAGGTTTTCGATTGGTCCGTTAAGGAAAAGATTATTGGCCGTAGATCTATTCAGGCCGCAGAAATTATAGTTGAAAGTCTGGACTTGCCAATTAGTCCGCAAGATTACCTGGACTCAAGGAAAGACGTTTTGCTGGAAAAATTTAAAGATACTGAGGCCTTACCCGGTGCAAAAGAGATGACCACTCATTTCTTCAAATTGGGGATTTCACAAGCCTTGGCCACTAGTTCATCGTCTCCGATGTTTGAGGCAAAATTTGAAAAACATAAAAAATGGTTTTCGCAATTCGCTCAAATTGTCAGGGGAGATGACCCTGAATTGAAAGAAGGTAAGCCTGCTCCGGATATCTTCCTGCTTGCAGCATATCGAGTTGGGGTTGATCCTGCAGAATGTCTGGTTTTTGAAGACGCGCCTACCGGAACCGAAGCCGCATTGGCTGCAGGAATGTCCGTGGTTGTTGTACCTGATCCCAATATGGATCATTGTCACTACAAAAATGCATCTCAAATAATTTCTTCGCTGAAAGACTTTGATCCAGAATATTGGGGACTGCCCAAATTCGCTGAATCCATTTGACACTTGCCCGGTTCTGATGAAAGTACTTATCACAGGATCATCGGGATTAATCGGAACTGCATTGTCAAAGTCACTAACTGCCGAAGGTCATTCTGCGATCCGTTTGCAGCGCCAGAATAATGACCCGGACTCACCTATTTGGGATCCGGATAATTGTTTAAAGGATTTAGCCTCGGTTGGGGAAATCTATGCAGTCGTTCATTTGGCAGGTGAAAACATTGCAGACGGTCGTTGGAGTAAAACAAAGAAAAACCGTATCCTGAACAGCCGGGTCAAAGGAACAAAACTTTTGGCTGAGTATTTTGCCAACTCTAATCAGAAACCTCGGGTAATTATTTCTGCGTCAGCAGTTGGTTTCTATGGTGACAGAGGAGCAGAAATTGTTGATGAAGATAGCAAGGCCGGAAACGGTTTCCTGGCAAATGTTTGTGTACAGTGGGAAGATGCCTTAAAAGTTGCTGCTAAAGCAGGAATCAGGGTAATAAAAGTGCGCTTTGGTACTGTCCTGAGTAAAGAAGGGGGAGCCCTGAAAAAGATGCTGCTGCCGTTCAAATTGGGGCTCGGCGGTGTTTTCGGTAGCGGGGAGCAATATATGAGTTGGGTCAGTATTGATGATGCCGTGGCAATGATTCAATATGTTATGACAAACGACTCATTACACGGTCCAGTAAATTTTGTCACACCGAATGCCCTCAACAACCGTAAGTTCACCAAATCTTTAGGCCAGGTTTTGAGTCGTCCCACAATATTTCCGTTACCGGCATTTGCCGCGCGCATTGCATTGGGTGAAATGGCAAATGAACTGCTGCTCTCCAGTAACCGTGTTTATCCCTCAAAACTTATGGAAAGCGGCTACAAGTTCCTCCACCCTGAACTAAATCAGGCCCTCATTAACTTGAAGTAAGCTGAAGCTTTTCTCAATCAGTATCTTGATCTCACTCAACATTGCCGGATCATTTTGTAATTCCTTTTTCTTATGATGGATTGAAATGAGATAATTTTCTCGTTCACTTGCTCCAGAGTGGGAAAAGAAAGATGGGTGCTATCCCACATTTTTTCACTT
>Ga0208750_1000451_pt1 | contig 12232 bp, 5 predicted proteins | sample Knorr_S15_td_O2m_FD_185602 | JGI IMG/M metagenome (GOLD analysis project Ga0208750, IMG submission 185602) | Marine microbial communities from Southern Atlantic Ocean transect - Knorr_S15_td_O2min_ad_340m_LV (SPAdes) (version 2) | ecosystem: Environmental > Aquatic > Marine > Oceanic | place...
AGTGGGATATATTTTGTTTTACTGGAATCGGCCGGTCAAATAAAAACCCAGAAACTGGTGCTAATGAAATAATCCTATTGCCCAATCCATTGGCTTATTCCCCGACGTTTCATTAATTTGAGTCGCTTTATTAAGCAATCCAAAACCGGGGAAAGGATGATAAAAAAGCTATTCTATAAGTTTCATATATTATTATTTACAGTATTGTTCTCTTCCGTTATCTCTGCCCAGTATTTTGAGGATATTTACGACAAATATACTTCAGTTGGCCAGTTGGGTCTCACCGTTACCAATTTTGGTGTTTTAGGCAATGGCTGGAATAAAATCAATGGCCGTATTCTCCCTTCATGTCAATATAAACAGAATACAGAAATACTCAGGGACCAGGTAGAACATTTTTCCTACGCTGGCCTATGGATTGGGGGTGTAGTCAATGGTCAGCGCCTGGTGTCTACCGCTATAGTAGATGGTGTTTTTGAATCGGGTCAGGAAGGCTTTGAATTATCTGCTGCAGACAATATCGATATTCAATCATCCATTTCTTCCACATCTTTGGATTCAATTGCGCAGTATTTTTCGCCCTACGCAACATCACATCAGGATCTCAAAACAACGTTCCGGGATTATGGAACAATACCAACTGATAATATGAATATTCCCAACCATACACCACTAGGCATTGACATTAGACTTGAATCTTATGCTTGGAATTATTCTTTTGCGGATGCATTTGTAATACTCAATTATTCTATTAAAAATGTTTCCGATCAAACAATTGAAAATATTTATGCGGGTATTTGGACCGATGCCTCAGTGGCCAACATGAACTACACCAATAAATATGAACCTGGAGGTGGATTTACCTGGTATGATAATCTTGATGGTTATGACACATCGATCGATGATTCAGAATACAGCCGGGATATAGCATACCAATATGACCTCGATGGTGATGATGGTTGGGCCCAAAGTTATATTGGTATTACCTGGCTGGGAGGGAATGTATCTCGACCTTATGTTCAATCACATTATAACCAGTGGGTTTGGACAAATTCAAATAATTCATCTTATCCAGTATATAGTATGCCACTCACCGATTATGAACGTTATCAAAAATTGTCCAGCTCCGTTCAAATGGGGACTGGACCGGAATACACATCTGCGGGTTATCCCAATGAACCCAATAGCTGGATTTTTCTTTTCTCCGCCGGTCCATTTGGCAGTATTCCCAGGGAACCCGATTCATCCGCTTGGGAATTACCACCCGGCGATTCCTGTAATATTGTAATGGCCGTTGTAACTGCAAAATGGAATGGAACAGAAGACGATTCACCAACGCGGCGCAGAAATCTACATGTGAACTCAGACTGGGCCCAGCGTGCTTATAATGGTGAGGATAAAAACAGGAACAATATTCTGGATGATGGTGAAGACCTTGATCAAGATGATGAAATAGACCGCTACATTTTACCGGAACCACCTCCCGTGCCTAATATAGCTGTTGATGTTGATGACCAGGTTGTTACGGTCTACTGGCAAAGCAATGCTGAGAATTTTATTGATCCGATCAGCCGTGAGATGGATTTTGAAGGCTACCGCATTTACGGCGCAAAGAAAACGTTGAACGATTCCAATGAAGAATTTACTTTGCTTGGAGAATTTGATCTTGCCCTTACCGAACATATGGGTATTGGCTATAACACAGGTTTCGAATTTATAAGAATTACTAATGATTTTGGTGATCAGGATAGTGTTGAAATAGATGGGAATGTTTATCACTATAAATTTGTTAATAATCATGTGAAAAACGGCTGGCTGAACTATTACGCAGTCACTGCCTATGATCGGGGTGATCCAGATGCTAATCTAGCAAGTCTAGAAAGTTCGGTCTATGCCAACCGGCAGTATGTATACCCGGGTGTAAAACCAGATGCTGCTAATTGGGAAGGTAATCCCAGTGTATATCCTAATCCTTACAAAGGGCAGGCTAGATGGGATGGCTATGGCAGTCGGGCCCAAATGATCTGGTTTTCCAATCTGCCACGTAAAGCAGAGATCCGCATTTTTACTCTAGCAGGTGATCTGGTGGACATCTTGGATCATGATCAAGAATACCAAGGAAGTGATGTCTACAATATTGATGAATATAAAACACCGCAGCTAAGTGGTGGAGAACATGCCTGGGATCTCATTACCAGGGATGACCAGGCGATTGCATCGGGACTTTATTTGTTCACGGTTAAAAATTTGGATAACGAAAGTTTATCCTATGGTAAGGTAAAAGAAGGTAAATTTCTAATCATTAAATAATCTTAGGAGGAGGGTTTATAATGAAAAAATTCGTTTGGGTTCCATTTTTTTTAACACTGGTAATTGCACAAGATAATAGCTTGTTTTTTTCTGAATATGCAGAAGGAAGCAGTAACAATAAGTATCTTGAAATATATAATGGAACAGGAGGCGATATTGACCTAGCCAATTATGCTATTGTCAGATATAATAATGGTTCAACAACTAGTGAAAATCTTTATGCCCTTTCAGGAACCTTAATAAATGGAGCAGTTTATGTTATTGCTAACGCAGATGCAGACGCTACTTCTATTCTTCCACATAATGATGATGACGGTACAAATACGGGAGCTACATGGTTTAATGGCGATGATTATCTTGGATTAATTCATGATTCAAATGGTGATGGTACATTTGATAATTCATCTGAGGTGATAGATGTTATAGGTTTATTTGGAGAAGATCCCGGTTCAGGCTGGGATGTGGCTGGTGTTACAGATGGTACCAAGGAGCACACTCTCGTCCGAAAATCCACCGTTACCAGTGGTAATACGGATTGGTCGGCTTCTGCGGGTACAACAGCGGATAATTCTGAGTGGATTGTACTGGATCAGAATACTTGGGATTATGTTGGTTCACATCCGCACACTGACCTTGAGGCAAATGATCCCGCACTTGTTATAACCAGCCCAGAAGGTGGATCAACACTATATTCAACTGATGTAACCGTATCATTTACAGTGTCCAATTTTACTGTAGCCACTTCAGCTGGAGATGGCCATGTTCATTATGCAGTGGATGGAGGCATAACTGTAATGCAGTACACAACGGATGACATTGCCCTGACAGGACTTTCTGAAAGTTCGCATACGGTGATTGTATGGCTGGTGGATAACAGTCATGCAAACTTGAGTCCTCATGTTGCAGATACAGTTGCTTTTACTGTATCACCATCACCGGATTATATAACCATTGCAGAAGCCAGAGCGCTAGCAGTGGGTACAGACGCAACTGTGCGAGGTATAGTGACAACTCCAAATTACCAAACCACCAATACAGAATACGGACTACAAGATGCAACAGCCGGTATCATTATATTTCGATATGGTGAGGTGCTCACTATAAATGTTGGTGATAGTGTTGAAGTCACCGGAGAATTAGATGAGTATAACGGAAAATTTGAGATTGTACCAAGCGGTGCAAGTGGTATTACTATAATTAGCCAGAATAATTCCCTACCAGCTTTCCAGGTTATCACAGTGGCAAGTTTGGTTGCTAATGGTGAAGATTATGAATCCGAGCTTATAAAAATTAGTAATGCTTTGATTTCCTCAGGTTCCTGGCCGAGTGGAGGGGAATCCTCTAATTTGACAATTACAGATGATGCCGGGACATCCACTGTCACCATGCGCATTGATTCTGACACAGACATCGATGGCCAAACACAACCACAGGAACCCTTCAATGTTCAAGGGATCGCAGGGCAATTTACTTATTCTGATCCCCCTACTGATGATTACCAAATACTGCCGCGTTATTATACTGATTTTTCACCGGCAGGTGCAGTTGCACCCACTATTGCTGATATCACCATGGATCCAACATCTCCAACAGATGAGGATAATGTTACAATCTCAGCGACAGTTACGGATGACAGTACCGTAGCTAGCGTTACTTTAACGTATGACGCTGGTTCAGGTAATACCGATGTGGCTATGTCCAATACAACCGGTGATACGTATGCAGGAACTATACCTGCTCAATCCTCAGGGACAACTGTTACTTATACCATTACGGCTGTGGATAATAGTGGAAACTCAACTGAGTCTGATGAAGGAACATATACAGTACTGCCTTCAGGCATTGTAATTACATCAATCTATGATATTCAGTATGTGAGTGATCCAACGACGGATGATGCCAGTCCATTAGATGGACAAACAGTGACAATCAGTGGTGTAGTTACGGCAGAGTTCTGGGGCAGCAGCAGTAACCGTTATCTTTACGTCCAGGATGCCGAAGGGCCCTGGAATGGGGTTGTCTGTTTTGAATATGATGGCTGGGATGAGTTTGATTTTGTTTCATCAACCGGTATTACAAATTTTGTGGCTGAAGGTGACAGCGTTACTGTTACCGGAACAGTGGATGAATATTATAACTTAACAGAAATTGTAGATGTGACTGATGTTATTGTTCATGGGCCAGCTGTTAATATGATCAGCCCTGCGGTTGTTACAACCGGCCAGATTATGACTGGAGGCTCTGATGCAGAAGCTTATGAAGGGTGTTTGGTAAAAGTAGATAATGTTACTGTTGACAATGCGGATCTTGGTAATGGTGAATGGTCAGTTACAGATGGGACCAATTCTCTGCGTGTGGATGATATTTGGGATTATTATTATTTTCCTGATAGCGGGCAGGCATTGGCTGGAGTTGCCGGCGTTATGACGTACACATATAGTAATACAAAACTAGAACCGAGGTTAGCCCGCGATGTGGTGGAAGCAGATGGAACGCCTGTACGTTTACAACGAATTCAGCAGGTTTTACATAGTGATCTGATTAAAGCTGGTGTGGATGAAGAGTCTGATATGTCATATATGATTGGTGATACAGTTACCATTGAAGGGATTGTAACAATGCCTACTGGATTGAGTTATGCTGGGGATGGAGTAAAATTTATTTTCCAGGATGAACAGGGTGGTCCATGGAGTTCCATTCTTTCTTACGATCCCGATAGCTCAGCCTTTCCAGTTCTATTCGAAGGTGATCGTGTCCAATGTACAGGATATGTCTATGAATATTCAACTGGTCCAGCCAATATGACCGAATTATTTATTACTGAACCAGTTAATATACTTGAAGTAGGCCTTGCCTTACCGGATACTGCTGATGTTAATACAGGAGATCTGCGCTGGCCCACTGAAGCAGAACAATGGGGAACAGTAATGGTTAGGGCGACCAATGCTATCGTAATTCAAAATGATCTTCCCTATGGAGAATGGTCTATCGATGATGGTACTGGGAAAGTGAATGTCGATGATGATTCAGATAGCATACTAGTTTGGCAAGAAGCTGTTGGAAGGCCACCAGTCGGTTCCTATGTAAGCTCTATTCGAGGTTGGGTGTATCACCACTACGGGAGTAATGCTGATTCTACAGCTTACAAGATCGAACCGCTTTATGTTGCTGATATTGAATTTGGAGCAGGTCCACCTAGCATAACGGATGTTTCCCGTGATCCATGTGTACCAGGCGTTGATGATCTGGTAACAGTTAGTGCAGATATTGTGGATAATTCAACTATCTCTGAAGCGTATATATACTACAGAGAAGATGGTGGTGACTGGAACGCTACGGATATGAGTAATACTGTTGACAATACGTGGTCTGGATCAATCCCAGCCAGTGGAACAGATGGTGCATTCATTGAATATTTTGTTAAAGCTGCTGATGATGGAGCGGATCAATCTGAAATCAAATGGTCTGAATTTCCAGACACTAATAATGGAAATTATCTTGGATATAATACATCAAGTAGTGCATTGACAATAAATAATATCCAGTACTCTCCCTGGCCAAATGGTGAATCGCCCTATAATGGCTGCGATGTAACCGTTATTGGTATTGTTACTGGTGATACGGCACAATATAATAGTGGTTATGCAGGTTATGCATTTCAAAGTGCAAGCGCACAATGGAGTGGTGTTGTATTCGATGGCTGGGATGATTCAATACTTAGCCGTGGCGATGAGGTGACAGTCTCTGGAACGGTAGAAGAATTTGATCCGGAATGGCACTTTAAATATGATGGTAATACAAAGCTAATCAATGTATCTGCAGTGACTGTAAACAGTGGTGGAAACAGTATGGCATCTATGAGCGTCAGTACAGCCGATCTGGGCCAGGATGCAGAAGAAGTTGAATCCTATGAAGGCTGCCTGGTGACAGTATCAGATGTGACTGTCTCAGCTATGAATGCATATGATTGGGGTATTGTAGATGATTCAGGCGTAGAATGTCTAATTGACGATGATATGGCTACTATGGCAGCAGACAATTACATGAGTACCCTCGAAGAAGGCACTACCCTCAGTCAGGTAACTGGTATTTTCAATTTCAGTTATGGAACCTACAAGATTCAGGTACGAGATTTAGCGGATCTTGGACAATTGGGCGTGGATGAGAATTTTGAATCTCTGCCGCGGCAATTCGCTTTGCATGATAATTATCCCAATCCTTTTAACCCTGAAACTCGGATTCGGTTTGAGGTTGGCAAGCAAGAGAATGTGCAGCTGATTATCTATGATATGCTGGGCCGTAAGGTTCGTACCTTAGTAAATGATAATTATGATCCAGGGATGTATGTGATTAATTGGGATGGTATGAACGATAGTCGCCAGCCAGTAAGTTCTGGCCCGTATTTATACAGGATTAAGGCTGGTGAATTTATTGATCACAAGAAGATGATACTGGTACGTTAATTCGCGTAAAAGGCAGGGGTTTTCGTAACCCCTGCCTTTTTTATTTGTGAACAGATTATACCTGATCAGCAGTGTTTTATTAATTTTTTCCTGCACTTTGTGGGAATACGAAGATCCATCAAATCCAATTGATCCCCGCGCACCCGATACATATTTATCCTTGATAGCATCAGATACTGTATTTGCTGCTATTGATTCATTAACTGGCGAACCAATCTATGCTATTAATGAAACTCCAATACCAAACATGGTTTGGGATACCTTGACGCAAGCATTCACGACCATAACTACCAGCAAGCAGCAACTTCATTGGTGGGGGGAAGATGCTGATGGTGATGTAGTAGGCTATTATTATAAATGGAATGTGGATTCTGCATGGTCATTTACCACCACTGAGGCAGGACTTTTCTATGTGCCAATACGGTCAGATTTGGATGTGTTCTGGTTTGAAATCAAAGCTCTTGATAACGATAGTTTAGTCGATGCAACACCAGCGAAAATTGTTCTGCCGATACGTAATTCAAAACCAAGTATTAATTTTCGTTTTCGCAGTAATCCATTTATAGCTGACATCGGCGGTGATACCAGTTTTACTTTTCCAACACGAACGTTTGTTTGGGATGTGTTAGACCAAGATGGTGTAGAAACAATCACTGATGTTTACTATGCTTTGGATGATACGTGTACAACTTGTTGGACACAATTATCAGCAGCTGCCTATTCAAGTATAACCCTGACAGGCCTAGAATCAGGGTATCACACACTTTACCTTAAAGCAAGGGATGTAGCTGGTGCAGAGAGTGAAATTGTCCAATTCCCAGATATTGAAAACCAAGATGAACCAGATTACTGGAAAGTAATTCCTGTCCAAGGTGATGTACTATTGATCGATGATTTTGTTCAAGATAGTCAGAATAACGCCCAGCAATGGTATCGAAGTGTTTTGGATACAGCTCTAGGCCCAGAAAATTATTCCGTTTGGGAAATCGGCAGGGAATTACCCTATTCAAGTACTGATCTTTCGGCCACGCTTAATTATTTTAATCATATTATATGGTATTCTGCTTATACGGGAATAGAAACATACCTGGACGCTAGTGCCAGCATATCCAATTTTATAGACTCTGGTGGAGATATATTATTAAACGTAGCTGAATTGAAAGATTCCACATTCGTATTCTTTCCTCTGGATTCATCATTTGTTTTGAATCCACAAGGTCGGATTTTTGCTGGTCGTTCATTGGATTCCCAGCTTGCAGCAGATTTAGATCTTATTATTTCAAATTTGATCGCGGTTCGGGTAAAAGGATTTGAACCCGATGCGGATCAATTTGCAACGCTGCAAACTCTCTACAAATTAGCAGAGCCAGGTGATGGCGATGAATGGACAGGGACACCTACTGTTTGTTCAATAGGTCAGTTTCAGGTTTCGCCAACACAGCTGTCTGGAAAAGTTGTACTTATGTCTATTCCCATGCATAATGGCAGCCAGCCATTATTAGATGGGGATGGTTCTGGAGGGAAATTTATCAGTTATCTATTGAAAGTAGCGTTTCAATGATCAGGGTGTTATTTATCCTCTTTTGGGCTGCAACTCTGATAGGTCAGGGGAATGGTAAACTATCTGGTCGCATTACCAGTAGCGAGACCGGTGAAGGTTTGACTGGTGTCAATGTGATGGTGAAAGGCACGTATTATGGCGCTGCGTCTGATGCGGATGGATATTACAACATTCCACAAATAAACCCTGGGATATATGATATTGAAGCTTCGATCATTGGTTATAAAGTGGTCTTGCAAACGGGGATCAGATTAGAGCCAGCCCAATCTATTACCCTGGATTTCATTATGGAAGAAACTGTCCTGACGATTGGCGAGGAAGTGGTGGTGATGGGTAAAAAACCTCTTTTTGACGTGAATGAAACATCATCCATGACCCGAGTAAGCAGTGCTGAGATAGCAAACAAGGTTGTTAGTAGTGTGGAAGACATTCTTGCGGAACAAATCGGTGTTACCAAACAAGATAATGAGATTCATATCCGCGGCGGACGTATTGATGAAAGCCTTTTTATTGTTGACGGTCTATCTATTAAGGATCCATTATCAGGGTATTCCGGCAACCTGTTCATTAATGCGGATGCAATCCAGGATCTTGAGATTGTTACCGGTGGCTACAATGCGGAATATGGTCAGGCCATGTCAGGTGTGGTGAATATTACCTTGAAGGAAGGGCGTGATAATTTCGAAGGCGCATTTAAATATGTCAGTGATAACTGGGGTATGACAAAAGATATGTTACCGCACTATAATACGGATAGAGTCGAATTTAATCTTGGCGGGCCTGATCCCTTTTTAGAATTACTGCCAAATGTTCTAGGCACTGATTTACCAGGAAAATTTTCCATGTTTTTTAATGGATTCGGTAAGATTTATGATGGCAATCTTCCTGTTGCAGGTACACTTTATCCACACCGTAATTGGACACCGCCCCCAGGGATGAATGAAGAATCAGCCGATCAATTCCTGCAGTCTCTGGCACGGCGATCGAACAATGACTGGCATGTGCTTTACAAGCTAACCTGGGATATTTCAGCCAAAAGAAAACTCAGCTTGTCCTATGATCTGTCATTGAATATTAACCAGGGATTTTTCATGCCCCGAGCTTTCTCATCTACCTACTTTCCGTACAGTTATATCCAGATCCTGGATAATTATAATACGGTTACCCGTGAAACTCGTTTAATAAATATTAATTGGACCCATACGCTGAATACCCAGTCATTTTATGAAGTGACTATGGGCCGATTTATCACAATTGAGCACAGTGCTGTACAGGATCTGCACTGGTCCGAATACAAGGAACGGCTGGATCTGGAACCAATAAACTATACTGTCACAGACCGCGATGGGAATATACTGATCACCTATGGTGATGAATTTTATGATACTGGTTATGCTCCAGAATGGTATGACTTAATTAGCGATAACTACCGCTTGGATGCTGACTGGACTTATCGAACACAGACAAGACATAAAATAAAGGCAGGGATTGAAAATACTCTTACCAGGATCCAGGTGCTGGATATTGATGAACCTTGGACCGGAAGCACTGGTTTTGGCGCGAATTATGATGCCTATAAAGCTAATACAATGTTTGGTGCATTATATTTCCAGGACCGCATCACTTTTGAAGGTATGACAGTGAATCTGGGTATGCGGTATGATTACTGGTTTCCTGGCAAATATGTTGAGGATGCAATAAATGACCCCAATACGGTGATCATTACAGATGAAGCCCGGGAAAAATTTCAAGAGGAAACATTTAGTCTTTTTGGTTATAAAGGTAAAGGACGCTTCAGTCCACGATTTGGTATATCACATCCGGTAACGGATAATGATGTATTGTATTTCTATTATGGTCATTTTTCACAATTACCCACCTTTCAGTATGTATACGCCAAACTGCAGTCAACATCCCAATCGACCTACCAGGTTTTTGGTAATCCAAACCTCAACCCCAAGACAACTGTGCAATATGAATTGGGTATAAAACACCGTTTCAGTGAGGATCAGGTAATAGAAATGAAAGCCTACTGGAAAGACATGTTTGATTATGAAACATCCCAGACGATTTCACCATCGAACCCTAAATATGCTCACCTGCGCTTCAATATGTATTTCAACGCGGACTACGCAAGGGCTAGAGGTGTGGAAATCATATTGAAAAGTCGTGTCCTGCAAGACTGGTTTGCTGATATCAATTTTAATTATTCCATCATAACAGGTAAAAGTTCAACACCGCTGGATAATTTGCTGGTCCAGGCTGGCGAACTACAAGAAAAACCATTGGGTGAAAATTATATGAGTTGGGATAGACCACTGCAATTTTTCAGTAATCTATATTATAACCACCCTTCAAATTGGGGTTTTTCACTTAGAATTGAACTGGGATCAAATCGTCGTTATACGAGATCAATCCCTGGCACCCGCGAATATCCAGATGGAATCATTGAAGTAAATGGCCAAGAATATTATATCGGTACCCGGGAAGATGATCAACCCTATGCTTACCTGGGTAATTACACACCAAAACTGTTCCGTAAGTTGGGCCTTGACGACTTGAATGGTACCAGTACGATTGATGTGAAACTATTTAAGACATTTCAAATCAATACAATAAAAATGAAAATGTTTTTCGAGATTGAAAATTTACTTGATGAAAAGATCCCGCGTAGGATTAATTCATTTACAGGTTTGGGTTATGGGCCAGGGGTCATATTACCATATAGCATGATTAATAGTCCCAATCCGAATTATGATCCATCACGTTTTCGCCGTCCACGAACAATTGAATTAGGCATGCAGTTTTTCTTTTAATGGTACACTTGTATAGATATACGATGTTTTTGGTTTTTCTGACTGGGTCGCTACTTAGTCAAAATTTTTTCCCCATTCTTGGAGGCCAAAGAGCGGGTACGTCTATATATACTTTTTTAAAGATCGGTGTTAGTGCACGTGCAGAGGGCATGGGTGAAGCAGTGGTTGCGTTGCAGCAGGATGCTGCATCAATATACTATAATCCGGGCACGATTGCCCAATTCTCTGGCACAAAGTTCTCCGCCTCGCGGATCAAATGGCCAGCTGATATCAACTATGACTATTTTGCTTTTACTCGAAAATTAGCAGGGCCCCATAGTATCGGTTTCAGTGCGGGGATTTTACATATGGCACCAATGATGGAAACCACTGAGTATTTACCCCACGGTACAGGAAATTATTTCACTTATCAGGATCGGTTTATTGGTCTTACTTACGGCGCCAGAATGACTGATCGCTTTAGTTTCGGGATTACCATCAAACATGTCCAAGAAGATTTAGCTGGATATCAGCTAAGCACACCGATGATGGATATGGGGACATTTTACTGGACCGGCTACAAGTCGCTGCGTTTTTCGGCATCCCTATCTCATTTTGGTAGTCAATCTAAGCCAACAGGTACTTTTGAAAAGAAGTATTTGGATTCAGAAACGGGTGAAGAAATAATTTCCCAAACAGAATTCCAGGAGTTTTCACCGCCTTCGGTATTTCGTGTTGGTGCGGCAATGGATGTGATTGATAAACCAGGACGGGTAATGATATTAGCTCTGCAGCTGAACCATCCCGTAGACAATGCGGAAAATATTGCTGCCGGATTGGAATATACCTTCATTGAGATGTTACATATTCGTGCAGGATACCGCATTAATAAAATAGAACAGAATTATTCCTTTGGTATAGGGTTAAATATACCTGCTGGGCCAGTAATCCTTAATGTTGATTATGCCTATTCCAATTTCATTCATCTTACTGATCCGATACGATTTACGTTAGGAATTTCTCTGGAATGAAATTGCGTATTCTATATTTTTCTCTTTTCCTGCTGATGTTAGGTTGTGTCGAAAAGATGACTTTGCCAACTG
>Ga0208750_1000455_pt1 | contig 12159 bp, 10 predicted proteins | sample Knorr_S15_td_O2m_FD_185602 | JGI IMG/M metagenome (GOLD analysis project Ga0208750, IMG submission 185602) | Marine microbial communities from Southern Atlantic Ocean transect - Knorr_S15_td_O2min_ad_340m_LV (SPAdes) (version 2) | ecosystem: Environmental > Aquatic > Marine > Oceanic | place...
TCATGAGACCCATTAAGTGCAGCTATTGCAGCGGCTTGAGAGACAGAAGAAGGATTTGATGTACTCTGTCCTTGTACTTTTTTCATTCCTTTAACAATTGATACAGGGGCTCCACAATACCCGATTCTCCAACCCGTCATAGCATAAGCCTTTGAAACACCATTTACTGTTATGGTCCTATCAAAAAGGTTTGGGCAAGCCTCTGCAAAAGATGTAAAAGGTTCATTGCCCCAATAGATATGTTCATACATATCATCAGTGACGATTAGAACATTAGGATAGTCTGATAGAATTTTGCCCATGGATTCATATTGTTCTTTTGTATAAGTTATGCCAGTAGGATTAGAGGGAGAATTAAGGATAAGTAATTTTGTTTTATCATTTAAAGCAGTTTTGAAGGAAGCCATATCAATGTCGAAATTATCCTCTTGACGAGTTTCCACAATAACTGGTTTAGCATCAGCTAATATGACCATGTCAGGATAAGATACCCAATAAGGACTTATAATGACTACCTCATCATCTGATCCTAAAACTGACTGAAATAAATTAAATAACGTTTGTTTTGCTCCAGTTGAAACAATAATATTTTCTCGCTGATATTGAAGGTTATTATCTTTTTGAAACTTGTTAATTATTGCATCCTTGGGATCTGGAGTACCATCAACTGGTGTGTACTTGGTTTGTCCATTATTAATGGCCTCAATGGCTGCTTCTTTAATATGTTCAGGAGTATCAAAATCAGGTTCTCCAGCACTTAAACTGATAACATCTATTCCATTTGCCCTTAACTCCATAGCTTTGGCTGAGATTGTTAATGTTGCGGATGGTTTAACTTTTTGAATTCTATTGGATAGCATTGTTATAAATCATTACATTTTACAGATTAGGATTTAATTGATCGCTATAATATCAAAAATATGAACGAAGATTACTTTAAATTATCATCAGATTACAATCCCAAGGGTGACCAACCTGTGGCAATTAAAAAATTATCTGAAGGATTGCGATCAGGATTATTTAAACAAACGCTTTTGGGTGTAACTGGTTCAGGCAAAACCTTTACGATTGCCAATATAATTGAAAAAGAACAAAGACCTACCTTAATACTTGCACCCAATAAAACCTTGGCAGCACAATTATATGGTGAAATGAGAGAATATTTCCCCAACAATAAAGTTGAATATTTTGTTTCTTATTATGACTACTATCAACCTGAAGCTTATGTCCCAACTACTGATATCTACATTGAAAAAGATGCATCTATCAATGCTCATATCGAACAAATGCGACTCTCTGCTACTAAAGCTCTCATTGAAAGAAATGACACCATTATTGTGGCATCGGTATCAGCAATTTATGGCTTAGGTGATCCAGAACTCTACCTTAATATGGTGTTGCACTTAAGCCTTAAAGATAAAATAAATCAAAGAAGTATTTTAAGGCGTCTTGCAGAACTTCAATACCAAAGAAACGCTATAGAATTCAAACAAGGTACTTTTAGAGTTTTAGGCGATGTTATTGATGTTTATCCTGCGGATTCTGATAATCAAGCAATCAGGGTTGAAATGTATGATGATGAAATTGAAGGGTTATCTTATTTTGATCCTTTGACCGGTGAAGTTCATAAGAAAGTTAGGCAATTAACCATTTTTCCTAAAACTCATTATGTAACGCCCCGAGAAATCATGCTTAATTCCATAAAACATATAAAAAAAGAATTATCTAAAGAATTAACGAAGTTGCACAAAGCTAATAAATTAGTTGAGGCTCAACGATTAGAGCAAAGAACTCTTTATGATCTTGAAATGATCAAAGAGCTAGGGTTTTGTTCAGGAATTGAAAACTATAGTCGATATTTATCAGGAAGAAAGGAGGGTGAACCCCCGCCATGTCTAATAGACTATCTCCCTTCAAATGCTCTACTAATTATCGATGAAAGTCATGTAACATTGCCTCAATTAAGAGGTATGTATAAAGGGGATCATTCAAGAAAATCTACATTGGTTGAATACGGGTTTAGATTACCATCAGCTCTTGATAATAGACCATTAATGTTTGAAGAATTTGAAAAACTCTCACCTCAAACTATCTATATTTCTGCAACTCCAAGAGATTTTGAAATTGAACAATCAGGGCAAGTGGTCGAACAAATTGTAAGACCTACAGGACTGATAGATCCAAAGGTTGAAATTCGTCCAATAATTAATCAAGTGGATGACTTATTGTCTGAAATTAAAAAAAGAACACCAAGAAATGAACGAATACTAGTCACAACATTAACTAAAAAAATGTCCGAGGATCTAGCTGATTATCTAAATGACAATCAAATCAAAGTAAGGTATCTGCATTCTGATATTGAAACCGTTGAACGCTCAGAGATTCTTAGAGATCTTAGGTTAGGAGTGTTTGATGTACTTGTGGGTATTAATCTTCTCAGAGAAGGTCTGGATCTACCCGAAGTATCGCTTGTTGCAATTCTGGATGCTGATAAAGAAGGATTCCTCAGGTCAGAAGGTTCATTAATTCAAACAATGGGGCGAGCAGCGAGAAATGTTAATGGTAAAGCCATTATGTATGCTGACAAAACCACTAACTCAATGGAACGAGCAATTAATGAGACAACTAGACGCCGAAACAAACAGATAAAATACAATGAAAAACACAATATAGAACCTAAAACAATTATTAAAAATGTTCAGGATGTTATGGACAATGCAAGATCCAAACCAATCAAGCAATACATTAAAGTACCTAAATCTATTAAAGGAAACTTTAATCCTGATGATCCAAATCAGATCGGCAAACTCATTGAAAAACTTGAAATTGAAATGTTTGATGCAGCTAAGGACCTTAAATTTGAAGAAGCAGCAAAAATTAGAGATGAAATTAAGAGCATCAAAGAATTTAACTTCGGAATTAATTACATTGAACCAACAGATAGAATTTCTAACTAACCATAATCAATGGCTTTTTACAGATCAGTCATATATTATTTTCATCTAAATATATGAAGTGAGAGTGATATGAAATATTTACTTATTACATCAACATTTATCTTTTTCTTCAACACTGGAACCTTAAAGGCAAACAGTGAAACAGAAGTTCTTGGTGATTATGAATACGGTGCCCAGCTAGTTAAACAAGCCTTTGGAAGAGGGTGTCTTGGCTGTCATTCAATAGATAAATTCAAAGGATCATCCGCAAACGAGATTTTAGATAGATTAGTAGTTTCATGGCACGCCTCTGGCTACACAGATGAAGACCTTAGAGACATAACAGTATATTTAGCTAAAACAGTTAAATCAGAGTAATTGATTGGGGTGAAAGTCTGGGCGTTGTAGGATTTGAACCTACGACCCTCTCGATGTCACCGAGATACTCTACCAACTGAGCTAAACGCCCCAGACTTTAAAATGTAATACTACCTCAGACTTGGTCAGGATTGTGAGTAAAACTTAGAATATCGTCATCTATTGGTGACCAAGAGTGTGCTGATGAACTGTAAAAATTCGAATCGATCTTCAACCAAGAAGAATCATCCAGACTGCCAGCTTTTAAAAAATTCACTTCCTGCATTTCTTTGATAAAACTCAACACAGGAGATCCGCATTCTTGACAGAATCCTCTGCTCATATTTCGCCCACTCGAAGTTGGTGATGTATAAAACTTCAACTCGCCATCCATTAAAATAGCCTGAGCCGGCAACATTAAAATAGTGGATTTGCCACTGCCTGTGGATTTTTGACAATCTATACAATGACAATGATGTGCGGAAATTAAATTTGACTTATCAAATTCATATTTTATGGCACCGCACAAACAACCACCTGATTCACATTTGTCACTCATTTTTCACTCCTTCTATAACTATTTAATAAAAACTGTCGGTTCTTCGCCTTTTCTGGATGCTCTTATAACTAAAGTTTCTGTGCACTGATCATCACCAAACTTTGGTTCGTCATTATCAATCCCGCCGTGTTTCCACATGGACGGTTCAAACCAATAAGATCCATCTGAATATGTTTCCCATTGACCTGAAGCATTGGAGGCAGCTTTACCACTTAGGATATACACTAAAGTTCCTACAGGATGATAGTGTCTTTGATTATCACTATCACCACAACTTTGATATTTCTCAACATACAAGTCCATTTCACCAGCGAGATCGAAAATCTCTGACGATATTAATCCACCAATACCTTGTGGCTCTTCATGATGGGCGGCTAGTAAGTTAAGACTGAAGAGAGCAGTAGCAACACCTAAAGTTAAATATTTCATAATATTCTCCTTAAAAAAATGAAACCCTAAAATAACTTTTTTTTGTTGCAACCACCATCAGTATTTTATTTTTAATTTTTTTTCTGTACAATCACCGTCGAAATCGCTGTAAGCTATTGGGCATGCAGTCAAATATAACATCACAAAAAAGAGCGACAATTATGAAAAAGCTAACCTTAATTTTCACAGCTGTATTAATGTCTTCATCAATCTTTGCACAAGGTATTGAAGAAATCATTGTTACCGCAAATAAACGTGAACAAACAGTACAGGATATTCCTATGAATATTTCTGTAATAACATCAGATGCCATCACAGAACGAGGCATATATAACCCCGAAGATTATCTTAGAACTCTTGCGGGCGTTTCAACTCCTGGTGGGGACACATACTATACAATGAGAGGACTAAACACTGGAACTGCTCAAGTTAATTCAGGCACTTCAAATACCTTTATGAATGAGATATCTATGGGTATAACAAATATCTATGATATTGATCGAATCGAAGTCTTAAGAGGACCTCAAGGAACATTATATGGATCTAATGCTGTTGGTGGAACGATAAGGTATATAACAAAAGTGCCTTCTTTTGATGGATTTGAAGGTAATATTGCCCTCGAATATTTAGATAAACAACTAGCTGATGATAGCGGATACTCCTATAACGGCATGGTTAATTTTCCACTCTCGGACACGATGGCGATGAGAGCAGTTGTTACTTCTGGAAAAAATCCTGGAATTTATCAAAACGTTGCAACAGGCGCTAGAGACATAGGTAATCAGGACGATGATGAATACAGAGTAATGTTCAGGTATGCAGACGGTCCTCTTGATCTCAACCTTATGGTAATGAAAAGAGAACGGTTTGATTGGGGTCAAAAAGAAAAAGGGAACGCTGACAAACCAGGAACTGCAGATATAGTCGATCCAAATTGTACCTATGATACTGAATGGTATTATGGGGACACCTGTACAAGAGTCTACGCAACAGCTGGAGGAGATTTGACTGGCTATGATCCAGAACTGGCCTTTTATTCCTTCACTGATGAAATCGATAGATCTGAATCTACAACTGTGTCGTTAACTGCAGAGTATGACTTTGATGCTTTTACCGCCATGCTAGTACTAGCGGACTATGACTTTGAAACTAGAGGAACATCTGACTGGTCAAGAATTGACACAGACGATCTTTATCCTGATCCTCTTTATTTGTATCTTGATGATGAACGTCAAACACAAGAACTAAGACTTACCTCAAAAGGAGATGGACCCATACAATGGACTGTTGGCTATTTTAATACTGAATTTGAGTCAGCCCCAAATAACGTCAATGAGTGGGAAGTTACAAATGCTGACGGACTTGATTATCTTGGTTATATGGGTTTTAGCTCACATGATGGTGGGTATGATCCATCATTCTATGTTTCACCTTACGGTGATACAACATATAAAGGCAACACTGGTTTATTAGTCTATGGAAGTTATAGCTATTATAATTATGCAGAAGAAACAGCCTACTATGGTTCTGTTGATTACACAGTAGGAGATTGGACATTTACCTTAGGCATGAGGGACTTTGAATTATCTGATGGTTTTAAATCCTCTGAATATGGAATCTTCTATGAAAGTGCTGATAACACAGGTTGCGATGGAACTGAAGCTGTTGGTGTTACCTGTTCTGAGGAAAACGGTGAAGAATCAGATAATCGTTTTAAATACACAGTCACTTATGAAGTGAATGATGATTTGACTGTGTTTGCCGTCTCATCTGTTGGTTACAGATCAGGTGGTAATAATGCCGCTCTTCCATACTTTTGTGCTTCTGATCCAGAAGCAGCTGGCTTTAAGAGACGTTACACTTCTGATGAAGCAGAGAACACAGAAATTGGATTCAAAGCCAGAGGCGATGGATACAGCTTGAATGCAACATATTTCTGGATAGATTGGACTGGAATTCAAGTTACTGTAAGGCCTGCTTGCGGATGGTCATTCACCTACAACGGTGGAGAAGCTGAAACATCAGGACTGGAACTAGATTTCTCACTTAATCTAACAGATACCATTGCATTGGATTTTGCAGGAAGTTTTATCAGTGCTGAAATTGCTAATGATATTGCTTCACTGAGTGCTGTCGCAGGTGATCGTCTGCCTAATATTGCTGAAGAACAAATGGCTGTGGGTCTCTCATTTGCATTTGATATTATGTCGGCACCGGCTTTCGCTAGGATAGATATGAGTTACTATGGAGACAGTTTCGCTACATTTAAAATGAGTGATGAAGATATGTCACCAAGTTACACTCAACTTAATCTTAATGTAGGTGTTAATCTGGATGAACAATCAAGGCTTCAACTCTCAGTTAATAACTTAACGGATCAAAGAACTGAAGCATTTAGATTCTCAGCTGAATCTCCAGGTTATAGAGCTAGAAACTATCTACAATGGATACCACCTAGAACCATTGGAATAACTTATTCAAGAAGCTTCTAGATTCTCTTTTAAGTTAATAAAAAAGCCCATTTCTTAATGGGCTTTTTTTATTTCTTAATAACAATTCCGTTATTCATTACGAATGCAACATCCTCAAGACTCGAAATATCCTCAAGAGGATTGCCTTTTACACCGATAATATCTGCTTCAAAAGATTCTTTAATTCTACCTATATTAGGTATCCCAAAGAGACTGGCAGTATTTATTGTTGCTGCTTGTATTGCTTGTAATGGTGTCATTCCCCATCGGACCATATACTTAAATTGGCGTGCATTTTTACCATGGGGGTAAATACCAGCATCAGTACCAAATACTATTTTTGCATTAGCTTTGACAGCTTTTTGAAAATTTTCTCTTTGTTTTTTACCCACTTGTCGTTCTTTATTTAATGAATACTCAGGAATGCCCTGTTTAGCTCCTTCACCTAGAATGAAGTCAGAAACATATATATCCATTGATAGAAATACTCCTTTTGATTTAGCTAATTCAATTGTTTCTTGATCAATTAAACTTGAGTGCTCTATAGAATCCACCCCAGCGAGTATTGCTGCTTTGATTCCATCCAGTCCATGTGCATGAGCTGCAACTTTCATATCTCTATTGTGTGCTTCATCAACAATGGCAACCATTTCAGCAACTGTGTACTGGGTTGTTCTTAAATTTGTGTTCTTTGACATCACTCCACCGGTAGCACAAAACTTTATTAAATCAGCTCCATATTTTCTATTTTCTCTGACTTTTCGTCTGACTTCCCATGGTCCATCTGCAACTCCATCTGAAGTGTATTTAAAATCATAGGGTAGGGTATTACTGTCACAGTGCCCACCTGTAATACCCAGAGGAGGTCCAGAGACAAGTAGTGTTGGCCCCAAGACCGCTTGCTTAGCAATTGCTTGTTTTAATGCGACATCAGAATAGTTACCAGCTCCTACATTCCTAACAGTTGTAAAGCCTGCCATAAGAGTATCTTTGGCGTTCTTTACACCATATATTGTTGACAAATAAGAAGACTCAGATAGCCCTTCATAACCCTTAAGATCGGTGTTACCAATTAAATGAACATGAGCATCCATCAATCCAGGAAGTAAGGTTATATCTGGTAGATCAATTACCTTGAGATCTTCTGAGGTTTTAAAAGAATTAGAGATCGCCACAATTTTACCATCGGTAACCAAGATTTTTGATTGGATTAATTTACCTGTTTCAACATCTAAGATTTGTTTAGGATTAAGCAGATAGCTGTCAGCAGCTCCAACGATAGGTATCGCTGTACTTAAAAAAGTTATTAGACATATTAGTGCTCTCATTATTTTACCTCGAATTATTTGTGTAGTTGATATTGGTTAATCACTAGGACATATTATATTCATATCCTTATCTAAAGATTCTGGAAAATATTTCTCAAGTAATGACCATAACGTTGCAGCAGTAGCAATATCAGCAATACCATCACTTTTCCATGGTCTAAAATGTTGCTGAAAGGCCCTAATAACATAAAAACTTTGCTTGTCCATAGTTGATGTAATATCTATGTTATAACCGTAGCGTTTAAGACCACACTGGATCTGTTGAATTGATGGTGCTTCATTATTGTTAAATTTTCGCCAGTATCTATCTAGTGTTGGATTGTCGTACCAAGCACCAATCCCGTTTTGGTATAACAGCTGCCAGGGGAATTTAGGCCCTGGGTCTGATTTTCTTTCTGGAGCAATATCAGAGTGTCCAAATATATAAGTGGGTTTAATTTCATCATTTTCATCTATTATTTGCTTAAGTAGCTTAATTAACAGATTTATTTGTAATGGATCATAATCATAAAAACTGCATATGTAGTTGGATGCATAATCGAGATTTTTATTGTGGTCTTCATAGAAACATTCTGAGGTATTAACCAATTCAATGCCTATAGATTGATCATTAATATTGGTTCGCTGCTCCCATTGACTGTCACCCGCATGCCATGCTCTATCATTTTCATTGACCAGTCGGTAAACCAACAAATTGTCTTCAGGGTAGCTGTCGTCTTCACTTTCGGGTATTAAATAGTGTGAACTTACAGCGTACTGTGGTCTAGTCAAGACTTTTAATGAGTTTTCCCAATCAAGAGAGGTGTAGTGAATAACTATAAATCTAACTCGAGTACTAAAATTATCAGATTGATATTTATCAATTGTAACGAGCTCTATATCCTCACTTACAAGGTTATTTTCACTGCTCCAATTAGCAGTAGAATAAATAGAAGAGACTATTAAGAAAATAATTACGAGAGAAATATTTTTATAATTCATTAAATTCTTCTACATCAATACTGAGGTTATATATTGAACCATTTTGAATATTGGCTGAAGCAATCCAAAAAACAAAAGACCTAAAACTATAAAAATTCCAAAGGGCTCGATGGTATCTATTAAGCGTCCATATTTCTCATTGACCAATGATCGAAATACTCGACCACCGTCTAGTGGTGGTATTGGCAGTAAATTAAATATCATTAGAACTAGATTAATAAAAATACCAGTTTGACACATAAGAAAAATGAATTGATCTAACACACTGGGTGCTGAAGAAGTGCTGATCATAAGGCTGAATAACAACCAAAGTAAAGACCATAACAGAGTCATAAATAAATTAGATAATGGACCAGCCAAGGCCACAAAGAACATTGCTCTTCTTGGTTTTAAAAAATTATTAGGATTAATGGGCACTGGTTTTGCCCAACCAAACACCAAACCCCCTAAATAAACTAATAGGGCTGGAAGAATAATGGTTCCCACTGGGTCAATATGAGCAATCGGATTAAGAGTTAGCCGACCTTGACGATAAGCTGTGGAGTCACCAAATCCTTTAGCAACATACCCGTGAGCCACCTCATGAACTGTAATAGCAAATACCAGAGGTATTATAATAGCTATTATTTGTAAAATAATTTCTATCGACATAAAGATTTATTGTGTCAACGGATATCGTTTATTTATTGGTAATAGGATTGCAATAAAAACAACACTGAATAACGATTGATAAAAGAAAATTTTTGAAGCCAATAAATTGGGATCAATCACCCCATATATAAACATCAATGCGGTTATTAGAGACCTGATGAGTTCAGCTTGGTATCCCCATTTCTTATTTTCAATAATGTTTGTAACTAGAGTAGTGGAAATTATAAGCATTGCGGCTAATAAAAGAGTCTGCAGATAGGGTTGATCAGCTATCGTAAAAATAATTATTGTTGAAATAGAGCTATTAATCACAAATTGCAATGTAGTAAAAATCTTTGATACTTTATCAACTTCGGGGTTAAATTTAACAAAATTATCTAAATCATTTGATGTATGTGGGAATTTTTCAAAAACATCTTCAGGCCTCCATCTGGTACTGGAAAACCAAACTTTAACCTTATTTTTAAGTGACTTCGTATGAATAGTATCTCTAATCATTTGGTGATATATTTCTAAATTTGCCCAAATAGGGTTCCAACTCTTAAGAGGTTTTACAGTTCCATATATAGGTTTTAAATCGTCTCTTTCAGGAATAAAGGATCCAAATAAACGATCCCAGATAATAAAAACACCACCATAATTTGCATCAATATATTCAGGATTTTGTGCGTGATGTATCCTGTGATTTGATGGTGTTATAAACACTTGCTCTAAAATACCTAGTGTTTTTATGTGTTCAGTGTGAACCCAAAATTGATAAAGTAAATTGATGGCAGCAACAGTAAAGAAGACTTCACCTGGTATCCCTACCATAAATAAAGGAATATAAAATATCCACTTCCAAAGCCACCCGGAACTGGTCTGCCTTAATGCGGTACTTAAATTAAACTCTTCTCCTTGATGATGAACTACATGCGAGGCCCACAATACCTTTACTTCATGGCTCATTCTGTGCATCCAATAGTAACAAAGATCATAAAAAAGAAAGGCAATCACCCATGTAACCCAACTATCTTTTGGCATTAATTGCATATTGAGGTTAGTTGCAACATAAGTCCAAACTATACCTTGAACTCCTAAATTTAAGAGCGGAGGAAGTCGACTGATTAAACCTAAAGAAATTGCTGCAATGGAATCATTTAATCGATAATTATTTGTGCCCTTTATGAGACCAAAAAGAAACTCAATACCGATCATTGCAAAGAAGACTGGAACGGCATAAGTAATATATATTGAGCTGTCCATAACTTAGTTTTTAAAAGATATCATACGATTAAACACATTATTCTACGACAGAGTACAGTTGTCTATTTTTAGCAACTTTTTTATTCTCATTGAGTTTAATGAGGTGAGCTTCCAGTGACCACTTGGCTATAGGATGAAGCATAGCTGAAACATCATCATAAACCTCGATGATGAGTTCATCGATAGTGCTTGGACCAATCTTATTGAGCTTCTCAAGGACTTTTTCTTCTCTACCTAATCTATGCTCTACAGTCGCATCAATAATCTTAATTGGGTCGTGAATGAGTTCGCCGTGTCCTGGGGCAATTTTACTAATGGTGTATTCTTTGAGCAAATTAAGTGAATGAAGGTATTCAGTCATATTTCCATCAGGGGGAGCTATAACCACTGTTGATCCTTGCATGATGTGATCCCCTGTAAATAAAGTATTTTCTTCTTGAAGTAAATAACATAAGTGATTGGAAGCATGACCAGGTGTGTGTATGACCTCTAATGTGTATTCGTTTGTCTGAATAAGATCGCCATGAGAGATTTCTTGGTCAATATCAATAGGTTCATCTCTTTCTAGAGACGAAGCAGTAGTTAATCCTAATATAGGAATACCTAGTTTCTGTTTCAAAATGCTGGCACCGGGAGAATGATCAGGGTGCGTGTGTGTAATTATAATCTGCTTTAGATAAGTTTCAGAAATGGAAATAAGATCATCAATATGATCAATTAGTGCCGGTCCGGGATCAATAATTGATATTTCTTTTGTTCCCAGGAGGTAAGAATTAGTCCCTGGACCTGTAAACATATTGGAATTATTTGCAGTTATGCGTCTGACTATAGGTGATAATCTAATGGTCTTCATAGCCTTTATCTCCAGGTAACAGACCTACAAGTTTACCTTCTTCGAAAAAAAACTTCGGCTCAATAGTTAAGATTTCACTTGGAAGTATAGATTCTTTGTCTTCCAATATCGATAAAGTTGAAGGATAACCTGCAATTGCTTCTAAATTTTTTATGGTCGGCATAATAATTGGAAAAGTACCTTGTTTATAGTCATCAAGAGCTTTTTCAATGTTAACCCATACACTGTCAACAGCTTCATAACCGTCATGCATTGTTTCTTGGTCATTAGGTATGCTAGTAATAAAGAATCTTGTGCTGTATCTACGACTTTCAATTTTAGGAGTAACCCAATGAGACAAATAAAGAAT
>Ga0208750_1000459_pt1 | contig 12119 bp, 11 predicted proteins | sample Knorr_S15_td_O2m_FD_185602 | JGI IMG/M metagenome (GOLD analysis project Ga0208750, IMG submission 185602) | Marine microbial communities from Southern Atlantic Ocean transect - Knorr_S15_td_O2min_ad_340m_LV (SPAdes) (version 2) | ecosystem: Environmental > Aquatic > Marine > Oceanic | place...
TGGTTTGAAGCAAAATCCTCGACTGCATTGAATCGTCCGCCAGATATTAAAGCTGAGAGTGTCCATAAAAAAGCAGTCGAAATTTTGAAAGCTGGGCCAGGATTAAAGCTAGTGGCAAAAGATTTGATTGGATATGATATTCGAGAGGATTTAGAAAATTTTTCTCAAAAGCTAACAATATTTATTTGGCAAGGTAACTTAAGAGAGATTTTTGCAGAAAGAATTGCTAACCAACTAGATGATGTACAGATTAATTATTTACCAGAAGATAAAAATGACTGGTTAATTGAGTTTTAGGAGGAACAAGATGTCTGAAACGAATAAGAATGTTGTTAAAGTGCTGAAAGCGGCAGTTGGAAAAGATAATGTTTTGACAGATCAAGAATCCCTGTCTTTCTATTCAATGGATGTTTATCGATCTATAGAAACACCCATAGCAGTTGTTCAACCAGGATCCACAGAGGAGCTTCAAGAAGCTGTACGAGTAGCGACAGGTTTAGGTGTTGCTATAGTAACGCGTGGAGGAGGAGCATCATACACTGATGGTTATCTTCCCACCACTGCTGAATCAGTCATTGTCGATACTTCTCGACTTAATAAGATTGTTGAGATCAATGAAGAGGACATGTTTATTACTGTTGAACCTGGGGTTACTTGGGCGGAAATGACCGACGCATTAGCTGAGAGTAATTTAAGAACACCTTTCTGGGGCCCCTTTTCAGGACTAAAAGCGACAGTCGGCGGTTCAACTTCACAAAATAGTGTAAGCATGGGAACCAGTAGATACGGAGGATCCCCTGAGTCAATACTGTGTTATGACATTGTTTTGGCAAATGGCGATATTCTTAAAACAGGCTCTTCTGCAATGGAACAAAGTTCCCCATTTTTCAGACACTATGGACCTGATTTAACCGGTTTATTTTCTGGTGATGCTGGGTCATTGGGTGTAAAGGCAAGAATTACACTTCGTCTTATTAAATTACCCAGTCATAGTCTCACTTGTTCTTTTGGCTTTAAGAACTACGATGCCATGAGTCAGGCAATGGCAGCTGTAGCAAGAGAAGAATCAGCTTCAAGTAATTGGGGCTTGGACCCTAAATTACAGCAGGGTCAGCTTGGTAGCACTTCATTCAGTGATGCGCTCAAAGCTGCTTTTGCTGTTTTAAAAACAGCTCGTAATCCATTTGAGGCTTTTGTTCAACTGGGTAAGATGGCCCTTGCAGGAAAGCGATTTTTAACCGGTTACGATTATTCCGCTCACTTTGTCGTAGAAGGCCATTCAATCAGTGAAGCCAAAAGTAAATTGGCACAAACTAGAAAAGCACTGTCTCCTTACGGCACAGAAATTGCTAACACCATACCAACAGTTCTAGGCGCGATGCCTTTCATGCCTCTTTATCCTATTTTAGGACCTCAAGGAGAGAGGTGGGTTCCGATGCACGGGTTATTGTCTTTTTCAAAAATGCAGGAGATGCATCAGCAATTAATGGAACTTTACAGAGAAAAGAAAGGTGAAATGGAAGAATGTTCAGTTTATGCAGGTGCAATGTATATGACGTATTCCACACATAGTTTCCTCTATGAGGTGGCTTTATATTGGCAAGACGATCGGACTGTTTATCATAAACTTTACTTGGATCAAGACTATCTTGATATGCTACCAACTTACCCTGAAAATAAAAAAGGCAGAGCTTTAGTTGCTGAACTTCGCGCTTCAATTCAGGAAATATATTCAGATCTTGGTGCCGTTCATTTTCAAGTAGGAAAGAGCTATCCATATCAAAAAGGCAGGCAAACTCTAGCCGCTGATACTCTAAGGGCAATAAAGAAGTCGGTGGATCCAAAGAATCTAATGAATCCAGGAGCACTAGGCCTTGAATAGGCAAATGAAAAATTCAATAACCCTACTACTGATCATCCCTTTATTAGCCTGTTCTCAGTATTCTGATCAATTACAAACCAAACACCCTCCATACAATGAAAGACCCAGAGTAGGGGTTCTTTATGTGTCTCACGGAGGAAATGAAACGTATGGTGAAAAACAGGTTTGGGAATCCACTGTTCAAATTTTTTCGTACGATAAGAACAGTCCAGTCTATCAGCGAATTTTGTGGAACCCTGATTATTGGTCTCAATTCTATGGATTTGGGAATGCGACAAAAGAAATAGGCAAGTATTCTTTTGAATATGAGCGAATAGGGGGTGTTGACCCCTACCCGAAATCTAAAGCTGAACTCACTCAACATTTAGTTGAACTGATGAACGCTTATGAAAATAAATACGAAATGGATTTTATTGTAGATAAAATGTCTTGGTTAAGTCCCGAGATAGTCGAATTAGCCAATCCAAGAAGGCTGTACTACCCAGGAACCGAAGATGGCTCAATACTGGCTTATTGTGGCAAGGGAGATGACTCATGGTTAGACTGTAATCCTGATCGATATGATATTGATGGACCCATCGAGAGACTTCTAAAAATAGGTGTTGAGCGATTTATTATGGTGGATCTAACAACAGCCGGTGCTCGTTTTTCTAAAACCTTCGACGTATACACCGTAGCTAAGCAGGTTATTGATAAGCATAATCAAGCCACAGGGGAAAACGTTGTTATTGAATGGGTTAATGATCCAGATAATCTGATGGTGAAATCATACCCACAGGATGCATCTGGATGGACACGATCTAAGGGTAAACCTGAGATCAACCCAATTATTGCAATTTCAGATTTCCCTAATCCTGTTATTGAAGACTTAAAATTAGCTAAATTCCAAGTAGAGGGTATTGCATCACAATTTAATGAAAACGTGTCACTTAAGGACACGGGTGTTCTCATGATTAATCACGGAATCCGAAATGGTGATGAAGTATTTGATCCAAAAATTAACGACACGCTTACTCTTAATAAGAACATTAAAAATCTCTTACTTCAAAACTTTCCTGAATTAAAAACACAAAATATTTTAGGAGGTTGGTTTGGTGAAATGGTTATCAATCAAAGAGTGAAACCATCCCCTCCGGCTTTCACACAAATGGAAAGGACTCGGGAAATGCGAGGTGAGAATTTAGGTTACATAGTTCTCCATGACACTGATGGATCAAAGCCAGAGGGTGAATGGGGTTATCGCTATTGGGAAGCTCTTGATCAACTAAAGAAAAACAAGGTTAAACATATTGTCGTTGTTTTTCCTCAAATTATGGAAAATTCTGTTCTTAATCTAGTAGAAGTTCCCAATCAGATTGCCAAAGAGATTGGTTATAAGAATTGGTTGCATTTCGATACATTGGATTTTGATACCTACCCAGAATACGGTCACCCCTTTGCTGATTATTGGGGAATATGGGTGTCAACATCATGTGCTAGTCCTTCGAATACTAATCAATCTGAGCAGTGTTGTTTAACCATGGGGGGCTGCTCAACTGGGCAATCATACCCACCACCACGGCAAGCTAAGCTTAATGAGAGACGCAATGATCTAGATCCTTCTTTGGCTTATGATGTTTCTGAATTTGGGCACTTAGGTTATAGGTCTGAGTTAGGGGCTCCAAATCTCAGTCAATCCGTCCAAGATCAATATTCAGGAACTTGGTCAATGTGGAAAGTGACCGAAGATCACCACGCTTTAGCTAAGTTTCTTGCAGATAAGGTCATTGAACATATAGAATCAAGTCAAAATTAAATAGGGAAACAGGAGAAAAGTATGTCAATCAAGTTATTAAGGAGAGATTTTCTTATGGGTCTTGGCTTGGCTACTGTTTTAGCATCAGATAATACCAAGAGCATGGTCAGTGGAAGCATACCAAGTTCAGCTCCTGACTTGAGTTTACCAGTGAATAATTTAATTAACTTAATACGAATGCAGTCAAGCTTAGGAAACGAGGATCAGGTGCCGTGGCATTATAATGGCACGCTCTATTTTCAAAAAGGTTCTGAACAACCAATTCCAATGATCAAGATAGAAGGGATGGAGAGTTACAAGGTCATCCCTCAAGAAGACGGTTCTTATGAGATTTTAGGCAATATGCTGACTTTTTTTAGGGATTTAGACTCTGGCGAAATGATTAGGCAATTTAAGAATCCGTTTACTGGGGAAGTTAATACGATATTACCTAACATTAGACGAGCAAGCTTAGGCAGAGGATTGAATATCTCAACCATGGGTGTGAGGCCAACTGCCTTTATTGAGAAAATGGCTGATGATCCTTTGATTTTAGATTGGACATTTGGCCCCAAGACCATTTGGCTGCATAATCAAACAGCATACCCACCGGGACTGTCTGCCCCAAGGATGCAACGCATGACAATGTTTGCACCAATAGAAGAGTTCCTAGATAAAGAGGCCCTCTCTTTGTCAACCATGTTCACTGCCACCGTTTTAATGCCGTGGCTTCCATGGATGGGTATGGATAATGTTGAAGGCCATACTCTTTGGCATGCATCAGGCGTTAAATTAGACTCAATTGACCAGCTGCCAGAAGAATATTACAAAAGAATGATGGAAGAGCACCCAGAGTTATCTAGATTTAACCTGCAAGAAGACACTGGTCCAGTTATTTATGAATGATTATTATTATCCTTTATGATCACTTTTGAAAATCTAAGTTTATTTATCCTAGTATTTCTCTTGATGGGTTGCAGTGATCAAAAGAGTGCTGACAATGATCAACAGGACATTGCATTAGCTAGTACAGTTGATACAAGAGAACTAATCATTATTGATGGCGATTTAGAAAGAGGTAGAAAGCTTTATTTGCAATGCCGTGCATGCCATTCATTAAAAGAAAATGAGCCTCACAAAATAGGCCCTAATTTATTTAAAATAATTGGCTCAACAGCAGGCAGCATGAAAGGCTATAATTACTCAGATGCTTTTTCAAAGAGTGAAATTGTTTGGACTATAGAAAACCTTGATCTTTGGTTAGAGAAACCTTATGAGATTATCCCTGGTAATAAAATGGTTTTTTCTGGCATGAGAAAACAAGAAGACAGAAATGATTTAATTGCATACGTTTATGATGAAACCTCTGAGGAATAAATTACTGATTCTACTTGAGTCTATTCATAATTTAATTACAATCGCACTTATCAAAGAGGAAATAACATGAGTTCAGATACTTTTCTAGGAATGCTTGCAGATTCACCATTCTCTGGACTACAAGATCATATGGCGCTGGGCAATAAAGCCACAGACTCGCTGGAAAAATTTTTAACCGCTGTTTCCCAATCAGATTGGAGCACTGCTTTAGAATGCAGAGAGGAGATTGTTCATTTAGAGAACCAAGCGGATGACATAAAAAATAATATTCGAAACAACCTTCCAACATCACTTTTTATGAGTGTTTCAAGACAGGATTTATTGGATTTAGTGTTTACAATGGATGGCATTCCTAATGCAGCAAAAGATATTTCAGGGGTAATGATTGGGAGAAAAATGGAAATCCCAAAAGAGATCCTAGAAAGTTTTATTGATTGTTCTAAGGCTGCCATCAAAGCAGCCAATCAAGCATCCGATGCGATTAGAAAAGTAGACGGCATGCAAAAAAGAGGTTTTGGTTCCCGTGATGCATCAGTATTAAGTGAGCTCGTCGTTGAATTAGAGCAAATGGAAAGAGAGAACGATGAATTAGAAATAGCCTTACGCAATAAATTTTTTGAATATGAGAAACAATACGATCCTGTAGAAGTTATGTTTTTCTATGATGTAATCAATAAAATTGGTTCCCTTGCAGATATTTCTCAAACTGTAGGACATCTTCTGGTGCGTTTAGTATCAAAATGATTTAAGGAAAAAGATTAATGGAAATAATTATGGAATATGGCTATATCTTGCTGATTATTGGCTGTGTTTGTGGTTTCTTTATGGCTTGGGGTATTGGTGCAAACGATGTTGCTAATGCTATGGGCACTTCTGTAGGTGCTAGAGCATTAACTTTATGGCAAGCTGTTTTAGTCGCATGTGTGTTTGAATTTGCAGGCGCTTATCTTGCAGGCGGTGAAGTTACATCAACAATTCGTAAGGGAATCATTGATGCAGGAGTTATGTCTGACAGTCCTGAATTATTGGTTTATGGAATGATCGCTTCATTGCTAGCTGCAGGAATTTGGTTATTAATTGCTTCTTACTTTGGTTGGCCTGTTTCAACAACTCATTCCATTGTGGGAGCAATAGTTGGGTTTGCTGCTGTGGGCATAGGCTTTGATGCTGTAAAATGGGGACAAGTTGGCTCAATTGTTGCCAGTTGGGTAGTCTCACCAGTTATGGCTGGGACAATTTCTTTTCTGTTATTCACAAGTGTTAAAAGATTAATTCTGCAAACTTCAGATCCCTTTATGAGTGCAAAAAGATATGTTCCTTTCTATATGTTTCTTGCTGGTTTTGTTGTTTCAATGGTGACTTTTTTAAAAGGCCTAAAACATGTTGGTCTAAGTTTTACTGCATCTGAAAGCATTGCATGGTCACTTGTCTTTGCTTTGATCATTTCTTTATTAGGAACACTGATGTTGCAAAGAATTGATAACACAAGAAAAGAAAAGAATGGCGCTATGTTTGATGGCGTTGAAAGAGTTTTTGCAGTTCTCATGGTGTTTACAGCTTGTGCCATGGCTTTTGCTCATGGATCAAATGATGTGGCTAATGCCATAGGTCCTCTAGCAGCAATTGTTTCAGTAGTGCAAAGTGGAGGAGAGATAGCCATTCAATCAATGTTGCCGCCATGGGTCTTATTGGTCGGAGCCTCAGGTATTGTTATTGGATTGGGTACGCTTGGTTACAGAGTCATGATGACCGTGGGCAGAGCCATTACAGAACTCACTCCAAGCAGAGGTTTTGCAGCTGAACTGGCGGCTGCAGGAACAGTTGTTATTGCTTCCGGAACAGGTCTACCAATCTCGACAACACATACCCTCGTTGGAGCAGTCCTAGGTGTTGGTTTAGCTAGAGGCATCGGTGCGATTAATTTAGGTGTGGTTGGGAAAATTATCCTATCTTGGATTGTAACTTTACCAGTGGGTGCTGGTTTGTCTATTCTGTTTTTCTTTGTATTAAAGGGAGCTTTTGGTTAATTGAAAATGACAATAAAAATGATACATTCTCTATCATTCTTATTCTTAGGACTCTTCATAATTCACTCTGATTCCACACAGGCATCGAATATAGAGACATCATTTGATTTTAGATTTCGTTATGATTACACAGATGATGATAGCAAGTCTGCAAAACGTAGACGGAACAGAATACGCACAAGACTAGGCGCTCAATATTCGCCTAATGAACGATTAAAAATCAAAATCAGGTTTGCTACAGCCGAGGAAAACACCACAGGTGCTAATCAAACTCTTGGCCATGATTTTAGTTTAAGTGATATTGGTATGGATCAGTTATATATTAATTATTCGCTAATGGGTAATACTTATATTTCACTTGGTAAAATGACTAATCCTTTCTTTAAACCTAATAAAAGCGAGTTACTTTTCGATGGAGATTACACTCCTGAGGGAGTGGCTTTATCTTTTAATGAAGGCGATATTTTTGGCAACATTGGGTTTTTTAAGTTTGATGAAAGTTCATCGAAAACATCTAATATTCTTGGTTTTCAGATTGGCTTAAGCAATAAAATCACAAATCAAACAAGTTATAAGATTGCTCTTGCTCAATATAACTTTGATGATATTAAAGGCAGATCTGCATCTGATATTACTTGGAATGGCAAAATATTTGGCAACCCTGTTGATGCCAATAATAACTACCTGAATAATTATAATGTCACTAATTTTTCTGCTGAGATTCAGACAAAATTAGGTACGGAAACAATCCCAACCACAATTTTTTTAGATTTTGCAAGGAACTCTGAAGCACATGAAAATGATCTGGGTTTTCAAATAGGAGCCAAACTGACTTTAAGTGATCTTTGGAACGTTGCCTATCTTTATAAGGACGTCGAGAAAAATGCTGTTTTTGGCGCTTTAACTCATTCAGATTTTGGAGGAGGTGGTGTAGGTCATAAAGGCCATCAGCTTAATGTTGGCTATACTTTTTCGAAAAAACTTAGTATTGAATTTATTTGGTTTGATAATAAGAAAGAGATGGAAATTGATTATAAAAAAGCTTTTTTTGACCTTAAGTATAAGTTCTAAGAGCAAGTTAGTTGGTTCCCCATCCTCCCTTTGAGTAACCTTTAGGTAGGCCAGAATCTACAGTAAAACCATAGAGTTCTTCATTAGGAAGGCATGTCTTAACAATTCTATTAACTTCTATTAAGGCTTCAAGATCAATGCCTGTTTTTAGCCCCATTGAGTCGAGCATAAATACTAAATCTTCTGTGACGATGTTGCCACTAGCACCTGGTGCAAAAGGACAGCCGCCAATTCCACCAAGAGATGAATCTAAGGTCATTATACCTTCCTCAAGAGAAGCCAGTGCATTAGCTAGCCCTAGGCCTCGAGTATTATGCAGATGCATACTGGTTAGATTATTATCACCCACTTCGTGTTTAAGTAAACGAATCAGTCTTTTAATCTGTGCCGGATTTGCATAACCTGTTGTATCGGATAGACCCACTTCATCACAGCCCAATTCCATCATTTTAACACCTAGAGAGACCACATCTTTTTCAGACACTTTTCCTTCAATAGTGCACCCAAAAGCGGTGGATAAATTACCCTCAAACTCCGGTCTTTCATTTTCATTGAGCGTTTTAATGTAATCGGCTATGTGTTTTATTTCTCGTAAAACTTCATCGTGATTTTTTCGTAAATTGGCTTTACTGTGCGTTTCACTTACCGATAAAGGAAGGCACATTTTATCAACCCCTGCATCAATCGCATGTTTTGCACCCATAAAATTAGGCACTAAAGCAGCCACTGTAAGGTTTGGTAAGGTTTTTGCATATCTGACAATGTCAGCTGTGTCTGCCATTTGTGGCAATAGTCTTGGCGATACAAAAGAGCCCACTTCAATTTCTCTAACCCCCGCTTCAGCTTCAGCTTTGATCCATTGTTTCTTGTCAACGGTTGACATAATAGAGTCTATACTTTGCAGACCATCTCTTGGTCCAACCTCGCTTACTAATACATCAATATCAGACATAGCCTTCCTGATTAGTTATTTTACTTAATTTAAACATTTGCGATCACTTAGCTCATCAAGACCCAATGCTTCCTTCATAATAAAAAATATATCAGTGTTATCAATTACTCCAGTTACATTTGATGCTCCAGGACCATAAGCAAAAGCTGGAATCATTGTTCCTGTATGGGTTCCTAATCCAACAGCAGTGTTCCATGAAATTTTCATCTTGTTGCTGGGTTCAGGGTCTCTGTTCCAATCATCTGTTTCTATAAGTAGGCCGCCTGTTTCATGGTCTGAGAGAACAATTACTAATGTGTTTTGATCTGTTTTAGCATATTCTAATGCCCGGTTTACAACTTGATCAAACTCATCCATCTCTTTAAATTGGCCATTAAAATCATTTTCATGACCCTCCCAATCTATTTGAGAGCCCTCGGTCATTATGAAAAAACCAGTACAATTATTGACCAACACCTTCTTAGATTGTTCTAAGGTAAAATTAAACATTTCTAAAAGATCAGGCTCATTGTCTTCCCTGATAAAGCCTTCTTTTGCAAAAAGACCAAAAATTCTTTTTGATGTGTCTAGTTGAAAATTAATGAAATCATTTTTCGATTCCAAATAACTTTCTTGTTCTTTTATTAGACTAAGAATATCGAAATTATCTTCTCTTTGACCTCCTAGATCTTCAGGAACAAAGAAGTCTCGTCCTCCCCCTAATGAAATAAAATTATTAGACCTAAACATGGCTTCCGCTATCTGATCAGTGTTATCTCTAGATTCATTATGCACCGTAAATGCAGCAGGTGTTGCGTGAGTAATTTCAGAAGTTGCAATGAGGCTAGTTAGATACCCTTTTTCATATAACATTTCAGTTATATTTTTTACTATTTGTTTGTCCTTATTAACGCCTAAGTAGCCATTAACTGTTTTAATACCAGAACTATAAGCTGTAGCTGCAGAAGCAGAATCAGTGATTAAAGTGTCCACCGCATGTGTTTTCACTAAACCTGTAAAGGGAAATTTATCAAAAGCTGAAATATAATTTGGCCCCCCTTTTGCAATTCTATAAGCGGTTACTTGATTAATTCCCATGCCATCACCAATTAAAAGAATTATATTTTTTGCTTTCTTATCTATTTTTTTTAACTCTTTTTTGGCAAGAGTCTGGTCAAAATTAATCTGAATTTCTTGGGTATCTTTGTTGGGGACTAGGATGATGAATGGTGCAATTTGCATCAATGCAACAATAGTCACGGAAGAGGTGATTAGAATGATTAACAGATATTTTAAAAATGACTTCATTTAGGGTCTAGTGCATCTAATTTTTTTCTCAGGATTGCATCACTAGGTTGCCCGTAATCAAAATCTATAATTGCTCCTTCCCATGCTCCATACATTGGATTCGAGAGCATGTACCATGATGTGCCCCAATATTTTGAGTATTTCTTGATGGTTTCAACTCTGTCTTTGGGAGAGAGTAGATTTTCATTGATGTCTACAAAGTCGCCAAAATTATCTCCAAACATCATCACTATACGATAATCTTTTGCAATCAATTCTCTTCTTGATGCTTTGTTAGATCCCCAACCGTTTTCCCCCCGAGATAGAATATGCTCTTCTGAAGCACTCCTGAAACCAAGGGCTTTATAATTATTGATTGTTGCTTTTTCTATCTCAAGTTCTCGGTTGGTCACAAAAAATATTTCTACATCTTTTGATTGCGCATATTCCATGAATTCGAGCACACCAGGCATAAATTCTGCCTTCTCTTCTTTTGCCCAATCAAACCAGCCATCTGGATAAGAAGTTTCTTTCTCAATGATCCTCGCTTGATATGCACTGTTGTCTAATACTGTCTGATCGACATCAAGGATAATTGCTGGTGGTTTGTCATTGAAGTTTTCTAACTGTTCAAGTGCTGCCGTATGATTTTTATCTGACAATAATGCATCTAAATTATTTTGAGCTGCTCGATAAATGGTGCTCGAATTTGCATAAAACTCTGCAGAAGATTGAACATATAAAGTAGCCATCAGTAATTCATGATCTTTTTCACTCGCATGAATGCTCAATGGAATCATTAACAAAAGTAAGAAGAGATTTTTCATAGCGACATCATAAACTATTTGATTTCAAAAACATCTATTTTGGAATTGCTTTTTTAGAGCCAGGGGTTCCTTTCAAGATGTTTTTGTTCAAATGAAGAAATTTCATTTTTCAGCTTCAATGTTTGTTGAATTTCATCAAGACCCTCTAAGAGTAAGGTTTGATTTTTTTTATCAAAATTAAAAATGATTTCTGAGGACCCATAAAAGATCTTCAATGTTTCTAAGTTGATCCTTATCTGATTTGTTTCTGGGTCTTCCTCCACAAATCTAACTAATTTCTGGACATCATCCGATGAAAGTTTAATGGGAAGCAAACCATTTCCTATGCAGTTAACATAAAAAATTGATCCGAATGTAGTTCCGATTACTGCCTTTATCCCCCATTCTTGTAATGCCCAAACCGCGTGTTCTCTTGATGAGCCACATCCAAAATTATCACCCGTTAGAAGCATCAAAGACCGATTGTATGGATCTTGATTGAGAACAAAATCATCATTTGGCTTTCTCTCAGTCATCGAAGTATATCTCCATTCAGAAAAGAGACCTTCTGATAAGCCCTTTTTCGAGACGGCTTTTATTTCTCGACTAGGTATGATCGCATCAGTATCAACATTGATCCTTAAAAAAGGTGCCGCAATTCCAGATATTATTTTTACTGGATTCATGATTGTTGCTCCAGTTGATCTGAAGTAGTTATTTCACCTTTAATGGCAGATGCAGCTACTGTAGCTGGTGACGCTAAATGTGTTCTGGTTTTCTTTCCTTGTCGATTTTCAAAATTTCGATTAGTGGTTGAGATTACACGCTCATTTTCACCAAAGCTTTCTCCGCCTGCAAAGAAACACATAGAGCATCCTGATTCTCTCCATGCAAACCCAGCCGAAATAAATATCTTGTCTAAGCCTTCTTCTTCGGCTTGTTTTTTAACTTGTGATGAACCTGG
>Ga0208750_1000462_pt1 | contig 12079 bp, 8 predicted proteins | sample Knorr_S15_td_O2m_FD_185602 | JGI IMG/M metagenome (GOLD analysis project Ga0208750, IMG submission 185602) | Marine microbial communities from Southern Atlantic Ocean transect - Knorr_S15_td_O2min_ad_340m_LV (SPAdes) (version 2) | ecosystem: Environmental > Aquatic > Marine > Oceanic | place...
ATTGCTTATATTGAAAATCATATCTTTGGAAAACCATATGATTATATTTTTGATCTCACTGATGATACATATTACTGTTCAGAAGTAATCTATAAAGGATTTGAAATGGCAGATTCCACCCAGAATTTATTTGATATTAATCCAATGACTTTTAATGAGCCTAACACAGATACCCCATTTGTACACTGGATAAGTTATTATGAAGAATTAAATGCAAAAATCCCAGAAGGAGAACCTGGATTAAATCCTGGGGGCATATCTCAATCAGATAAGATAGATATTATCTATACATTTAATAAACCGAACGGAATGAAATAATTGTTATTTATTTTACTTGCTCGTCAGAAAAGACTAGCTTGGGAAGGGTCTTTTAATTCTCCATAGGTTTCACGATATAAACATTGTTCACATGCATCTTTATCTAACTCTGGTGCAGAATCCTGTTGAAGACAATCATACATTGCGCTAACAGTAGAATCAATCCAGTCTGTATCTAATACAAAAGAAACTAATGACCTTCTAAAATGCATAATTTTACCTAAATGAGGCTGGTTAGTATCACCGTTATAGTATAATAAATATCCATTTGTAGAAACTTTGAATTCATTCTTTTGTAATAACCAACTATATATTTCTAATTGTCTTTTATAGGTTTCTCCTCCTTGAAAAACATCTTCGCTTGTTTTAATATCAGCTCTCTTAGCAGTCGATTTAAAGTCAATAACTACTAGTTCGTCATTCTCATCTACCATGATATCATCAACTCCTCCATAGAGTATTAGATTGTAATCTGGGTGTAGATATTGAATTCCTTTAAAGGAGTCTTGCCATATTGACAAATCAGGATGATTGAATGGTTTAATATTGAGATTATTTTCTTTAAAAATACCATGTGGTCTATTTTCTTTCCGACAAAAATCCATCTCTTTCTTTAATAAAGTATCTACTGCACTATTAAGAGGCCAACTAGGACCTCTTGGTGCTCTAAAACCTAAACGTACTTCGTAATAAAAACATCTTTCACATTTACAGAATAATTCAATTTTGGTCCGACTCAACTTAAAAGAAGAATCATTGTTCGGATCATATTTCCAATTTTTTCCAACTATAGGGTTATATTTTGTTTTTTTGTAATTCATATCATTCAAAATTACTATTTAACATCTAATGGATCAAATTTTTCCTGCCATGCCAGAGATTGGTCTTTGTTGGAAGTAGAAATGTGGTTCATATCTTCACTTGAAATAGTAAAATCTAAATCTAGGTTTTCTTTTAAGCGTTCTTTAGAAGTGGTCTTAGGTAAAATTGGCCATCCGTTCTGAAGACTCCATTTTAGTAATAATTGTGCAACTGAAATATTGTATTTCTTTGCGACCTCTAAAAAAGGAATAGATGGATCATTTTTCATTGCTTCAGGTTTGGAATTCCATCGTGAATCCTTACGCCAATTAGGAAGCGGTGCTAAAGTAGAGTAAGCAATTGGTAAAATATTATGTTTCATCATATATGATTGTAATGCATCTGGAATCATGTGATAGGGATGAATCTCAATTTGATTTGCAACAGGCATGGGAAGATTAGCATGTTCAATTTCTTTGATATGTTTGACATTATAGTTAGAAACACCAATATCTTTTACTTTGCCTTGTTTTTGTAATTCAACCAATGCTTCCCATTGTTCTAATCGATGATCTTTTCCAAACGGATTATGAATTAAATACAAATCAATGTAATCTGATTGTAACATCTGTAGACTTTGATCACAGGCATTCAGTGCCCCTTTAAAATCTTGAAATGTTTCATCGCCAACCATTCCTGGCCACATTTTGGTTGTAATAAAAAATTTATCTCTATCAATAGATGCTTTTGAAATTGCTTCTCCAATACCTGATTCATTTTGATAAATTTGAGCCGTGTCAATGTGTTTATAGCCTAAATCGAGAGCATCGGTTACTACTCTAGATACTTCATCATTGGAAATAAGCCAAGTACCCAATCCCACCATTGGCATAGAAAAACTCACTTACGCGGAATTCTTTCATCCATCATGGCTGCATGATATACAAATGCAGCAACAATCACAGCATTTTTCTTTAAATCTTCAACAGGTAGCGTATCATAGAAATCTAAATTTGTATGCCCACCTGTTCCTCCAACTCTATCTTGTAAAAATTGGAATGCTGGCAAACCGCGCCTATGGAATGGGATGTGATCTGTGGATCCAACAGATTGTGGAGAGATTGTAGTCATTCCTAGATCATTAAAAGGCTTTGTCCAAGCAGTAAATACATCGCGTGCATTCTCGTTGCCTTGAAGATAAAAACCTCGATATAGTCCCGGCCCATAATCCTGATTAAAATAAACTGAAAATTTCTCATAATCAGGCTTAGGATCGTCAGCATTTCCAAAATGTTTTTCTACATATTTGCGAGATCCATGCAACCCTTGTTCTTCACCGCTCCATAAGGCAATACGGATGGTTCTTCTTGGTTGAACCCCTATTGTTTTTAAAATACGTACTGCTTCCAACATGACAGCAACACCGGATGTATTATCGCTGGCATTTGGACTTGCATGCCAAGTATCAAAATGTGCACCAAGCATTACCACTTCATCTTTTAGATCTGATCCAGGAATTTCAGCTATCACATTTCTTGCTTCTCTTCTTTTGCTTCCAATAGTTGTTTTAATATCTATTTCAATTTTTACTGGAATATCACGTTCAAGAATACGATACATACGATTATAATGTTCTGGAGTTACTGCTACAACTGGCACATGAGCTACTGTTTCTTTTCTATCATATTTGTCTTTTTTTGCTCCTGGACGAGCAAATCCTCTTACTGCGGCTAACCAACCGCTACGAGATTCTAAAATGACTGCAACCCCTTCTTTTTTGAAAAAAGCATTTCGATTTGCAGGACCAATTAATTTTTCTTTCGGACCTGATTCTTCTTCTTGTGGACGTTTTTCGCGAGGTTGTTCTTTCGCTTTTAATTCTTCATCGCTCCATGGTTTTACCCCATCTCGAAATACCGCTAAATTGATAGTAGGTGGTCGAGTAGACAATACTGCTTTTCCCTTTAATTTCCCTTTATATTTTTTTAAATCTGATTTGGTTCTAATCTTTGCGATGACAGTGTCTAATTGTTTTTTCCCCATAGTTCCAGGAGTATGTGCAATGGGGTATCCAAGCATCGGTTGATAGTCTGGCTCTAATAAGTGTAAGCTAAAATATGTGTTATCCCAACTAACACCATAATCCATAAATGGTTCTATTTCGATGTTTTCCAGTCCTATTTCTTGCATTTTTTCAATCGCCCACTCTTGAGCACGATACATATCATCAGAATTGGTTAAACGAGCACCTAATACATCTGTCATATAAGATAACGTATTGGGGAGATCAGAATGATTGAGTCCCTCTTCACGGATTTGTGAAACAACCTCTAAATCTACAGGATATTGATTGTCTTGCGGGAAAAGTAAACTAGATGAAATAATGAAGAGTAATAGTCTGATAGCAATTTTATTCATGGGAGAATTTATGTGAATAATGGTCCTATAGCAAATAAAGAACTGCTAGTTTTATGTTATTTTAACAAAATTAATGAGTACTTCTGACAATTCCTTGGGATGTGTCCATTGAAAGAAATGTCCCCCACCAATATTTAAAACATGAGGTTGATTTTTTGTACCTGGAACTTTTTTTAAAAAAGGTTTTTCCCCTCCATTTGTAATGCGATCGTTACCAGCAAAAACACATAGAAAGGGTTTTTCAAATTGGGAAAAATAATCCCAAGCTTTTTTTTGTGCTTCCAATGATTGATCAGGAAATATTGGTACGTGTGTTGGCATAGCTCTAGGACCCATCTTGAAACTTGGATCAGGAAAAGGAGCTTCATATGCTCTACTAAGTATACTTCGAAAAGGAGATGTATTTCTCAACCCTAGTTTGTCCATAAACTGTTCTAAAACAAATTCTATTTTATTTCTTCTTTCCATTGACATCGAATTAAAGATACCAAGGGGTAAATCTTTGGTTTGCCAACAATATTTTTGCCAATGGGCAAAGGCAAGGATATATTCTTCTTGTGAATTCCCTGTGTTGATAAATCCTTTTAAAAAATTGGTCATAGTAAGCGGGGTTGGATCATCCCTGAATTCTTTAACTTTTTTTACAATATCTTCAGGGACATCTGGATTATAAGGCAAGCCTGTATTTCCCATAGACACTTGATTAAACCGTGCATCATTATCTGCAACCATTCGTAATCCAATAAGCCCACCCCAGTCTTGTCCAAAGAGAGTTACATTGTAAAAATCATTTTTTTGGAGCCATTGGTTCATCCAATCCACTTGTCGTTGATAACTGTAATCTTCTCTATCAGCTGGTTTATCCGATTTCCCATACCCAGGAAGATCAGGTGCAATGACACGGACACCCGCTTCGGTAAGAAAAGGTATCATGCGTGAATAAAGATAGCTCCACACAGGCTGTCCATGAATACACAATAGAATTGGTCCATTTCTAGGTCCTTCGTCAATATGATGAATTCTTAAATCAGAATTATCATGCGTTTTGATGGTAGTATAATGAGGGTTAAATGGGTATTCTTTTAAATGAGCAAAACGCTTATCTGGTGTTCTTAGTATTTTCAAATTTATCCTAAAAAATTGTCGGGGTGAGAGGATTTGAACCTCCGACCCCCTGCTCCCAAAGCAGGTGCGCTAACCGGACTACGCTACACCCCGAACGGGTGGATGATGGGACTCGAACCCACGACAGCCGGCTCCACAAGCCGGGGCTCTAACCAACTGAGCTACATCCACCATTGGCTTAAATTTAAGCGTGGAAATTTATTATAGTTTATCTTTTTAAACAAGTAGAGTTAAATTTTTAGATATTCAGAATGAGTACACTAAATAAATATCTAATTAAAGAATCGCTAATTCCATTTTTATTGTCTTTAGGAGTAATAACAATGGTATTATTTTTGCAATTCCTAATTAGAGCGGTTGATCGATTTTTGGGTAAAGGATTAGATGTATGGATTATTCTTGAGTATTTATATCTAAACTTAGCGTGGATTATTGCATTATCAGTTCCTATGTCGTTGTTAATCTCAACAGTAATGACTTATGGTAGAATGTCTCAAGATAATGAAGTAACAGCGTTAAAAGCAGCGGGAGTAAGCGTATTTAGTATTATTAAACCTGCTGTCTTGTTTGGCGGATTGATCGGCTTACTGCTTTGTCTGTTTAATAATTTTGTTCTTCCTGATATGAATTACCATGCTCGTTTGCTTGCAAAAGATATTTATCAAAAAAAGCCTGAATTGACTATTGAACCAGGTTATTTTATTAACACCATTCCACAATATAGCATGATTGTAAGGGAAATGGATGGCAATGAATTCAAAGATGTAAAAATATTTAGTAAAAGTTCCGGATCTGAACAAACAACAATCTATGCTGACAAAGGAAAACTGACATCCAATCAAGACATTGTAATTTTAGATTTAGAAAATGGAGAAATACATGAAATTGATCTAGAAAATTACAATCATTATAGAAAAATTAAATTTTCTACACATCAAATTACTATTTCTATAGATGATTTACTGTTAAATAGAAGCAGTGAGTCCGTTCGTACGGATCGAGAAATGAAAGTACCGCAAATGATTGAAAAAATTAAAAAAAATGAACAATACACGGTTCAGATTGATAAAAGAATTAAAACATTACTTGAGAATAATAAAATTCAATGGAATAAAGATATGAATTTAGATAGCATATTGATGGCTATTGAAGTTCTCAAAGAAAATAATGAACAAATAACAGCTGACAAAATTTATCAAGATGGTATTTCTATTCCTGAATATGAAAAAAAGGAAAAATTACGATCATTTAATAATATCTCCAGACAATTAGAAAATGAATTTATGTTGATTTCTAATTATGAAAAAATGAACAACAAATATCTTGTAGAAATTCACAAAAAATTTACACTTGCATTTGCCTGTCTTTTATTTGCAATGACTGGTGCTCCTCTTGGAATCTTGGTTAAAAGAGGAGGAATTACGATTGCATCAGGATTAAGTATTGTATTCTTTCTTGTGTATTATATTTTATTAATATGGGGAGAACAATTAGCAGATAGAAATCTTTTAGATCCAACATTTGGCTCATGGATGCCAAATATCATTTTATTTATTGTGGGTGGAATACTTTTATTTCTTTCTGATAAACAGAATTAGTTAGTAGGTCTATTATTTTTAAAGAAAATTTCTTTTTCTCTTTTCTTTGTACTTGAATTTGGAAGCAACTTTGTATCCGCATCTATTTCAATTTCGACTACCCCTTCTGGCATTACAAAATCTTCATCTGGAATACCCAATTTTTTATGTGCTTCTTTCATAAATAATGCCCAAGCTGGTAATGCTGCTGTAGTCCCAGATTGTCCTTCTCCTAAACTAATTGGAGACTGATCTACTCCAAACCAAACTCCAGCAGATATATTAGGAGTAAAACCTACAAACCATGCATCACTCCAATTTTGAGTTGTTCCAGTTTTGCCTGCCGCTGTATGCCTAAATCTATATTTCCATCTTGCGCTTCCGCCTGTTCCTTTATCAATAACAGTTTGTAATAAATTTGTTACTACGTATGCTGTTTCAGGACTAAGTACTTCTTGTTGTGTTGTACTAAATTCTTTGATGATTTGTCCATATTTGTCTTCAATTTTTGTAATTGCAATTGGGGAAGAATAAATTCCTTTATTAGAAAAAATTGAATAGGAAGCAACAATTTCCATTGGAGTAACTTCTGAAGTTCCAAGTGCAAGAGCATCAACAGCACGAATCGGAGATTTAATTTGCATTCTTTTTGCAACATTTTTGACCTGCTGTGCAGGTACAAGTTCTTGAACCATACGTACAGAAATTAAATTTAATGATCTTCTTAATCCTTCTCTTAATGTGGTTAATCCTCCGGTACTATTATCGTAATTTCTTGGTGTCCATTTTTCTTTTTCACCTTTCGCATTGTTTCTATATAGGGCAACTGGTTGATTCAACAATTGAGTGGTAACAGGGTAATTGTTATCAATTACAGCTGTATAAATAAAAGGCTTAAAGACAGAACCTGGTTGTCTTCTTGCTTGTGTTGCTCTATTATATTGATCAACATAATCAGATCTCCCTCCAATCATTGCTAGGATTTCACCATTTTTAGTATCCAATGCAATAAATGCACATTGAACTAATAAATTTTGTCTTAACTCTTCATATAATTGCATTTGACCATTAAGCATCATTTTTACAGAATCTTCTGGGAAAATTGATAGATAACCCAATTTTGAAAAACGTTCACTATCAGCAAAAAGCTGATTATTAAATTCATCTTGATTATTGCGAAGCGTCTTCATTACAACATCCTCAGCAATTTGTTGCAAACCATAGTCAAGAGTGGTATAAATTTTAAGACCATCTTGGTAAATATTAATCCCTAATTCCTCATCTATTTTTTCCAATGTTCTTCGTACATATTCTGTAAAATAAGGTGCTTTACTCTTTGGAATTTCATAAAAAATATTGTCAGGAATAATACTGTTGTGTTCCATATATTCTTCGTGAGAAATGTAATCTTGGTTATACATTAATTTTAAAACGATGGAACGTCTTTCAATGGATTTATTTAAGTTTCTTAATGGTGAATAATTTGCTGGAGATGGTAATAAACCAATAAGCATTGCTGATTCGCCAATTGTTAATTCTGATGCTTTTTTATTGAAATATCGTTTTGCTGCGGATTCAACTCCATAAGTACCATGCCCAAAATGCACTGTATTCAAATACATTTCTAAGACTTCTTGTTTGGTATAAGTTCTCTCAATCTGTATAGCAGTAATAATTTCTTTTATTTTTCTTGTAACACTATCCTTAAACCCAACTTCTTTATAGAGATTACGTGCTAATTGCTGAGATAATGTGCTAAATCCTTGTCTGAATTCCATTGAAATAACATTAACAATGATGGCACGAAATACACTCTGTAGATCTACGCCCCAATGTTGAAAAAAACGTTTATCTTCAGAAGAAATTGCTGCATACTTCAAATATTCTGGCATATCTTCTAAATTAATAAAGACTCTTTTTTGGATATAAAATTCTCCAATAACTTCACCATTACGATCATAAATGGTTGATAGCATAGCAGGATCAAATGTTTCCAAACGCTCAAGAGATGGTAAATCTCTAGAAAGATATATCAAATAGACTAATAATAGTAAGGATAGATATAAGATAATTTTAAAAGACTTAAAAAAAGATTTAATCATACTTTCTTAGGAGAAACCATTAATTCTGGTTTAATAATTTTATCAAACTCTTTTTCCGATAAATAATTCAATTTCTTTGCGCTTTCTTTTAATGATATATTTTCTTTCAATGCTTTTTTTGCAATTTCTGTAGATTTCTCATAACCTATCTCTGGAACAAGAGCTGTTACTAACATCAAAGATTTATTTAGATTTTCTTTAATCTTTTTCTTATTAGCAGATAATCCTTTTATCGCATGCAATGCAAAAGATTGTGAAACTTCACTCAGTAAAGAAATAGATTCATGGATAGCAGATGCCACTACTGGTCTATAGGTGTTTAATTCAAAATTTCCACTTGATCCCGAAAATCCGATAGTCATATCATTCCCAAGAATTTGGGCATGTACCATATTGACTGCTTCACATTGCGTTGGGTTAACTTTCCCAGGCATAATGGAACTACCAGGTTCATTAGAAGGAAGTTTTAATTCTCCAATACCGGTCATTGGACCACTAGATAGCCATTTAATATCATTCGCAATTTTATTAAGTGACCCAGAACAGATTTTTATTTGAGCAGATAAATCAGAAAGAACATTTTGAGAAGATAAAAGTTCAAATTTATTACTACACACTTTAAAACTTAATCCAGTTTCGCTGCTTATGGTATTCACCATTAATTTATCATAACCTGCAATTGTGTTAATCCCTGTTCCAACAGCAGTCCCTCCTATTGGAAGTTGAGCACATTCTTTTAATGTGTTTTGAATTCTCTTGATGTCGTTGTTAATCATTGATACATATCCAGAAAATTCTTGTCCTAATGTAATTGGAGTTGCATCTTGAAGATGTGTTCTACCAACTTTAATAATTGATTTAAATTCTTTTTCTTTTTTACTTAATTCTATTTTTAGTATCTCTAAACTTGGTAATAAATTATCCTCAACATTCAAAACACATCCAATAAGAATAGCTGAAGGAAAAGTATCATTCGTAGATTGAGACATATTTACATGATCATTAGGATGAATAAATTTATATTCTCCTAATTTCCCACCTAGTAGTTCATTCGCTTTATTTGCAACAACCTCATTAACATTCATATTCGTTTGTGTTCCGCTACCGCTTTGGAATACAGATACAGGAAATTGATCAATAAAATCTTCTGGATTTTCTAGAATATCATCACATGCTTTCACAATCGCATTACTTAATTTTTTGGATAATCTTTTTTGAGCATGATTAGAGATTGCAGCCGCTTTTTTGATAATGATATATGGAAAAATTAGGTTTAGATCCATTGCCCAACCAATTTCAAAGTTTTCAACTGCTCTTTGAGTCTGAGCTCCATAATAAGCCTTTGCAGGAACTTTAATTGTTCCTAAGCTATCTTTTTCTGTTCTAAATTTTGTCATTTTACTTCCCAAGTATCACCAGCATTGAGTAAATCATTAATAGTTTTCTTACTCTTATTCTTCTTCTTTGCTTCTTCTATCTGTCCTTCCATCAAACTATCGTAAGTTGCTCTTTCTTTACAATATAATACACCTATTGGTTCCGGGAAAACATCATTTGAAGTGAAATTAGAAAGCATATCTGCGATAAATTCATCTTTTTCATTATGAACTAGAATATCGTCTATAGAATAATCTTTACCAATTTCCACAACTTTTGGAGTTGTATCATCTATATAAATGCCTTTATTATCATTTGCACCAAAAATCATAGGTTTACCGTGTTCTATTCTTAATAATTGATCTGATTTAGTCTCTTTATCTGTGAGATTAGAAAATGCATGATCGTTAAAAATATTACAATTCTGATAAATTTCAATAAATGATGTTCCGTTATAATCATTTGCTCTTTTAATCATTTCTTGAAGATGTTTTAATTCTCTATCAATGGTTTTTGCAACAAATCCTGCTTCAGCGCCCAAAATTAATTTTGTTGGATTAAAAGGGTGGTCTAAAGAACCCATTGGAGTTGAATATGTAATTTTTCCTCTTTCAGATGTAGGGGAATATTGTCCTTTTGTTAGACCATAAATCCTATTATTAAATAACATAACATTTAAATCAATATTTCTTCTCATCAAATGAATGAGATGATTTCCTCCAATAGAAAGCCCATCTCCATCTCCTGTAACAATCCAAACTGATAGTTCTGGGTTTGAAATCTTCAATCCACTAGCAATGGCTGGTGCTCTACCATGAATAGTATGAAATCCAAATGTATCCATATAATATGGGAAACGACTTGAACAACCAATTCCTGATATAAAAACTACATCTTCTTTTTTTGTAGTAATCTCAGGAAAAACTTTTTGGGTTTGTGAAAGTATAGCATAATCTCCACAACCTGGACACCATCTAATTGCCTGATCGGATTGAAAATCAGCTTTTTTAAATACAGAATTATTATCACTCATCTATATTAACTCCTTTACTTTCTCTACGATTGTAGAAGCATTTAATGGTTTACCTTTTACTTCATTTAATCCAATAGCATCAACTAAAAATTCAGCACGAATTATCTTTATAAATTGTCCTGCGTTTATTTCTGGAATTAAAACTTTCTTATATTGACCTAAAATATCTTTCAAATCCGAAGGTAGTGGATTAACCCACTGAACTGAAACATGTCCTACCTGATATTTCTCATTCAAAAGCTCATCTATTGCAGCTCTGCAAGCACCATGGGGACTACCCCAACTAAGAATAAGTAAATCTCCTTTTTTCTTCCCATATACGGAAGTAGGGTTAATTTCATTCGTAATATTTTGAACCTTTTGATGTCGTATGTTTGTCATTTTTTGGTGATTATCAGGAGTATAGGCTACATTTCCTGTAATATGTTCTGTTTCAATTCCACCAATACGATGTTCTAGCCCTTTTGTCCCAGGAATAGCCCAAGGTCTAGATAATGTTTTATCATCACGTTGATAAGGTAAAAATTTCTCATCAGAATTATTTTCTTTTTCAAAATTCACAATAAATTCATTCAAATCATCTGGATTTGGAATAAGCCACGGTTCTGATCCATTCACAAGATATCCATCAGCTAAAACTACAACAGGTGTCATATACTTTACAGCAATTCGGCACGCTTCATATGTAGCAAAATAACAATCTCCTGGTGTTCTAGGGGCTATCACCGGCAATGGAGCGTCTCCATTACGTCCATAAAGCGCTTGCAATAAATCAGATTGTTCAGTTTTTGTTGGAAGACCAGTACTAGGTCCTCCTCTTTGAACATTAATCACCACTAATGGAAGTTCCGTAATAACAGCTAAACCCATAAACTCTGTTTTTAATGAGATTCCAGGTCCAGATGAAGCAGTGATACCGAGAGATCCTCCAAATGAAGCACCAAGCGCAATACCGATACTAGCAATTTCATCCTCAGCTTGAAAAGTTTTAATACCAAAACTTTTCCAATTAGATAAAGTATGCAATAAATTACTGGCTGGAGTAATTGGATATCCAGCAAAAGTAACACCCAGTTTACTGTTCTGTGATGCAGTAAGAATTCCTAAACAAGCAGCTAATGTTCCGTTTATATTTCTATATTTCCCAGGAGGCAAGGTAGCTTTCTCTACAATATAACGTGTTGTAATTTCTGCTGTTTCACCATAGTTGTATCCTGCATGAAGTGCTTTTGTGTTTGCATCAATAATTTCAGGTTTAGATTTGAATTTTTTATTTAACCATTCAATAGTAGGCTCAAGTGGACGATCATACATCCAAAATAAAACAC
>Ga0208750_1000466_pt1 | contig 11994 bp, 10 predicted proteins | sample Knorr_S15_td_O2m_FD_185602 | JGI IMG/M metagenome (GOLD analysis project Ga0208750, IMG submission 185602) | Marine microbial communities from Southern Atlantic Ocean transect - Knorr_S15_td_O2min_ad_340m_LV (SPAdes) (version 2) | ecosystem: Environmental > Aquatic > Marine > Oceanic | place...
ATTGGTACAGCCAAAAGTGCACGGCCAAGACTTATTATATTCGCCAGTGTTAAAATACGAGTCGGATCTGTTATTTTAGTTTTATTTTTCACTAATTAATACAGTTTTATTTTGCTTCACAATTTGTGTGTCTATATCATAAATATAATCACAATGATCTGATACAAAAGCTTTGTCATGAGAAATAAGTATCAGATGTTTATTGATTAAGATTTTTTGGAAAAAACGGCTTAAACTCAATTTTTGCTCCCATCCCAGTCCAAAGGTAGGTTCATCCAATATAAGTACATCATATTCACAGTGACACAAAATGATAATTAATGCCAAACGTAGGGTTGACCATGGTATATCTAATGCAGATTGATCTTTAATTATCTCCCAATTGATTTGATATTTGTAAAGTCTATTGATGCATTTATTGACTAGAAGTGAATTCATTTTCTGGTTAACCACCAAATCTGATACAAGCGAATCTAATGTATCAGCTCCTAACATCCGTTCCGGGAATTGATCTAGTGCGGCGATTTGAGGAACTTTCTTTTTCAGTTGTATTTGAATATCTCCTTTTTCCGGCAAAATTAATCCCGTAATCAATTTTGATAAGGTTGTTTTTCCTTTCCCGTTTTTACCGACTAATCCGATCGACCTTGCCTGACTAATATCACAATTCCAATTATTGATAACAGGATAAGCACTTTTGCTATAACTGAATAAAAGATCATTAAACTTTATGGCCAGATCTCCTTTTGGATGTTGGTAACGATATCGGTTTAATTCAGGTATCGTATCTAGTGATTGAAAACCGGATAAACTTAACTCCCATTTGGTATCACCAAATGCCAAATCTGTGGGATCAGAGGTAAACCATAAAACTATTTTTTCTCTGGAAATTTTATTTCTGATCCAGTCTACCCAATTCTTTTTGGAATCATCATTTAAGAATGAAAGCCCATCATCAATAAATACCAACCGTGGATTTGTACTAAATGCCGTAACCAGATTCAGCATTTCCATTTGACCGCCACTTAGTGTTTCAGGATGCCGATCCCAATTATTAATAAAGGGTAAATCGGACTTCAAAAGCGTAAGTTTTTTTTGAAGATCCTGAGAATGAATCGTTTGACATTCGGCGGCAAAAGCTAATTCTGACTCAAGTGTATAAGATAAAATTTGATTTTCAGGATTTTGAAAAACAATCTGGGAAGATCTAGGAATAACAAGATTTGTAAATGTGAAATTGGATTCTTGCTCACCTTTTAAACCCGAAAGTGAATAAATAAATTGCGATTTTCCACTTCCACTTTCGCCATAAATGACATGAAGCCCAGGAGGAAAAGAAATATCCATTGAATTTTCAAATTTCTGAAAATTCAGATTAAAGGAAATAGGATTAGTCATGAATTAGATTACGAACAATCCGCGTAGCAGAACCAAGATTACGATGAATTACTTCAGTTGCTGCATAGCTTGCTTTAATAAATGCAACTCTGTCTTCAAGCAAATTTTTGATACCTTGATAGAGATCCTTCCCATTTTCAATAGAAAATCCACCTCCATCGACAATCAATTCTTTCGCTTCAATAAAATTTTTGTAATGGGGGCCAAAAAATACAGGCAGACGTGCAATCGCCGGTTCCATCACATTGTGTACACCACTGGAAAATCCACCCCCAATATATGCAACTTGGCCATCCCAATAAAGCTGAGATAATTTTCCGATGGAATCAACAATGATGACCTTTGTTTCAATTTGATCAGGATTTTTTAAGCCTAATCTAGCTGTCGTAAAATTTTTTGATTGAAAAAAGGATTCCGCTTCCGATACAATCCTATCGCTGGGTTCATGTGGAACCCAAATCAGAGATAAGTCATTAATATCCTGCATTAAATTCACAATTGAATCCAAAATAGCATGCTCATCTTCTATGTGTATACTACCAGCAAGCAATCGTTTTGGTCTTAAAAGGACAGACTTGGTTCGTTCTGCTGTGAACTTATCGGCTTTCTGCTTGACTTGATCATAACGTGGATTTCCCAAGACGCGAACGATCGGATGTTTCATCGGGTACAAGATGCGCTGGAGCCTTTTATTATCCTGTTCAGAAATCGTATAAATTGCCGATAAAGATCCGTAAACATTTCGGTAAAAATTTCTTATTACTGGGGAAAGTTTTGAAGTGCCTTCTGAAAATTGAGCGGCAAACAGAGTGGAATGTATACCTATAGACTTTGATACCCAAATCATGTTCGGCCAGACATCATAGGCTGCCAGGATTATTTTTTTAGGCTGGACAACATTGAGGCATTTTCGTATTAACCAGGGAAAATCGAATGGTAAATAGATTTTACAATCAATATGCTCATCATTTGCATGGTTATAGCCCGATGGTGAAAAAAAACTCACCACAGAAAATGAAAAAGGTTCTACTTCTTTTAATCCTGCGAGAACTGGTTCTACTTGCTCAAATTCCCCATGAGAGGACGCGTGAAACCAATAGATAGTTTTTGCTACACCAATACGTACCTTAAAGGATTTTAAATCCTGATAAGACTTGAATCGCCCAATCATACCTGCGCGTATTTTTTTATTAAATAAACTGCCAGCGCAAAACATAGCAAACAATAGTGGGAAAAGAATGAGATTATATATTATTCTCCAAAAAATCATTAATTCAATACTTTCAAAACTGCTGACATAACTTGATCAGGCTGAATCCTAGTCATACAATATTGTTCTTTGCGATAACAGGGAATACTACCATTTTGGGAACAAGGTCGGCACCATAAACTTTTTTCTTCTACAACTTGAGATTTATTTAAGAATATGCCAGCGCCAGTTTCCCGAGAGGTTGGACCCAATAGAGTAATCGCAGGAACACCTAAGGCCTCCCCTGCATGGAGAAACCCGGTGTCACTTCCAAGGACAAATTCAGCTTGACTAACTATAGCTAAAGATTCTCTTAAATTTGTTTTCCCATGGAAATCGACTACAGGAGAATCTGCAATATTTTTTATCCAATCACAAATATCATCACCTAACCCACCAATCAATACAGGATACATCTGAAATTGATGGACACAATCATCAATCACTTTTGCATAACGGTCCGCTTTCCATCGTTTTTGTGGCCAAGCAGCCCCCGGAGTAACAACAAAATATTTCCCCTTTAAGTCATATTTACGTAAAGATTCCCAGGCATCACTTTTTTCAGCTTCTGAAATAAATAAATGGGTGTCATTAATGGAAAAATTTTCCGGTAGAAAATCATGAACTGATTCATGGAGCCATGATCGGATTGAAAAAAAATTTTGAAAATCATTTTTGTGAAATGCAAATAATTTGAAACGTTTCCAACGTGGTTTTTTTATATGAACATTTTTTGTATTGATAAGCACTTTTCGAATCACTTGGGAACGGGTTGTATTATGAAGATCAATCGCGAGATCATACCCCATCATTTCCATTTCAAAACCTATTCGCCTTAGCTTTTTATAACCAGCATTTATATCTACTGCATGGACTTTATTAATATGCGGATGTCCTTCTAACAAGGGCGCAAATTTAGAAAGCGTCATGAAATCGATCTTCAACTCAGGAAAATATTTCATTAGCGTGCCGATTAATGAGGTAGTCTGCACAATATCTCCAATCGAACTGAAACGCAGGACCAGAACAGTCCTTAGAAGGGTCATAATGAATCAGCCCGTACGCTGAGCGTTGAAACTAATCAGATCCACCATAGATTGTTTGTACGGAGAATCCGGATAAGGCGAGATGGCATCCAATGCCTGGTGATTAAATTCTTCTATTTTTTGTTTAGCAAAATTAAATCCATCAGCAGAATGAACCATCTCTTTTAAATCATTTAAATCTCTGATAGATTTTCTTTTTTGGGATAATATTTTTTTTATTTGGCGTGTTTCTGATTTCGAAAGCGTCTCATAACAGTGAATAAGTGGCAAGGTTAGCATATTTCGCTTTACATCTGCACCCATATCTTTTCCTGTTTGTTTTTCGTTTCCTAATAAATCAAATAAATCGTCTTTCACTTGGAAAGCCATTCCCAATTTAGTACCATAGGTCATCATCGCTTTTCGGTCTCTTTCCTGTCCAGTAGACGTGATAGCACCCAATTCACAACTGGTTGAAACCAGTGAAGCCGTTTTCTGGTAGATCATTTCATAATACACTTTTTTTGTCATGGATTTTGTTAATGATTTTTCAATTTGTAAAATTTCACCTGCACTAAGTTTTTCGGCGGTGTCTGCAATCAACTGTAAGGCAGAAAAATCTCTCAGACCCACCATATTAATTAGGGCTTTACTTAACATAAAATCACCCATAAGTACTGCAATTTTATTTTTCCAAATACGGTTGATAGGCGGGAATCCACGACGTTTTTCCGCTTCATCAACCACGTCATCATGAATTAATGTTGCAATATGAAGCATTTCAATCAACGCTGCCGCGCGATAACTATTTAAGGTAGGCTGGCCACAAACACGAGAAGCTAAAATCGTTAATACAGGACGAATATGCTTTCCTTTGTGGCGAAGAATATATTTACCAATAATATTAATCAACCGAACCTCCGAGCGGAGTGCATTCCGGAATTCTTCTTCGAAGAGCTTGATATCATCGAATATTGGCTCGGTAATATGTTGTAAAGATTTGAGTTCTTTTTTCATCAAGGTAAATTACCTTTTTTTCTTTCGATTAACCAACCAACTCACACCAATACTGATTTCATATAAGGCCATTAGAGGAATAGACATCAGGAGCAAACTTATCGGATCCGGCGGTGTGATAAATGCACTCAATATTAAAATAACGATAGAGGCATGGCGCCGATAATGCCTCATAAATGTTGGTGTTAATAAACCAATTATGGAAAGGATAAAAACCAAAACAGGCAATTCAAAAATGAGCCCACTTCCTATCATTAGCCAAGTGATAAAATTGAAATAATAATTAATTGAGAAATTATTTTGTATTCCAGTCATTCCCACAGATGTAAAGAAATCCAATGAAAAGGGGATAATAATAGTGTAAGCAAAAACCAGCCCAATCAAAAATGAGAGATAAGTAAAAATGATCAGCGGCGCTACGTATTTCTTTTCATTGATATATAAACCAGGAACAATGAATTTCCACAGTTGATATGTTAAAACAGGGATAGCTAAAACAAAACCACCAATTAAGGCAATCCCCCACTTAATCATAAACATTCCCTGAACTTTCAACACCTGCAAATCCATTGGCGTTGTTAAATCCTTAGTGGGTTTGATTAAAAAATCTATAAGAGGATCAATATAAAAAAATGTTACTAGCGCTCCCACTAATACCGATCCTAGCGATCTAATTAACCGCCAGCGTAATTCCTCTAAATGATCTAGAAAAGGCATGGAATTTGAAAGGTCATTCATTGGCACTGTCTAGTAGTTTTTTGGCCACTTTATACGGCGATTCATCGGCCATACTTAAATTATGAACAGAGTCCTCCAATTGATCCAATCGTTGTTGCGTCCAGAATTTACCAAGAAGTCGATCTTGAATTAAATTCAATACTCTGTTACGGTGGCGATCCAAATATTTCTGATTCATCAGCCCTTTATCTACCATCACTTCGGTTAAATCGGTTAATCCTTTGTAGAGTTCTGAAATCCCTTCATTACGATCTGCAGATGTATTATAAATTGGTGGTTCTAAATGGTCTTTCTTGGTAATCGAATGTAAAATGCTTTTTAAAGATTGAGCCAATCGATCAGCGCCTTGACGGTCAGATTTATTCACTACGAAAATATCAGCAATTTCAACCAGACCCGCTTTCATCAATTGAACCTCATCCCCAGATTCGGGCACCAGAACAACTATTGTTAAATCAACTGCTTTAGCTACATCGAGTTCTCCCTGGCCCACTCCAACTGTTTCAAAGATTACCACATCTTTACCGCTAGCGGCAAGAACATCACCTACATCCTGGGCTTTGCGGGCCAACCCACCTAAATCGCCATGGGATCCCATACTTCTAATAAATACATTATCATCCCATATATAATGATTCATCCTGACACGATCTCCCAGAAGCGCACCCCCTGTAAATGGGCTGGTAGGATCAACAGCCACAACTCCAACACTTTTACCATCTGATATAATCTGTTGAATTAACTGATCAGTAAGTGTGCTCTTTCCTGCGCCGGGAGGACCGGTAATACCAAGCCTGAAAGTTTGGTTAGCATGGCGATGTAACTTCTGGAAAAATGTATCTGGAATTTCAACATTATTCTCTATCTGGCTGATGACCCTTGATAGGGAACGGTGATCGTTCGATCGAATTCGATCCAGCGTATCAGAATCCATTATAATGCAGTATTATTTAGTTAGGCAAATGCTTGACGGAAAGCGTCAAAATTATAAATCGTAAGATTCCTATTTTCCCGTCTAACCAATTTTTTATCTTCTAGCAGTTTTAAGGTGCGCGATACTGTTTCTCTAGATGTGCCTGCCATGTTGGCAATATCTTGCTGATAAGGTAGATTTTTTATAGTAACATGGCCTTGTTTTATTGTACCTAATTCTCCCGCTAGTCGAATCAGAGTAATTCCAATACGATGTTCGGAATCACTGAGAGAAAGGCTTTCAATCTGTTGGTCACTTTTCCGTAAACGGGTCGCCAATTCTTCTAATAATGCAATGGCTATTTTTGGATAGGATTCTAAACAATCCAAGAAATCATTGCGAGAAAGGGTTAGTACTTTTGCGTCTTCATTGGCAACAATATTGGCTGAACGGCCCTCGCCATCCAAAAGAGACATTTCACCAAAAAAATCGCTTTCTCCTAAGATGGCCAAAATAACTTCCCTGCCATCAGCACTGAGGCGAGTAACTTTGACTGCACCTTGAGTAATAATAAAGAATGTTTCTCCCATACTTTCTTCTAAAAGGATCATCTGTCCTTTTTCATAAACGCGGGGTACCATTTTTGATGCAATCTTGGTTAAATCTGAATCTGTCAAATCAGTGAAGATAGGAACATTGCGCAGATGGTCAGTTTTACTCATATCCAAAAATACACTTTAAAAGGCTATAGATGAAAAAGGTAAAATTAGGACAATTACAATTAACCAGCTGTGATCAATGTCACAGAATTACCGTTTAATTACCTTCTCAAAACTGATTAGTTAATTTTACCTCATTCCCCCAAAACTACCAATTATTTTCCTAGTAGAGTAGGATCATTTTCAATAATTTCGCCACCGAATTTTCAATAAACACATAAGGATTAAAATGGACAGACATCCGCAACAGATAAAACGTCAACGCCAGGACAAAAAACGTCATGAATTTAATGTGGGCAAAATGTCACACATGAAGACAGTAATCAAACGTGTACTAGAGTCGAATAATGCAAGTGAAGCGGAAGAACTTTACAAAAATGCCGTCAAAACTATTGATAAGATGGTAAGCAAAGGCCATTTAAAGAAAAATACCGCTGCCCGCAGAAAATCTCAGATTACACGACATTTTAATTCTTTATCTAATTGAATAATTATTAGAATATAATCTATATTAAAAAAACCCCTGCAAATGTAGGGGGGGGTTATTTTTTCTTATCGTGTTATGGTAAAGCTAATAAACCAAGAAAAAATAATAATATTCCATTACCCACATCAAACTCAATACGAATAAACTATTTAACTATCCGAAACCTGATAATTGGGTGCTTCTTTCATGATTTTCACTTCATGAGGATGGCTTTCTTTCACTCCGGCTGAAGTGGTTTGTATAAATTCAGCCTTACGGTGGAAATCCTTAATATTCTTAGCACCACAATAACCCATAGATGACCTCAGCCCCCCCATAAGCTGGTGTATTGTATTGCGTACAGATCCACGATATGGCACCATTCCTTCGATCCCTTCTGGCACTAGCTTGGTCGCCTCAGCTCCTTCTTGGAAATAACGGTCACCACTACCCTGCTGCATTGCACCTAGCGAGCCCATACCACGGTAAGATTTATATTGACGCCCTTCATAAAGGATAAACTCGCCGGGACTTTCATCCATTCCTGCTAAAACACTACCCATCATTACAACTTCAGCACCAGCAGCTATAGCCTTGGCTAAATCACCACTGTATCGAATTCCTCCATCGGCAATCACAGGTATATTATGGTTATTTGCTTCATCAACACAATCCATCACGCCTGAGAGTTGAGGCATACCTACTCCAGCGATAACGCGTGTAGTGCAGCTAGCACCTGCACCAATACCCACTTTTACACAATCCACACCAGCATCAATGAGTGCTTTTGTTCCGCTGGCTGTGGCCACGTTCCCTGCAATGATTTGTGCGCCTCCCACAGATTTCTTTATATTTTTCACAAATTTTAATACACTAGCCGAATGACCATGGGCAGTATCAATCACAATTACATCTACTTCTGCATCGGCTAAAGCCTGGGCTCGTTCCTTGGCATCTTCATTCACGCCAATCGCGGCACCAACCCTTAGGCGACCATTCTCATCTTTACAAGCATTCGGAAAATCTTCTTTTTTCTGGATATCTTTCACAGTAATTAATCCGGCCAGATTGCCCTTTTTATCCACTACCAAAAGTTTTTCAATTCGATGTTCCTGCAATACTTTTTTGGCTTCATCCAGGGTAGTCCCTTGAGGTACAGTTACCAATTTTTTTGCTGTCATGCGGTCCCGTATTGACAGACTATCATTTGTCTCAAAACGAATGTCCCGGTTGGTAATAATTCCAATCAGTTTTCCCTTCTCCACTACAGGTAATCCGCTGATATGATAATTTGCCATCACATCCTTGGCATCCCGAATGGTCTTATCCGCAGAAAGAGTTACTGGATTTACAATCATACCGCTTTCGGAACGCTTTACGCGGTCTACCATCAACACTTGCTTTTCTATTGATAAATTTTTATGAATAATGCCTATACCACCCTCTCGTGCCAATGCAACAGCCATATCGCTCTCTGTTACAGTATCCATTGCAGCGGATAGTAAGGGTATATTCAAAGTAATATTATTTGTCAATCGGGTCTGCAATTCAACATCCCTAGGAAGCACGTTTGATTCCTGTGGAACGAGCAGGACATCGTCAAAAGTTAATGCTTGTATAAATGGCGGTCTATTCTTCATAATGTTATAAAACGTTTATATACTTAGAGACACTGTTTACAATTTTACCTGATTGAATAAGATCATTAATAGTTTCAATATCATCCGCCAGAGGATGATCATCTATCGTCAGCATATGATGACGTCTTAATAGACTCATCACTGGAACCAAGCCTTTACCTGAAGACATTTTTTTATGAAAACGGTGGTTCGCATTTGCAGCGATTAATAACTCAATCGCTAAAATAGTTCTCACATTATTCAAAATATGCAAACATTTCCGCCCTGCCCAGGGCGCCATGCTGACAAAATCTTCCTGTCCAGCCGAAGTTGAAATGGAATCTACGCTTGCTGGATGAGCCATAGTTTTATTCTCTGAAACCAATGCTGCAGCCGCGACTTGCGCCAACATAAAACCAGACTCCAACCCAGGATTGACTGCTGCAAACATAGGGATCCTGTCTCCAATTCCTTTCATGAAATAATTGATGCGCCGTTCTGCTATTGCACCAATTTCAGCCATAGCAATGGATAGGGTATCCAGAGCCTGGGCTACCGGTTCCGCATGAAAATGGCCGGAATTCATCACCTCTCCATTCGGAAATATCAATGGATTATCTGAAACAGAATTCAATTCATTATCAATAATTTTCTCAGCATTTGTATACACTTCGCGGCTGGACCCATGAACATGAGGAATACATCGGATAGAATATGGATCTTGAATGTTCCCACAATCCTCATGGGATTTAACAATTTCACTATCGATAAGCATTTGATAAACATTAGTGGCAGATTGAACTTGTCCTTTATGTTTTTTTAATCGATGAATTCTAGGGTTAAATACAGTTCGAGTTGAAAGACTTGCCTCTGTTGTTAGTGCACCGGAGATATCTGCTGTTTTCAGCAAGATGTAAGCTTCAGCTAAGGAACGAATTCCTAGTGCAACAGAAACCTGTGTCCCATTAATGAGGCTCAAACCCTCCTTTGCTTCCAAAACAATTGGATTCAAATTGGATTCCTTCAAGGCGATCATAGCCGGCACGATTCTGTCTTGGAAGTAAACATCTCCTTCACCTATCATACCTCTGGCCATATGTGCCAAGGGCGCTAAATCGCCCGAGGCACCCACTGAACCCTTCCTTGGGATTAAGGGAAGAATATCATGGTTAAGCATGCCCACCAGAAGTTGAGCCACTTCGAGCCGTATACCACTATATCCTTTCGCATAAGTCATTAACTTAAGCACCATTATAAGCCTCGTAACACCTAGATCTAATGGCTTACCAATACCACAGCAATGGGAACGAACCAAATTCAATTGGAGTTGTTTGAGATCCTTAACACTGATAGATACACTGCTGAGTTTCCCAAAACCAGTATTCACTCCGTAAACCTTGCGTTTTGTTTTGAGGATTTGCTTTAATACTTTATTGGATTCACGAATAGATTTTTTTGCACCTGGAGAGAGGCGGACGCGAATAGGACCATCTAAAAACGGCGCGAGTTTTTGCCAGGAAATTGATTCCTGAGAAATAAGTTGTGTTCCCATTAGGAAATTTAGGCTATTTCACGAACATGTAACAAGCAGAGACAAAACCAGGTTTTCTTGCTTGTCTTTCCCCTAACTTTAACTTTACAATGGAATTTAGAAAACTTGAGATAAGATTAAGCCTATGAGATTTTTTCCTCATTACTACCATAACATTTTTTGTTAATCAGATTAAATCCTTAGCTTTATAAATGCCTTCATTGATATTTTTTCATTTAACACAGGAGACTGTTTATTATGAATTCCAAATCGATAAACCTGACAATTCTAGCGTTTACAATTCCATTGTATTATTTAGGATGTTCAATGGGTAGTACTGTGGGTAGTACTGAAGATTTTAAGGTCAGAGCGGATCGTTTTGCCGATATAGAGATCCTTCGTTACCAAGTGCCAGAGTTTGAAAAACTTTCTTTACGCCAGAAAAAATTTGTCTATTACCTATCTGAAGCAGCGTTGAGTGGTCGAGATATTTTATATGACCAAAACTATAAACATAATTTGACCATTCGACAAACGATTCATAACATTGTTGAAGGCTATAAAGGTGATAAAAACACAAAGTCTTGGAAGCAGTTTATAGCCTACGCAAAACGTATTTGGTTTTCTAATGGTATACATCACCATTATTCAACATTAAAAATCATTCCAGAATTCAATAGGTCCTATCTTGCTGAACTGATCAATAACACAAATGGAAAGTTCCCACTGAGAGACGGTGGGAGCACGGATGAATTTATCGAATGGCTTACACCAATCCTTTTCGATCCTGAAATTGATGGCAAACGAGTTAACCTTGACCCTGAGGTAGACATTATTTCTACGTCAGCTAATAACTATTATGATGGTATTTCTCAGGATGAAGTGGATATGTTTTATTCAAATATGAAAGCTCCCAATGACCCTACACCCATCTGGTACGGACTTAATTCCCGTCTTACAAAAAACAATGGCAAGGTTGTTGAAAAGGTCTGGAAGTCCGGAGGCCTTTACGGCGACGCTATTGATCAGATTGTCAGGTGTCTAGAAAAAGCCAAAGAGGTCGCTGAGAACGATTCTCAAACTAATGAGTTAGAAATCCTGATTGATTACTATCGCACAGGTGACCTTAGGACTTGGGATAAATATAACATGGCCTGGGTAAAAAATACGGAAATTGACATCGATTACATAAACGGGTTTATAGAGGTCTATGGCGATCCTAAGGGTATTAAGGCCTCTTATGAATCGGTAGTGGAGATAAATGATTTTGAAGCAACAGCCCGTATGAAGACCCTTTCAACTAACGGACAGTGGTTTGA
>Ga0208750_1000468_pt1 | contig 11950 bp, 9 predicted proteins | sample Knorr_S15_td_O2m_FD_185602 | JGI IMG/M metagenome (GOLD analysis project Ga0208750, IMG submission 185602) | Marine microbial communities from Southern Atlantic Ocean transect - Knorr_S15_td_O2min_ad_340m_LV (SPAdes) (version 2) | ecosystem: Environmental > Aquatic > Marine > Oceanic | place...
GCAATTGCCCAAGCCACCCCCGTAGTTCTTCTCGACGAGCCAATTGCATCCCTTGATCTTGGCCACCAGCAACAGGCCCTTGAGTTAATCGAGCGACTCCGACAGGAGCGCCAAATCACAGTAGTTATGACCATGCATGACTTGACTCTCGCAGCTCAGTACAGCGACCGAATGACCCTTTTGTCGAACGGCCGAGTATTAGCGGAAGGTGATCCGAATCAGGTTCTTAAATCAGAGCATCTATCGGCCCTGTACGACGCACGGGTAAAGGTTCTCAAGATCGACGATGACATTGTCGTCGTGCCAATTAGTAACCGCAGAAGACCACAATGAGCGCACAAGCTATGGGCCAACGCGAGTGGAGCCGAGCAATGTCTCGCGTGTTGGTCGGTACCCGAACTGCTACGAAGAGAGACACCGACTTTTTGAGCCTCCGAGCTGCCAGTGTGAACTCCGAAGCATCAGCCTGTTCTTAATGACCTTTAGGCAAGTACCGTGATCGCTGTGCCAGCAAAAACTAGTGGACTTCCGAACGACCGACGGGAACGCCTCGACGCGCTCTTTCGAACTGATCCACTGCTGGAGCAACTGCAAGGAGAGCTGCTGGAGTGGGGTCCGGGTATGGCAGTAGTACGCGCGACGATACAAGTAGCGCACACCAATTTCCTTGGTGGCGGTCACGGAGGCATCCTTTTCAGTCTCGGTGATATCGCGATGTCGTTCGCCTCTAACGGCTACGGCCGTCAGGCAGTTGCGACTCAGATCGACATCTCCTACCACAGGGCGGTACAACCGGGTGATCTTGTTGTGGCAACTGCAACAGAGATCAACCGGAGTCGACGGTTCGGGCATCACGGAGTTGAGTTAGTTGTGGGTAATCGGTTAGTAGCGAGCGCGACAGGCACCACCTATAGGACCGACGAGTGGCACTTCGGTGCCGATCAATGGTCTGAAGAGTGGCGAGCGAAACATTGAACAGCTTTTTTAGAACTGCCCGGTGGCCGCTCATCGCGGTGGTTGTCGTCGCGGCCGCGTGTGGCTCTGACGGGCCGGTCGTCACTCGGGACCCGAACCCATCGCTTGTTCAAATGGCGTCCCCCTCCTCAACTGAGAGCCCCAAGCTTCAGGCCCCCACCCAGGACAGCGACGAAAGTGCGATCCAATCCGGCGGCGAACCCGGTTCGAGAAAAGGAGGATCAGCGACTGTACTTCTGGCAGAACACTCACAACCGATTACTGGCTGGACGCCTTGGGACCACGTGTGTGCCTGGTCTTGCCGCAATGTTCTCAACCAGGTACTCGAAACACTCACCGTCGTTCTACCCGATGGGTCCACGGCGCCCTGGCTCGCGGAGCGAGTTGAACCCAATCCCTCCATGCTCAACTGGACTGTCACGATAAGAGAGGGAGTGAAATTCACTGACGGTGCACCGGTTACTGCTCATGTGATTAAGGAGGGGTATGAGGAGTTCCAAAAAAAAGGTGAAGTGACACGCGGTCTGCTGCGCGACGCCCGAATTAACGCGGTCAGAGTCCTCGACGAATACAGGTTGATGATCGATTTGACTGAACCGAATCCTGCATTGGACGTTGTGCTTTCCGGCCCAATTGGTCGGGTGTTCTCTACCCAATCCGCTATAGCCGATCCGGCCGCGTTTCTTCGTCGTCCCGTGGGGACCGGCCCGTACATCATCGAGTCTTGGGAGGTCGGTGAGCCGGTGGTGCTCGTAGCGAACCAGAACTATTGGAGGAACGATGCTGACGGTGTGTCGCTTCCCTACCTCGATCAGCTGGTTTTCCGTCACGTCGCGAACGAGTCCGAACGAATTGAATCAGTTCGAAGTCGCGACGCCCAATTTGCTTACACTCGCTCCGCATTAGCTATTGAGAGAGCGCGAGACCTTGAGCTCACCGTCGTGTCGCGAAACGAGGACAACATTGGGGTCGTACTGTTCAACACCCTTCAAGCACCAGTTGACGATGTGCGAGTGCGCCAAGCACTTCAACTTTCAACGAATCAAGAACTTCTGATTAAGTCGTCGATCGGGGCCGGCGCCGGCCAGCCCGCTACTCAATGGTTTGCCCCCGAAAGTCGCTGGTGGTCCGGGCTAGCTGCAGAAAAATGGCCCGTAACCAATACCGCGGAAGCGAAAGAACTTTTGGTCGCATACGTCAACGACACTGATCGTTCCGACCGGCTAGCGACTGGATCCAAGATTTCAGTCACTCTGCAATGCACCGACGACATCCATCTTTCCGCTATGACCCGAGAACTCGTTCGACAGTGGGAAGCCACCGGGTTGGTCGAAGTCCAGGTAGAAACGGTCACACGTAACGCGTTAATTCAAAGAGTCCTGGGGTCAGTTACCGACAGGCCGGGCTTTAGCGGAGACTTCGTTGCTACGTGTTGGCGTGTAGGCGGAGAATCGGATCCTGCGATGATGTTCACCCCTCTGTTCGGACCTGTACGCACGTCACCGCTGAACGTCACGAACCTCCACGATGAAACCTTGACGGCACTGGTCGAGTTATTGCACTCAAGTTCAATCGAAACAGTCCGGCAAGCAGCAGTTGAACAGTTGATGCTTGCGATAGTGGAACGAATGCCGATGATTTACCTCGCTCACTCCCAGTCGGCTTTAATCGGCCATGGCGGTACGGAAGGGTTGGGATCGTGGCTTCTTCCAGACGGGGCGGTGGTGCTAGGTCAAGTAGCCGGAGTGGGCCGATGGGCAGAAGTCTGGCTTTCCGGTGAATGACAATTCGGTGTCCCTCGAGTCGCTCGGATGGACTAAACGCAACCGCGAGGACCTTCAACTGCCGAAAGGTCACGGAGTCAGCCGAGTTGTCGTAGAACATCGAGGAGCGTACGAGCTGTTAGGGCCTCACGGATCGTGTGAAGCGGTGCTCGATAGCGTGACGCGTGATCAAGCTGATGAACCTATGGACTACCCCGCTGTAGGTGACTGGGTTATCCACTCACTTGAACCCATCGACAACCGACGCGTCGCGATTGCGGAAATTCTCCCACGACATTCGGTGATTACTCGACGTGCTTCTGGCGCGGCTCCGCTTCCGCAAGTTGTTGGTGCGAACATTGACACGCTCGTCATAGTTACCTCCTCGGATCAAGATGTAGATGAGCACCTCATTGAGCGTTACCTGGTCACTGCCATTGGTGGAGGCGCCTTCCCAGTCATAGTTGTGAACAAGACTGACCTGGCCGACGGAGATGCCATCCGGGAGCGATTGATTCGCCGCGGAGTTGAATATCCAATCTTGATGATCAGTGCAATTACAGGTGACGGAATGAGTGCTCTTGCCGACCTTTTAGTGAACGGAGCAACCCTGGCGTTCACAGGGCCTTCAGGAGTTGGAAAGTCGACACTCGTGAACCGTTTGGTGGGGGATTCAATTCTCGCCACTGGTGCCGTCAGCGAGGAAGGGTCTGGTCGTCACACCACTGTAAGACGAGAGATGCTCGTGGCCGGAGGTGGAGTGTTGATCGACACGCCAGGCCTCAGAGAAGTTCAACTATGGAACGGCGAGGGGTTGGATGAAGTCTTCTCCGATGTCGCCCGATTAGCCATCCAATGCAAGTTCGCTAATTGCAGTCACCGCGACGAACCCGATTGTGGGGTACTGGACGCCTTGGCAAGGGGTGATCTAAACCCCAGCCGCTTAGCTTCCTATATCGATTTATGTCATGAACTATCTGAACTGGCCGATGAAATCAATGAATATCAAAGGACTCGTCGACGGCAACGAGACGCACGCCGAAATTAGTTACCCGAAAAGCGGGGCGTTCGTTTGGCCATGAATGCGTCAACGCCTTCTCGATAATCCGCGCTATCAAAACAAGCGTTGACCAAGTCGTTAATCTCGTCAAAGTTGCGAAGTGACTCGGGCTTGGTCCATTCGTCAGTGGCAGCCTTCGCCGCCCGGATGGTGAGTGGAGCGTTCTGGCAGATGGTGTTCATCCATTCGTAGGTTGCTGCCTCAAGGCCGGCTTTTGGGACAACGCGGTTGATGATTCCCATGTTCAATGCTTCTTCTGCTCCGAATCGATCCGCGAGAAACAAGATCCTTTTTGTCGCTGAAGGGCCGATTAACTGAACAAGTCGGCCTAAACCTTCGGCGCGGTAGCCCAGCCCTAAACGCGCCGCCGGAATCGTGAAGCTTGCATCATCAGAGGCAATTCGAAGATCTGCGGTAAGCGCCACGGCAAGTCCGCCACCTATGCAGTAGCCGTGGACCATCGCAACCAATGGTTTGGGCATCGTGACGAGAGCGACATAAGCCCTGTTCGAAACGGTGTCGTACTCATCGTTAGAGGAACTGTCCGTTCGTTTCTCATCAAACTCGCTGATGTCTGCTCCCGCAGCGAACGCTCTATCCCCTTCTCCCCTCAGTAACACTGCCCGAATATTTTCGTCGCTAGCGAACTCTGTAGCAGCGTCAAGTAAGCCCTGCCACATGGCTGAGCTAATCGCGTTATGTCGTTCTGGATGGTCAAGCACGATGACTCCGATTTGGTCCTCGCGCTGGATATGTACCTGTCCTGTCACCGACTAAACGCTACACGGCAACGACTTGGTGCGATAGATGGCTAATCTCGGCCCGATGTCAAGACACGGATGGCTTGCGGTGGTGTGTGCAACAGTCATTGCTGCTGCAACGAGTTGTGCCGCCACTCCCCCCGGCGCCCGAGTTTCGCCGTCCTCGACGACAGCGCAAGCTGAAACCATCCCCGATGAAACTGAGGGAGTTCTCGCCCCGTCAAAATCCCCAAACCCAACGCCGCCAGTTGCTGACGGTACTGCCACGACACCACCCCCTGAACAGAGTGACGTTTGGCCGCTTACCGGAGTCCAAGGTCAAGAAATCGGCAGATGGCCTGCGCTGCTCATCAAAATCGACAACCACGATCGCGCACGACCCCAGTTCGGGATTAATGCCGCAGATGTCGTCTTCGAAGAGATAGTGGAGGGTGGCCTTACGCGACTCGCAGCTATTTTTCATTCCGAAGAGACCGACATTGTGGGACCAGTTCGATCCGTGCGCACCAGCGATTTTGATCTTCTCCGCAATCTAAATCGGCCGCTGTTTGCCAATTCAGGAGGAAACGAAGCCGTTCTTGAACTGCTTCGAGATGTTGATTACGTAGATGTGAGTTCTAATGCCGATCTCGATTCGTATCGACGTCTCTCCGATCGGCCCGCGCCCCACAACCTGGTGACCAGCACCAAGACCCTTCGGGTGGTGGGCGATAACCGTGGCGGTGGCGCCAACCCGCCAGTCCTCTTTATCCGCCGCAGCGACAACGAACCAATGCTGGCTTCGGCCACTACGGCGAAAGGCGTGGATTTAGATTACGGGGCTACCTCCGTCACATATCGGTGGGACCCCGATGAGCACGGTTGGATGCGCCGCCAAAATGGGTCTCTTCACGTGGACGCAAGCGGAGTTCCCGTGGCTCCAGAAATAGTAATCGTCCAAACTATTTCCTACCGACGCAGCGCTGCTGATGGAAGATCACCCGAAGCAGTCATGATCGGCGAGGGTCCAGCTTTAGTCCTCTATGACGGACATGTACTTGAGGGTTACTGGGAACGTCCCGATGCGGGTGCCCTCACCCGCTACATGGACCGTGACGGTCAAGTGATCGTCTTCCCACCGGGTAGCACTTGGATTGCACTCCCCCGTGTAGGTCAAGTTCAAGTGGTCGAGTAATTAACCTTTTGGGACTGCGCTAATCGGTGTTCTTCGGAACCCAAGAAGCGTCGCGCCTTTCGCGGAACGCCGTGATTCCCTCCTGTGCCTCGGCACTTTGGAAAAGAGACTGGCTTAATTCGGCGGTCCATTCCCAGGCGTCTTCCCTGGCCATCTGGGGAACCTTTGACACCAATTGTTTGGCTGCGGCAAGAGCTTTCGGTCCGCCTCGAACCACCTTGTCGAGTGCTTCTTTTACTTCGGCGTCCAACTTCTCCCTCGGTACTGAGCGGTTGATGAGTCCAACTTCTGCCGCACGAGACGCCGGGATTCGTTCACCGCTAAGAAATAATTCGCTGGCGTCGGCGCGCCGCAATTTTGGTAGGCACACCACCGAGATCACGGCAGGAGCGACCCCTATCCGAACCTCAGTGAACCCTATAACGATGTCGTCTGCAGCGATAGAGACGTCAAGCACAGCTGCGAAACCGACCCCTCCTCCGGTGCAGTGTCCAGCGATACGACCAAAAACGGGTTTCGGTGATTCGATGATGTCATCGAGAATCTCCACGAAACTGTGACGAGCCGTGGGTTGTGGCACTCCTGGCTGATTTGCCTTCAGATCCGCACCGGCGCAGAAAGTATTGCCGTTATTGGTGAACAGGATGGCCCGAACCTTCTCATCGTTTTGAGCGGTCTGAAAGTGATCCCCTATGGAATTGACTAGCTCGACACTCAGAGCGTTTTTGTTGTCGGGACGATTCAAAGTGATAGTCGCCACGCCTTGAACTACACCGTAAAGAGCTGCCTCATCTGTATCCGTCACGAAAACGAGCCTAGTGAGCGCGCAGGCGTCACAGACGGGTGAACCTAAGCTGTTGTTCGTGACCCAAATCATCCCCTCTACGGCGGCAACACTGACTGAAGCATGCGGTACTGATCCAGATTGGTTGTGCCGCAAAGTTTTCGAATGGACGGACAACTCAGACGTTGCTGGTATCGCGACTTGGCTCGTTGACCGCCCCGTCAAAGTACTTGTCATTGTTTTGCTTGCGTTGTTGACACGACGCATTGTCCACAAGGCCATCGATGGACTGATCGAACGCCTCATGTCCGAGAGGTCCTCGGAGGAGAAAGACGCCGTTCAAGCTGCCGAAGCCTCAAGCGGCACGCTGCGTCGTGAGGTGCTCTCCGAGAAATTGGCATCGCTCCGTGAACGAACAGACCGAGCGCGCCAAAGAGCAAAAACCCTCGGGGTGCTTTTCAAGAGCATTGCGTCAGCAGTAATTGGTGCAGTGACTCTGATGATGCTTCTGGGGGAGTTCGACATCAACCTCGGCCCTCTAATTGCCGGTGCCGGAATCTTGGGCGTAGCAATTGGCTTCGGAGCTCAATCCCTCGTTCGAGATTTGCTGTGCGGGATTTTCATGCTCATAGAAGACCAATACGGAGTCGGCGACGTAATCGACGCAGGCGACGCGACTGGCACGGTCGAATCGGTCGGACTGCGTACCACAAGGATTCGCGACCGACATGGGACGCTGTGGCACATTCCTAATGGCGAAATCCGTCGTGTCGGAAACATGACTCAGGTCTGGGCGCGTGCAATTCTCGACATTGACGTAGCGTATGACACTGATCTCGACTTGGCGATGGAGACCATTAAAACCGTTGCAGACGGTGTGTGGAACGAACAACTGGAACAAGCCACCATCGTGGAGGAACCAGTCATCTCCGGTGTGCAAAACTTTGGTGCCGACGCAATCACGATCCGACTTTCGGTCAAAACTGAACCAGCAGAACAATGGAGCACTGGTCGTGTACTGAGAAAGCGCCTCAAGGAAGCGTTCGATGAGGCAGGCATAGAAATTCCATTTCCCCAACGAACCGTTTGGCTTCGAAGCGAAGCCGACCAGAAACCGGTGGTTAAGAAAACCGGTCCCGGGTTCCAAACTGGTCCTCGATCAGGCGGCGGAGACGACGATGGGGAGTAGCGCGCGGCGACCTCAATCAATGACTACAACCTGAGTGCCCACATTCGTCCAGGAATATAGCTCAGCCGCCTGGTCGTCCCGCAGACGGATACATCCATCTGATCGGTAACTCCCCAACTGGGATTCCATTTGCATCGCCTCCCCGAAACCATCGATAGGGATGTTGTGGAAACCGATGGCCTGTTCTGTCCCCCAAGTGAAACGCACCATATATTCCATGCGGATGCCATCGTGTCCGGCAGTGGTATGACGAGATTTTGAGAACACCTGGTAGGCACCGGGTTCCGGTTTCTTTGCCCGCGCACTGACAAAGAAGTTGCCGGCTACCGCATCATCATCCCCGACAAGCCAAACCCTATGACGCTGATGTGAGAAGATCACCCGCCGTCCCGACCCCGAATTTGCAGGAACCGCAGCCGCGGCAGAGGTCGCCATCCAATAGCCCTCACCGGCACCTCGGGCTGCGAAAGCGCCGATTGGTGCCAGCTCGTGAGCATTCATTTGACCGAAATGAGCCGCTGAACCGAAAGTAAAGACTTTGCCGCGCTGACTCACTAGCCAATATCCGCGATCGTCCACAGTACGCTCGGCTGCCACAATCAGAGTGCTGGAGACTCCATTGTTCGCTAGAGAACCTCGGTAGCGCGCAGTCCCATAGGTGTGAACTGACCCATCTGCGCCGATTAGCAGGTAGCCAGTTCCATCAGCCGTCGGCAACAAATCGATGATCGGTCGATACAAGCTGCGATTCGCAAGTCCGCCCAAATATTGAGCGTCTCCAAACGCGAAGACTCCGCCATCGGCTGCGGTCAGCCAGTAACCGTTCCCAGATGGGAATGGTTCAAGATCCACAACCGGAGCTTGCAGTGAAAGGTGTCCAACTGAACCGCGCCAAAGGGCCGTTCCAAATGCATAAACCACCCCCCGGCCGGTGACGAGCCAGTAACCATTACCGTCGCCCGTCACCGCTAAATCGACAACTGGAGAGCTAAGAGCAATTGACCCTAAATCCCCCCGATGGACTGCGTCGCCGAAGTCAAAAACTCTTCCGTCTTTGGTGACAATCCAATACCCGTCGCCAGTTTTCGTGGAAGCCATTGCCGCCAAGTCGAAGTTGACCTCAGCTCTCAGATCACCGAAATCTGGCGCTGTACCGAACGCATGGACTTCACCGGTTTGGTTGGAATCAGCGGTCTGGTACACACCCGGTTCAAGCCAGTCACTCGCATAAGCTATTGACGCAGGTCCGCCGCACAGCAGCACCGCGAGACACAGAGCATTTGCGAAACGAAATAGCGATAAACCCGTTAAATGAATCATGACCTTCGCCGTCGACGATACGACTTATTCGTCGGCCGCGAGCGTTACCTGAACTTCGGCGTTCCCATCAGCTTGCGCCAACAACTCGAGGGTCGAGATCCGCCCCGCTTCCATCAGGTCAGCACGGGCCGACTCAATCAAGTCAAGGTGTTCACGAGTGGCAGCTACCACCACGTGTTCGGCTACCACTCTCAAGCTGCGTTTCGCTTCAGTTTTTGCTTTGCGAACCTCAGAAAGCGTTTGTGATGCAGCGTCCAAAACAGCGGCGTTGGTAGTTGCATCGAGTTGAATACTCAAACCTTGATGATCGGGCCAACTTGCTCGATGAATCGAGTCATCACGGAACCACGACCAGACTTCGGCGGTGACAAAGGGAAGGAAAGGAGAAAACAGGCGCAGCAATGTGTCTAACGCCGTCGTAAGAGAAGCGTGAGCGGATGCCGCCGCCTCGGCTCCCTGGCTTCCGTAGGCTCTCGCCTTCACTAACTCGACATAGTCATCGGTGAATGCCCAAAAGAACCGTTCAGTACGCTCCAGAGCACGGGCGTAATCGAAATCTTCGAAAGCCGCCGTGGCGGTTTCAACAAGTTCCGCTAACCGGCACAACAGTGCTTGATCAAGGGGCTCCGTGACCAGATTGAGGTTGGGCTTGGAATCAGGGGCAAGAGACAGAGCGAATTTTGATGCGTTGAGGATCTTGATGGCCAACCTGCGACCGATCTTCATTTGCCCCTCATCGAAGGCCGTGTCTGTACCCGGGCGGCCGTTTGCTGCCCAATACCGAACCGCGTCTGATCCGTATTGATCGAGAAGACCTTTCGGCGTGACCACGTTTCCCTTTGACTTTGACATCTTTTTTCGATCCGGGTCCAGAATCCAACCCGAAAGAGCGCAGTGTCGCCAAGGAGCGACCTGTTCCTCAAGATGGGATCGGACTGCGGTTGAGAACAGCCACGTCCTGATTATGTCGTGTGCTTGTGGGCGCATGTCCATCGGGTAAGTGCGTGAAAATAGATCATCGTCTTCACCCCATCCGCATGCGATTTGGGGACTCAACGAAGACGTAGCCCAGGTGTCCATAATGTCGACTTCCCCGATGAAGCCCCCAGCAGCGCCTCTATGTTGTTCTTCGAAACCCGAAGGCACGTCGGACGACGGGTCTACAGGAAGGGCACTCTCGTCTGGAATGAGGGGATCGTCCCAAAGAGTGTTCCCGGCGTCGTCGAGGCGGTACCACAGAGGAATAGGCACCCCAAAAAAGCGCTGTCGACTGATGAGCCAATCACCATTCAATCCCTCAATCCAATTTGTGTATCTGCTTTGCATGTAGGACGGATGCCATCGCATCTCGTTCCCTCGAGCGATGAGATCCCGATTGAGGTCCTGGTCCCGTCCGCCGTTTCGGATATACCACTGACGACTTGTCACGATCTCAAGTGGCCGATCACCCTTCTCGAAGAATTTCACCGCGTGAGTAATGGCGCGAGGTTCACCGATCAGTTCACCAGAATCTTGAAGGATCTCGACGATCTCTTTCTTCGCAGAAAAAATCGTTTTCCCCGCCATTCGGGCGAATGCATCTCTGCCCTCAGGGGAGATAATCGCTTCGGGAACATCACTCACGATGCGACCGGTTCTATCCACCACTGCGCGAACAGGAAGCTCCAATTCGCGCCACCAGGTCACGTCATTGGTGTCTCCGAAGGTGCACACCATAGCGATACCGGTTCCTTTTTCGGGATCCGCTAATTCATGGCTGAGCACTGGCACCTCAACTTCAAAGATCGGCGTGGTCGCCGTGGTTCCCAACAAATGCTGATAGCGCTCATCGCTTGGATGGGCCACTAAAGCGACACATGCCGGAAGAAGCTCAGGCCGCGTTGTGTCGATAACGATGTCTTCTTGGTTTGACGTTCTGTGAAAACGGAGTTGGTGATAAGCACTTGGTTGATCGCGGTCTTCAAGTTCTGCTTGAGCGACCGCTGTCCGAAAGGTGACATCCCACAACGAAGGGGCTTCCATCTGGTAGGCCTCACCGCGTTCGAGATTTCTGAGGAACGCTCGTTGGGCTACCCGTTGGCACCGTTCGTCTATCGTCGCGTACGTCATCGACCAGTCCACACTTAACCCGAGTTGTTTCCATAACTCTTCAAACGCTTTTTCGTCTTCGGTAGTGAGTACATGGCACAACTCAACAAAATTTCTTCTCGATATGTTGATATCGCCACGCTTCTTAATTGCCTGCTCATCGCCGGCATCTTTCGGAGCTTCGAAGTCACTGACGTAGGGGAGCGTGGGGTCGCACCGAACACCGAAGTAGTTCTGCACTCGACGTTCCGTAGGCAGGCCATTGTCATCCCATCCCATCGGGTAAAACACCTCGGAGCCGGTCATACGTTGATATCGGGCGATGGTGTCGGTGTGGGTGTAACTAAAAACGTGGCCGACGTGAAGTGAGCCGCTGACTGTCGGTGGCGGAGTGTCAATGCTGAATATCTCGTCGCGACCTTTGGTCCGGTCAAACCGGTAGGTTCCCTCAGCCTCCCAGAGTTGAGTCCACTTGGACTCAAGATCCTCGATAGTGGGTTTGTCGGGAACCTTCGCCATGACCAGAACGGTATCTTGGCCGCCGCCGCCCGCCCAAGACTCACCGCGTTTATGTTTCCGGAGACCGAACAGGTGCTACGGGTACCTACCAAAAGAAAGCTATCGAAATACCCCGCCAAGTGATGCAGGTTCCGTACTCTGGCTGCACATCACCTCTCTGACCTCCCTCCCTGATCTTGGTGACGCACCGGAAGAGACGTTGCAAGACGTAGCTGTTGAGCCGCCGCGTCTGGTTAGCGACGAGACGCGGCGAAGTGCTGCAGCGACCCGACGAGTCCGAGGCTTTTTCGCGGTGGTGATGGTTCTAATGCTCGCGG
>Ga0208750_1000481_pt1 | contig 11800 bp, 9 predicted proteins | sample Knorr_S15_td_O2m_FD_185602 | JGI IMG/M metagenome (GOLD analysis project Ga0208750, IMG submission 185602) | Marine microbial communities from Southern Atlantic Ocean transect - Knorr_S15_td_O2min_ad_340m_LV (SPAdes) (version 2) | ecosystem: Environmental > Aquatic > Marine > Oceanic | place...
TCTTCTTCTCATAATTTTTATTTTGGACGTTTCGCGCCATAACGGGAACGGCTAGTTTTACGATCAGACACACCGGCAGTATCTAAAATACCACGAACAATATGATATCGAACTCCAGGTAAGTCTTTAACACGCCCACCTTCAATCAAAACAATCGAGTGTTCCTGAAGATTATGGCCTTCACCAGGAATGTAGGCAGTTACTTCAATCCCGTTTGTCAACCTTACCCGAGCTACTTTTCGAAGGGCAGAGTTAGGTTTTTTAGGAGTAGTCGTATATACACGCGTACACACCCCTCGTTTCTGGGGATTACCTTTTAAGGCGGGTGTGGTATTTTTTTTCTTAACCCGCCGTCTTCCTTGTCTAACTAATTGGTTTATCGTCGGCATTTCAATTCCATTAAAGCCTGTAAATTTACAGTATTATTCAATTTTCCATCAATTTGTTTTTAGAAAATAATTGCTTAATTGTTTATTCCAGTGATGACTCAATTTTTGTTTCAGCTGTTTCCTCTTCTTTTTTCAAAGTTTTTTCAGGGTCTGAAACTAAAATATCTTTAACATGTGGTGACCCGGAACCAGCAGGAATCAATCGTCCTACCGCAACATTTTCTTTTAATCCACGAAGATAATCAGTTTTTCCTGCAGAGGATGCATCTGTTAATACCCGCGTAGTTTCTTGAAAAGATGCAGCTGATATGAAACTTTCTGTATTCAAGGAAGCCTGTGTAATACCCATTAACAACGGATTAAAAGTAACCGGTTTTGATTTCCGATATTTTGCAGGAGCTTTTCCATCCTCTTTTAAGGCTTTATTTATTTCTAAGTATGCTTTCTTATCAACCAACATTTCTTCTTCCAACTCTGAATCACCAGAGTCAGTAATGAACACCATGGATTGAAGTTTTTCATTAGTTTCAAAAAAATCAGCTCTATTGACACGATCTTGAGGTAAAAAATTAGAATCACCTACATCATCAATACTTACTTTCTGCATCATCTGCCTTACAATAACTTCAATATGTTTGTCATCAATTTTTACACCCTGCAATCGGTAAACTTCCTGAATTTCGTTGACCAAATATTCGCGAAGTTTGTTAGGGCCTAAAATTGCCAGAATATCTTTTGGAGATATACTACCTTCACATAAGGAAGTGCCAGCCATAATTTTATCTCCTTCATGAACAACAACGTGCTTACCATAAGGAATTGAATAAGTACGAACTTGATCATCCACACCTTCAACTAGGATTTTACGCACACCTCGTTTGGTTTCACCAAATGAAACCAAACCATCAATTTCTGAAACAACAGCAGGCTGAGATGGTTTGCGTGCTTCAAATAATTCGGTTACCCTTGGTAGACCACCAGTGATATCACGTGTTTTACCAATTGCCCGTGGAATTTTTACAAGAGTTTGACCGCGGTTAACTTTATCACCATTTCTTACAACAAGGTTGGCTGTAACGGGTAAAATTGTACCACCGGCAAGTATATCACCATTTTTATCCACAATTTCAACGTGCGGACTAAGGTTACGGTCTTTAGCCTCGACAATAACCATTTGTTTTTTACCGCCCTCTACTGATTCGACTTGATAAGTTTCTTTTTCGATGAAATCTTTCAACCTTACGAATCCGGTCTGCCGCGCTAAAATAACATCAGTATAAGGATCCCACTGAAACAGAGTGGTACCTGCATCTAATTTTTCATTATTCCCTACACTTAAATTTGCGCCGTAAGGCACATTATATTCAGCGGTACGACCATTTTTATCGGTAATTGTAAGTTTCGAATGACGCACCATGCAACGAGTTACCTGGATACCAGATTCATTCTTTACATCAGCAACTTCTAAATTTTCAGAATATTTAATAGTTCCGGCACGTTTGGTATGCATTTCTGATTGTTCAATAATACGTGTTGCAGTACCACCAATATGAAAAGTGCGTAGGGTTAGCTGAGTGCCAGGTTCACCAATACTTTGCGCGGCCTGTATCCCTACAGCTGTACCTAAATCAACTAGTTTATGATCGGAAGGATTCCAACCGTAACATTTTGCACACACTCCACGGAGAGATTCACAAGTAAGTACTGAACGAATAAGCAATGACTCAATATTACTATCTGCAATGGCCTTTGCTTCATCATCTCTGACCAGTGTTCCAGATTTAATCAGAACCTTACCCTCATCGATAAAGTCTTCCAAAAGGGTTCTTCCAAGTACTCTTTCAGATAATGGTTCAATAATGTCTTCTCCTTCTTTCAAATCATCAGCTAAAATACCATTTATTGTACCACAATCTATTTCTGAAATCACAACATCCTGGGCAACATCAACAAGGCGGCGGGTCAAGTAGCCTGCGTCAGCAGTTTTCAATGCTGTATCTGCTAGACCTTTACGCGCCCCGTGAGTAGAAATAAAATATTCTTGAACTGACAAACCTTCTTTAAAGTTAGATGTAATAGGCGACTCAATAATTTCACCCATACCTCCCTTCATAGATTTTTGCGGTTTTGCCATCAATCCACGCATACCGGCCAACTGTTTAATTTGGTCTTGGCTACCCCTTGCGCCAGAATCAGCCATCATGTGAACTGGGTTAAATCCTTGATCATTTGATCTCATTCCTTCCATCATTGTATTAGCCACATCATTGGTAGCATGGGTCCAAACGTCGATAACTTTATTGTACCGTTCCCCATCAGTGAGGATGTGACGTTTAAAATTATTCTGAATACCATCTACTGCTTTTTGAGCTTTATCAATAATGGTATTCTTTTCCTCAGGTATTAAAATATCACTGATCGCAATCGAAATGCCGGCTTGGGTTGCCGCATTAAAACCAAGGTTTTTAAGTTCGTCTAAAAAAACAACAGTTTTTTGGTTTCCAGCAATGAGAAAGGCCTCATTTATCAAATTACTCAAGCGCTTTTTATTAATTATATTATCAACATAACTCATCTCCTCAGGAAGGATTGAGTTCACAATAACTCGGCCAACTGTTGTTTCATTATACCAAACACCATTATGCCGGACGTTAATAATTGCGTTAACATCTACTGATTTATTTTCATAGGCCAGCAATACTTCTTTGAAAGAACCGAAGGATTTTCCTTCCCCTTTGCAGTTTTTGCGCTTGCGTGTAAGATAATAAGTTCCCAAAACCATATCTTGTGATGGCAATGCTAAAGGCTTACCGTTTGCAGGGTGTAAAATATTATGACTAGAAAGCATTAATACACGAGCTTCCATTTGTGCTGCCAACGATAATGGAACGTGAACAGCCATCTGATCACCATCAAAGTCAGCATTAAAAGCAGAGCATACTAATGGATGGATACGGAGTGCTTTTCCATCAACCAATACCGGTTGAAAAGCTTGGATACCTAATCGGTGAAGCGTAGGCGCACGATTGAGTAGTACAGGATGATCCTGCACCACATATTCAAGAACTTTATATACAATGGGGTCTTTATCTTCAATTAACAGTTTTGCACTACGTGGTGTCTGGGCATAGCCGCGAGCCATTAATTCATTAATCATATGAGGTTTAAAAAGTTCAAGCGCCATGTTTTTTGGAAGTCCACATTCATGAAGTTGAAGCTCAGGCCCAACAACAATTACGGAACGACCAGAATAATCAACTCGTTTACCCAATAAGTTTTGACGAAACCGACCGGTTTTTCCACGAATCATATCAGAAATTGATTTCAATGGACGACGCGTACCACTACGTATCGCAGTCTTTCTACGACTATTATCAAACAATGCATCCACCGATTCTTGTAGCATACGTTTTTCATTACGTAGGATTACATCTGGTGCTTTGATTTCCATCAGTTGTTTTAAACGGTTGTTCCTTATTATTATGCGACGATACAAATCATTTAGATCACTGGCAGCGAAACGGCCGCCATCCAATGGAACAAGAGGTCTTAATTCCGGTGGAATGACCGGCAAAATGGAAACAATCATCCATTCCGGCTTATTGACTTTTCGTGTCGTAGAAATATCTACCAAGAATGACTTAACAACTTTTAAACGTTTAAGCGCGTCTCCTCGCTTCTGTTTAGATTTTGAATTCTTAAGGATATCCTCTAATTCACGGCGAAGTTCAACAAGATTCATTCTAGATAACATTTCTTTGAGTGCATCGCCGCCCATAGATGCATAGAAATAATCTTCATTATCTCGCTCTTCCTCAGTCACAGCATCGAATCCATAAAGCTGTTCCAGTTCTAAATACTCCGGCTCATCGATCATTGCAAACTGTTCTTTTCCGCTTTTACCAGATTCAATAACTAGAAATTTTTCATAGTAAACAACAGTTTCTAAATGCTTCGTACTGATACCAGTAAGATAACTAATTTTTGAAGGAATAGATCGTAAATACCATATATGAACTACCGGAACTGCGAGGGTGATATGCCCTACTCGTTCACGACGTACTTTTTTGCGTGTTACTTCAACACCACAACGATCACAGATAATACCGCGATAGCGAATACCTTTATATTTTCCACAATGGCATTCATAATCTTTTACAGGCCCGAAAATCTTTTCACAAAACAAACCATCCTTCTCCGGTTTATAGGAACGATAATTGATTGTTTCTGGTTTTAATATTTCACCATAAGATTTCTGTAAAATACTTTCTGGTGATGCTAATCCAATAGTTATTGATGAAAAGCCTTTAGATGTATCTAGTTTGTTAGTTTGAATGAAGGTCAAAGTAATTCTCCCTTAGTCTAATTCGATGTCCAAGCCAAGCCCCTGCAATTCCTTTATGAGCACATTAAATGACTCAGGAATGCCAAACTCTGGCAAGTCTTCACCTTTTACGATTGCGTTATAAACTTTTGAGCGGCCATCTACATCATCAGATTTGACAGTCAAGATCTCCTGTAGTGTATGGGCAGCTCCATATGCTTCTAATGCCCAGCATTCCATTTCACCGAAACGCTGTCCACCAAATTGAGCTTTACCGCCCAACGGCTGTTGAGTTACTAGAGAATAGGGTCCAGTTGAGCGTGCATGCATTTTATCATCCACCATATGACTTAGTTTCATCATATAAATGTTACCGACGGTCACAGGGTTTTCCAATTTTTCACCGGTACAACCATCAATCAATGTTGTTTTACCATTTACTGGAAGACCAGCTTTTTTTAATTCGGCCTCAACTTCATCTGGTGTTGCACCATTAAACACTGGTGTAGAATAATTAACTCCTAATACTTCTCCAGCCCAACCCAGCATAGTTTCATAAAGTTGTCCCAAGTTCATACGTGAAGGTACACCTAGCGGATTTAGAATAACATCAACCGGAGTACCATCTTCTAGGAATGGCATATTTTCTTCCGGAACAACGGTTGCGATTACACCTTTATTACCATGACGACCAGCCATTTTATCGCCAACCTGTATTTTACGTTTGTTGGCAATATCGACTTTAGCCAGCTTTAGAATACCAGGCTGAAGTTCATCTCCTACACGGAGTTTGAACACATTTTTTTCAAGCGTTTCTTCAATTATCCGCCATTCTTTCCAGTAAGAACGCCAAACAGCTTTAATCCTTTTCCAACTCTGTTTATTTTGAACCCAAGGAACGTCCTGAGCAAATCGTTCCAAGTTATAACTCTTCAACCGTTTTGCTGTTAGCTTAGTCCCTTTTTTGATAAGGGTGCGACCTGAAGAAATATCGCGAATACCATCCGAGATCTGATCTTTAAGTAATGTCATCAGTTTTATATCACGAGATTCTTTCAGCTCTTTTTTACGGACAGCTGTATTTTTCTGAATTTCGAGAATGTTTGTCCTTTCTTCAGCACGGGCAGTTTTGCTGCGTTTTTCAAACAATTTCGTACCAATAACAACACCCTTTACACCAGGATCAGCACGTTTCGATGCATCTTTTACTTCACCTGCTTTTTCTCCAAATATTGCCCGAAGCAGTTTTTCCTCTGGAGTTGGATCAGTCTCACCTTTCGGTGTCACTTTGCCAATTAAAATATCTCCATCACCCACTTTCGCACCAACACGAATAATCCCTCGATCGTCCAATTCTTTTGTAGCATCCTCTCCAACATTTGGAATTTCAGCAGTTAATTCTTCCTGACCGCGCTTGGTATCACGGACTTCAAGTTCAACTTCATTGACATGAATACTCGTGAACAAATCTTCTTTAACCAAGCGTTCACTAATAACAATGGCATCTTCAAAATTGTATCCGCGCCAAGGCATGAAAGCAACAGTCACATTTTTTCCTAAGGCAAGTTCACCATTTTGAGTGGAAGTACCATCTGCGATAGGTTGACCTTTTTCAACTCGTTCACCTTCGGTTACAATTGGTCGCTGATTTTGACAGCTGTTTTGATTAGTACGCCTAAACTTTCTTAGCTCAACTTTAACGAGATTCTCACCTTCAATTAATGTAAGATCTTCAGGAACATCATAGGTTCGAATAATAATTGCACTGGAATCAACAAATTGAACTCTACCGCTAACGGGTGCAATTACCACCGAACGAGAATCGACAGCTACTTTTGTTTCGATGCCTGTACCCACAATTGGTGCATCTGGTCTAATTAATGGCACACTTTGTCGCTGCATATTTGATCCCATTAGAGCACGATTTGCATCATCGTGTTCTAAAAACGGAATTAGGGAAGCAGCAACAGATAAAATCTGGTTTGGTGCTACATCCATATATTCTACCAAATCTGGTGTTACAATGGGAAAATCACCTTTAATGCGCGCACGGATATGTTCGTTGACCAAGATATCATCTTTACCAAGTTTTTCATCGGATTGTGCAATCATAACTCGATCTTCATCGTCAGCTGATAAATAATTTATAGACTGCGTTGCATAGGCATTACCATTTGTTATATTGACTTTTCTGTAAGGTGCTTCTATAAATCCATGCCGATTCACTTTGGCCAATAATGCTAATGAAGAAATCAATCCAATGTTCGGACCTTCAGGAGTTTCGATCGGACATAGACGGCCGTAATGAGTATAATGTACATCACGAACTTCGAAACCAGCGCGTTCACGTGTTAATCCGCCTGGTCCTAATGCGGAAATGCGTCTTTTATGCGTCACTTCTGCCAATGGATTAGTTTGATCACCAAATTGAGATAACTGACTTGTACCAAAAAAAGTGTTTACAACAGTGGTTACAACTCTGGAGTTAATCAAATCCTGTGGTGTGATTGATTCCTGTTCACGAAGATTCATTCTTTCATAGATAGTCCGAAGCATACGGCTCAGCGCTACTGAAAACTGATTAGTAAGTTGCTCACCAACCGATTTTACTCGACGATTGCCTAAATGATCAATATCATCTGAACCACGTTCACCTTTCCGCATATCTATTAGAAAGTTTATCACCTGGATAATATCATCCATTGTCAAAACAGTATCTTCAACAGATACATCTAAACCAAATTGCTGATTTAAGCGATAGCGGCCAACTTCGCCTAAATCATATTTTTTAGGGTTAAAGAAAATTCTTTCAATAAATTTCTGAGCCGTTTCAAGATTTGGCGGCTCACCGGAACGTAGTAGTTGATATACAATACTTAACGCCTCTTCCGTATTTTTACTCGGATCCTTAATCATTGAATTATGGAGCATCATCGAATGAAAATTTTTACTCTGGTTTACAACTTCCACAGATTTGATTTTAGCTTCTTTCAACTCATCAATAGCTTCCTGAGTGAGTTCCGATCCACCTTCCATGTAAATCTCACCTGTATCAGTATCAATTATATCTTCAACAACGGTACAACCAATCGATTTTGAAACATTTTTAGATCGAATTTTAATATCTTCAATACAACCGAAAGCACGGAAGATATCTGCATTTGTTGAGTACCCAAGGGCACGTAACAACATTGTTGCGGGAAATTTTCGACGACGGTCAATAATTACAAAAAGAGAATCATTAATGTCAGTTGTAAAGTCAACCCATGAACCGCGGAATGGAATAATCCGAGCTTGGTATAATTTGGTACCGTTAGGATGAATGGAATGATCAAAAAATACACCGGGTGAACGCTGAAGCTGAGATACAATTACGCGCTCTGCACCATTAATAACAAAGTTTCCTTTTTGTGTCATATAAGGGATATTACCGAAATAAACTTCCTGCTCAATGGATTGATCATATTTATTACGGTTATCTTCATTTGTGATGTGAAGAACTAAACGTACTTTGAGAGGCACTGAATAAGTTAAGCCCCGATCAATACATTCTTCAGGTGTGTATTTAGCTAACCCAAGAAAATAACTTTTATATTCCAATACATAGTTGCGATGAGAATCCTCAAGTGGAAAAACATTATTAAATACTTCTTCAAGTCCAATGTTAAGTCGCTCATCTTCAAGTTCATCTTCTTGAATGAAAGATTGAAAAGCATCTACCTGAACGGATAATAGATCTGGAAATTCAATTTCTGATTTAGTCTTCTCGAACGATTTACGTTCGGCGTACGGATTAGTGATGGCAGCCAATTATGCCTCCATTGTAATAGTGAAAAAGGACGGAATGTTATCTATTAGATTTATAGGTGTTTTCGTCAAATTATTTTAGTTCGACTGAAGCACCAGCTTCTTCAAGCTTGGTTTTAACTTCTTCAGCTTCTGATTTGGATACACCTTCTTTAATTGCTTTAGGTGCGCTATCAACAAGTTCTTTAGCCTCTTTTAAGCCTAAACTCGTAAGAGTACGCACTGTCTTGATTACATTGATCTTTGATGAGCCAGAGGATGTTAATACAACATCGAACTCATCTTTTTCTTCAGCAGCTGCTTCACCGCTACCAGCGGGAGCTGCAGCCACAGCCGCGACGGGGGCAGCAGCGGTTACGCCAAACTTTTCTTCAATATCACTGATCAGATCAGAGATTTCCATCATGTTGGCATTTTCAAGATAGGTTAGCACATCGGCTCTCTTAGTATCGGCCATTGTAATTGCTCCTTATTAGTTTTAATTATATTTTTTGATCTTTTAAATTACTTAGCGCATTACCGACATCGGTCATTGGCGACTTCAAAGCCCATATCAATTTGGTCATTGGAGAATTCAAAAGGGATACCAGCTTGGCCATTGATTCATCTTTGGTCGGCATATCTGCAATTCGTTTGAATTCGACACCATCCATTATATCCCCATCGAAAACAATTCCCTTTACTTCAGGTAGATCATGGTCTTTCAAAAACTTTTTTAACACTCGCGCAGGACCAGTTGGATCTTCATATGAAATAGCAATCGCAGTCGATCCATTTAAATAATCATACAATCCTTCCAATTCATTATTCTTGGCTGCCAACTTTAATAAGGTATTTTTAATTACCTTATATTCTATATTATTGGCATAGAACCCGCGACGTAGTTCGGTGATATCCTCAACATTCAGTCCAAGATACTCAGTGATGTAAACTGCTTTCGCCCTATCGAGTTTGTCAGTCAATTCTTCTACTTGCTTAATATTCTTTGTACTAGGCATTTTTTCTACCTGATGTTACTTTGGTCAATTTTAATGCCAGGCCCCATAGTTGACGAAATACTCATTTTTTTTAAGTATGTCCCTTTCACCGATGCAGGTTTAGCCTTCATAACTGTATCATAGATAGTTCGGATATTTTCTACCAGCGCATTCTCTTGGAATGAACTTTTTCCACATTGTGTATGAATAATTCCATTTTTTTCTACACGAATCTCAATTTTTCCGGATTTTAATTCTCTTACAGCATTGGTCACATCCATCGTTACTGTCCCACTTTTTGGATTAGGCATCAACCCTTTAGGACCAAGCACTTTACCAAGTTTTCCTAGTTCAGGCATCATATCAGGTGTTGCAATAATTTTATCCATATCATCCCAGCCACCTTTAATTTTTTCAAGATATTCTTTACCAACATAATCTGCACCAGCTTCCTTAGCCTCTTTTTCTTTTGGACCTTGAGCAACCACTAATACTTTTACTTCCTTCCCCGTTCCATGTGGTAAAGTCGTTGTTACACGAATATTTTGGTCTGCGTGACGAGGATCAACACCTAAATTGATCGCCAGATCAACAGACTCATCAAACTTTACAAATTTCAAATCTTTGACTAATTTGACCGCATCCTCCAGGGAGTATTCTTTCATACGGTCTAATACAGTATTTGCAGCTTTTTTATTTTTTGATACCTTCATTAATTTGAGACCTCTAATCCCATACTGCGGGCGGTTCCGCGGATCATCTCCATTGCCATATCTAACGAATTGGCGTTTAAATCTTTCATTTTAATTTCAGCAATTTCCCGTAAATCCGATTCAGTAACTTTTCCCACTTTTTCGCGATTTGGCTCACCTGACCCTTTTGGAACACCAGCTTTTTTCTTTAGCAATACTGCTGCTGGTGGTGTTTTTGTAATAAAAGTGAAACTGCGATCAGCATATACGGTAATGACTACTGGAGTAATTATTCCGGCTTTATCTTTAGTCGCAGCATTAAAGGCTTTACAAAATTCCATAATATTTACACCTTGCTGACCCAATGCCGGCCCAACTGGTGGTGCTGGGTTTGCTTGCCCAGCAGGAATTTGAAGTTTTATATAACCTGAAACTTTTTTTGCCATCACTTAGCTTATTTTTCTAATTCAACCTGTAAAAAATCTAATTCGATCGGTGTTGGCCTTCCAAAAATACTCACAGAAACCTTCACTTTTTGTTTCTCATCATTTACCTCGTTTACATAACCAGAAAAGTCCTTAAATGGACCATCCGTTACCTTAACTGCATCACCAACACGATATGGCGCCACAACTCTTTCATAACCTTCACGGCCTTCAACTTCTCCAAGTATTCTTGTGATTTCATTTTGTCTAAGTGGCTGAGGTTCACCATTAGCACCAACAAAACTGATAACGCCAGTCATATTTTCAACCAGGTGGTATGCTTCCTTAGATTCGCTCATGTTAATGAGAAGATATCCTGGAAAAAATACCTTATTTTTCACCTTCTTTTTACCATCCTTCATTTCAACAATATTTTCAGATGGCACAAGGATATCCTCCACCTCATTAGAAAGTTTCTGATAATCTAATTCAAATAGCAGGTTGTCGCGCACTTTCTTTTCTTTTCCAGAGATTACTCTAAGGGTATACCATTCCATAGTCTAAAGAACCACCTGTATAACAGTTGCAAGAATTCTATCAATAAAAAACAGAAACACACTGATTAAAATTGAAAATGAGATAACAATAAAAGTTGATCCTTTTAACTCATCCCATTTAGGCCAAGAGACCTTTTTCATTTCAAATTTAACATCAGAAAAGAATTTTTTAATCTTATTCATTTATGCTTCAAATCAATCGAATTCTCAAATTCAATTTTTTCTCTTTTTGCAGGAGTGGCAGGGATCGAACCCGCAACCCCCGGTTTTGGAGACCGGTGCTCTACCAATTGAGCTACACTCCTTTTCGAATCTCCCTGATGGCCAAATTGACTACTGGGTGATCTAACAGGAAAACTTACTTGGCCTCTTTGAAAACTACATGTTTTCTAATAACAGGATCATATTTACGATATTCTACTCGCTCAGGGTGTAGCCGTTTGCTCTTGGTTACCGTATAGCGATAACCTGTTCCCGCTGTACTTTCCAGCTGAATAATTGCGCGTTTACTATTGCCAGCCATTTATGAGTTTTTTATTCTACAACCTCAGTGACAACACCAGCACCAACTGTATGACCACCTTCACGAATAGCAAAGCGTAACTCTTTATCCATTGCAATCGGGATAA
>Ga0208750_1000492_pt1 | contig 11720 bp, 9 predicted proteins | sample Knorr_S15_td_O2m_FD_185602 | JGI IMG/M metagenome (GOLD analysis project Ga0208750, IMG submission 185602) | Marine microbial communities from Southern Atlantic Ocean transect - Knorr_S15_td_O2min_ad_340m_LV (SPAdes) (version 2) | ecosystem: Environmental > Aquatic > Marine > Oceanic | place...
TCGGGATGATGCAGCGACGCGGTCGTCACGATCGCGACCGTCGCATCAGCGAGCGGTGGTGGTGTGGTGAACGCCGTCGTCTCGAAACTCTCGCCGGGGAGCGCTTCGGTCAGCGCCTTGATGTCGGAGTCAGCCATGAGAGTGAAACTATCGCTAAAGGGACGCCTCCCGGCGAGGCCATGACCACTCCAATCGAGCAGATCACCGTTACCGCCACGCGGTGCCTTGTTTGAGTTGCCCGAGGCGAGCACCCCTGCTGTCCCAGGACAGTTGTGAGAGGTGTCTCCCAATGTCCCATTTGCTTGGAACAATGGGAAGATGGCGCCAGGGACCGTGGTCGGGGGCGTTCAAGTCCCCCCTCCGACACCACACGTAGAGTGAGATTCGCTTTCACCAGCCAAACAGGGACGCACCGGCATGACGTATGCAGGAAACCGACGGATCATCGACGTCGACAGCCACCTCTTCGAACTCGACGACTTCCTTCGCGCTGTCGCGACCGATGAGGAAGCCGCCTTCATCCGGCCGATGGAGGCACAGACCGAGCTGCCTGTCTCTCTGGAGGCCATTGAGCGGGGCCGTGAGCACCTCGATCGTCGGAACGCCGACCCCGAGTTGATGGCCAAGTTCGAAGCGGGCATGTTCGACATCAGCCGTAGTCCGTGGTCCCGCCTCGGTGCGTTCGATCCGGCCGAGCGGTCCCACGCACTCGACGTCCTCGGCTTCGAGCGTCAGATCGTGCTCGGCACGTTCTCGTTCCACCAGATCGCTCACGAGGACAACGCAAAGACGCTCGAAATCGGTGCCCGTGTGCACAACCGCGCAATGGGTCGCTTCTGTGCCCACGACGATCGGTTGCTCGCCGGAGGGTACGTGCCACTCTCACTCGGTCCCGACGTCGCCGGACCACTCCTCGACGAGGCATTCGCCGACGGTTGCTACACGGTCATGGTGGACACGAATGAGGCTGATCCCAAAGCTCGCTCGTTCACGCATCCCGACTTCGATCCGATCTGGGCTCGCTTCGCTGAACAGGACGTGCCGCTGCTGGTGCACATCGCGGTGAACGGCCACTACGACCCGGTCTCACCGAGCTTCAAGAACAACGGTCGGGTCTCCACTGCCGTGGGCGGTGATGCGCCGGACTCGAACCTGGGTCTCGTCGCGATGCACAACTCGGCCGAGCTGTTCCTGTCGGCGATGATCCTCGACGAGGTCTTCGAGCGTCACGACGGTCTGCGGTGCCTCTCGCTCGAGCATGGGGCGTCGTGGGTGCCGGGCTGGCTCCACAAGCTCGACTTCGTGGAACGCTCGACCCGTCCTGTTGCTCCTCGTAGCCACAGGGCTTCCGACGTCGCACGCGAGCGGGTCCGCTTCGCGCCCTTCGCCGGCGAGCCGGTCGGCTGGCTCATTGAACAGCTCGGTCCCGACATGCTCTGCTTCGCTTCCGACTACCCCCATCCCGAGGGCTCGAGCGATCCGATCCGGAAGTTCGAGGCGACCATGGACGGGGTCGCTCCAGCCGCGGTCGAGGCGTTCTACGCAGGCAACGGGGAGCGCTTTCTCGGTACCGCACCTAGCCCGGCCTAATCGGGTGGGGCAGCTAGCCGCCTGAACTGGTTTGGTCGAACTGATCGCCTTACCCAATAGCGATCAGGGCGACCGCGAGGCTTGATCCACCGAGCCCTAATGCCTGCCACCACCACATTCTCTGGCCTCGTATCGCAACGCCCAGGAGCACGGCCACCGCCGCGTACTGCGAGGCCACGACGCTCACCACGGCGAGGCTCCCCCCTCTGAGGGCAAGAACGAACAGGACCACTGCTGCGCTCGCAAATATGCCAGCCACGAACGAAGCGATGAAGGCGTTTCGCCCACTCGGAAAAAGCCGGGGTCCGGTAGAGCGAGTGACCGAGATCGCAAAAAGAAACGCCACGACGCGTTGGAGTAAGAGCGGTGAACCGCCGGCATCGTCCCCGATGTAACTGAGCAGGATAAACAAAATCCCAAAGACGACCCCGGCCAAGCCCGCTACGAAGAGGCCGGTCGGCCCGTTACCAGGATCTCCACGCTCGTAGGACGACAGCGCAATGGCGACAACGCCCAATGAGAGACCGATTGAGGTGACCGTCGACGGTGAGGTACCCGAAACGAGAAGGTCCCACAGCACCGGAACGCTAGACATCACTACCGCTGCAGTTGGCGCCGCGGTACGCAACGACCCGCGGGAGTACGCGACGAACAACAACAAAATGCCAACCCCGTTGGCGGCCCCGGCGAGCGCCCCGTGTGCCAGGTCAGAGGCTGTGGGGGTGCCAGACCAGAACATGGCGACGACCGCCATTACGAAAATGCCGGCGAGCAGCACCGTCGAAGTGACCTCGCTGGCGCGATGCCTCTTGGTGACGCCGGACGCAAAGAAGTCACTCAATGCGATTGAAAATGTCGAGAGAACCGCGTAGATCACCGACACAGGCAGCAGTATGCACCGCGTTCCGCCGTGTTGCGGGCAATGGCAAATCGACCACCGATCAGGTGGACCACTTCGGGCCATACGTGGTCTAAGTCCGGCGCATCAGAGGTGTCGGCAGGTCGCATGCCGTGAATCTCGATGTTGAAGTCGTCGTACCCGTTGTCGGGAGGGCGGATCAGGCGTGGACCTTCAAGGGTGTTTTCGTTGTTGTCGGCGGTTGAACGACCGACAGCACACGCAGAGCTATTGGGTGCTCAACCCAGCGCGGAACAGGCCCTCGAGTTCGGCGGCTCGTACCGCATCCCCCGGTTCATCGAGGCGGGCGAGCGTAACTCCGACGATATTCGCCGAGCACACGAAGTCCGAAGGATACGGTCCTACTGGTGATCCGGTGTCGGTACCGACGTCGAAGGTTTCACCACTGACCGAGAACACGATCGGCACTGTGCGCTCGAGACGAGCATGCGCAACTGCGCTCTCGTCCACTACCAGGACAAGTTCGCCGCCCTGACCGAAACCGCCGTCGTAGTCGAACAACGCCTCGACCAGATGGGTTCCGGGGGCGAGCACCGGGCCGGTCACCGTCGTCACATCGTGACCGAAACAGTTGTAGGTGAACCGGGGCCGTCCACCATCTAGCCACATCGACCATCCGGACATGTTTCCGCCCTGGCAGGCGATAACGCCTTGATCGTCGATGGCGGCTACTACCTTGGCGGAGATTCGCCAAGAACAGTTCTTCAGTCGTACCACGGTGCTTTCGGGCAATCTCACGTGGGCGGTGGTATAGGTCATCCTTCTCAGCCCGCCGAGCGCGCGAGGTACCGCAAGTTCGGCGCTTCGCGGCGACCCAGCATCACGTAACGGGTACACACCGAATTTACGTGCCTCGACATCGAACATCTCCACCAACTCCTCGAGGCGCTCAGGATGTTCTGATGCGAGGTCGACCGCCTGGGAGAAGTCGTTCTCCACGTCGTACAACTCCCAACGCTCATGGGGCCCGTCGAACTCGAACCCCTCCATCCTGATCCACGGCACACGGCCGTGGAAGCAGGACGCGATCCATCCGTCGTTGTAAATCGCCCGGTTCCCGAGAATCTCGAAATATTGAGTGGTACGGCGACTCGCTCCGTCCGCTGCGAATGAGTAGCCCATTGGCGTCCCGTGCATCGGGATCTGTTCGATCCCGTTCACGGTCTCTGGGGCATCGATGCCGGCGGCTTCCAGGATTGTCGGAGCGATGTCGACCACGTGATGGAATTGAGATCGCAGTCCCTTTCCGTCGGTGATGGTGCCCGGCCATTCGATAGCGAGTCCGTTTCTTGTCCCCCCAAAGTGCGAAGCAACCTGTTTCATCCACTGGAACGGGGAATCGAGGGCCCACGCCCAACCGACGTTGAAGTGATTTTCACACTTAGCGCTGCCGAAATCATCCATGTGCTCGAGTAGCCATTCAGGGTCTTCATGTACCCCGTTCTGGAACGATGGAGCGCTCCAAGCTCCGTGGATGGTGCCCTCGGCTGAGGCGCCGTTATCGCCGGAGAGATAAATGATGAGGGTTTCACGCTCCTCCCTTCTGGCGGCATCGATTACCCGACCGATCTGGTGATCGGTGTGGGCGAGGAAACCAGCGAAACATTCCATTAGCCGAGCTGCGACTGGCTGGTAGCGCTCCGGGTAGTCCATCCACGCCGGGACCTCGTCGGGCCTTTGGGTGAGAGCAGTGCCTGCTGGAATCACGCCCAAGCGGAGTTGATCCGCGTGGATCCGAGTACGGAGGTCGTCCCACCCGCAGTCGAACTCTCCTCGGAACTGCTCAATCCACTCACTCGGAGCATGATGCGGGGCGTGCACCGCTGGAGTCGAGAAGTAGCAGAACCACGGACGATCAGGTGCTGATACGCGGTGGCGGTCGATCCAAGTGACCGCCTGGTCCGCCAAGTCTTCAGTGAGGTGGTAACCGGGTCTCCCGACATGTGGTGAAACTGGTGTGGTCTGGTCATAGACGGCTGGCTCCCATTGAGATGCTTCGGCTCCGATGATCCCGTAGAAGCGGTCGAAGCCCATTCCGGTCGGCCAGCGCTCGAAGGGGCCAGCGGGACCCTGCTCCCACGCCGGCGTCAAATGCCACTTACCGAAGCACGAGGTCGCGTAGCCCGACATCTGCAGTATCTGGGCCACGGTTGCAGCCTCGGTAGGTATTACTGAGTCGTAGCCAGGGAACGAGTTGGCGAACTCGGTAATTCCCCCCATGTGGACGGCATGGTGTTGCCGCCCGGTAAGCAGTGCGGCTCTTGTCGGTGAACACAGAGCTGTGGTGTGGAATTGGTTGTACAGCAGTCCCCGGTCGACAACCCCTTGAAACGCTGGGGCCTGAACTGGCCCGCCAAGAGAAGCGAACGAGCCGAATCCCACGTCGTCGAGCATGACGAGCAAGACATTTGGGGCATCGGAGAGAGCAGTGGGTCGATGCAGTCGGCGTGGTTCGGAGTCATGGAGCAAGCGTGCAATGTGCCCACTAAAGGGCTCTGAGGGTCTTGGCAAACGTTCGGTCATTCGAACCCCGGGTGGTCAATTGCCGCGAGAGCCTGGAACACCCGTGCCGTGTCGCCCTCGATTGACAAATCGCCTGAGTCCACAGCGCTACGAACGTCGCTCGAACCTGTGAGGATCTGATCCCAAACGTCTCTGCGTCCCATAAGCGCCGCCTCGGCATCGCGTCCGTCCGTCGGGCAAGCGATGTGGTTACGAAAGTGGATACCCGTACGTTCATCGTCGAGTACCACAGCCAGGTGTAGGTCGACACCGGTAAGCCGGTCGGGCTCAACGAGAACCCGGAGCACAGATACCGCTGAATCAAGAGACCACCGTGCTACCTGTCGCCGACTAAATCGATGCGTTCTCAGCCTCGACACGTCGATGCTGCCATCGAGGTCGAGAGCCCTTGTGAGGCACCAGTTGCGAACATTGGCTGAGGTCGTGCGCCGAGCCGCTGTCCGAAGAGCGTCAGCGAGCAGTCGTTGGTCCTGTTGCGTCGCACCTGGCCGGTGCGCGAGACGGCCGGCTAATGACAGGGCCCAACGGCGATCGTTGTCCGTCCCATCGAGCGCCTCGACGCAGAGCCCCCTCACTTTCTCTGCACCGCCCATTGCCGAGACCATTCGCTCTGCTTCATCGGCCGTCTCAAGTGGAAGTAGGCCTACCGGGTCGCCGTCGAAAAATCCGAAGAGGCCGGTCCGGATCTGACGGACGTGGTGTTCCGCCAAGCCGTAATGCTGTTGTGTCAACCAGTCCTCGTCGTACATCGCCGGCAAACGGATTCGGTGCGCTAGTTCTGAACTCGTCGCTCCGCGGTTCGTCCAGCGGACGGTCTGATCCCACAAGAACTGGATTGAGTCGCGATAGGCGGTCACCCTTCGCGCTATTTCCTGGTTCCCCGACAAGGGAGGGCCATGGGTTGCCACGAGGTGCTCGGCCTCGAGGGAACGGAGGTGGTCAAGTCCGTTGAGTAGCACCCGAGGATCGCGGTACTCCTCCCCGCGAATAGCAAATACGTTGAACAGTGCTGGCCACACCAGGTTGTGAACCGCCACACTGAGTTGCGGGAACCAAAGAGTGACCGAGTCGTCGGCATCGGAAGGCGCCGGCGTCACTCGCATCTCCAGCCCTGCGAGGCTTACCGTGACTGGCTCCCCGAAGGTATGGTCGGCTGCCACGTAGCCAGGTGTCGACGGCGAGTGATGTGGCATGCGGTAGGCGAGGCCCAATCCCACATTGACGAGTCCGTCAGGCCCCTCGTCAGGTAGTTGGATGCCGAATTGCTCAACGAGTCCACGACTGTAAGCAGGTGCAATCTCCATCGTGGCCCGCTCAAGATTCTGGGCGATGCGCTCATGTCCCCAGATAGCGGTGATCGGTTCATGCTCAGTGAGCGCGACTGTGCCGCTGACGTAATGAAAATGCGTATAGACCACCGCAACCACTGGCTCTGTCGTGACTCGGCGCAGATGGTCCAAGGCACTCCGCATCTCCTCCACCGACTCGCCGGTGTCGATCGCGATGATGCCTTCAGGACCGCGGACGAACGTCTGGTTTGACAGGCCGTTGCCTACAAGGCACCAAACTCCGTCACATACCTCGTACATGTTGGGTGCCAGGCGCTTCGTATGCTCGTGCAGTGATCGGTCGGCAAGGCGGCCCTGTGCGTCAGCCACGACACGGGAGTCGTCATCGGCAAGCGTGTTCGAGTCGCCCATACACGGATCCTAAGTCGGGTAATGATCTGGTGGAGCGGCTTGGTCGATAACTGGGGCGCGCAACCAACCCCTCCGGCACGGACAGCACCACGGGCCGAAGACTCGTGCGGTGTCGAACTTCTCGGCCTCGGTCAGAGTCCTCTAACGTCTCGAGCACCAGGGCAGGCGCTGACAGGAGAAACCATGAACCAGAAGACGTGGGTCGAGAATATGAAGAATCGAGCCGCTGACCTTCGAACGATGGTCTTCACATACGGGGTGGTCTCCCTTGGCCTCCTTTACGTCGTCGTCTCCGAGGTCGCCGCCGACGACGACAGGCTCGCCGTTGCGGCAATGATCGCGTTGGTCGGGATCCTCGCTCTGGTCTGGAACGACTCTGCAATGGCCGACCTCAGTGCCGGCGTCGAGGACATGGACGAGGAGGTGTCCGCGAGCGCCATGGGCAGGAACTTTGCCAAGGCGCCCTTCGTCATGTTCCGTGTACTCAACCTCGTCGTCATCCTGGGCATTGCGGTTACCCAACTGATCGCCCTCTACAACTGATCGGTACCCGTCGGAAGGATAGGGAGATGCATCCCCAGGGAAGGGCAGTTCGATGTCGCACACCGTGATTCTCGAGTTCAAATGCAACGAGGGGGTCGGCCCCGGCTTCCTCGAGATGCTTCTCGGGGCCCTGGCCGACACCCGGGCCTTCGAAGGCTGCGAGAACGTCGAGACCTACACGGACGCCGATGATCCCGACCGCATCGTGCTCTGGGAGAAGTGGGCCACCCGTGAGGATCAGGAGGCCTACCTGGCCTGGCGCACCGAGACCGGGACGAGCATCTCGTCGATGACCGCGCCGATGATGGCGGAGCCGCCCCGGTTCGTGCACCTCGAGCCACAGGACTGACCCTGGACAGCCCCTCCGGGGGAGGACCGATCAGGCGCGTACGAATGCGCCGACGGTCTCGACATGGGTGGTGTCCGGAAACAGGTCGACGACGGCCAGGTGCTCGAGCCGCATGCCTACGGTGCACAACAGGCCCGCATCTCGGGCGAAGGAGCCCGGTTCGCATCCGACCAGCACGAACAACTGTGGGTCGGCGCGCACAAGGGCGTCCACGCCTGCCTTCCCCAGGCCCTCGCGTGCAGGATCAGCGATCACGATCGCGGCAGGCTGCGCCTTCCAACTCTCGACCGGAGCGTTGACGATCTTCACGTCGCTCCCGTCGAGGTTGACTCGGGCATCGGCGATCGAGTCCCTGCTCCGTTCGAGCGCATAGACGGTCCGACCCCGACCGATCGTTCCGGTGAAGATCCCGATGCCGGCATAGGCATCGACCAGGGGTCCCTCCTGTCCGAGCCCGCCGAGTGCATCGACCATCGCGCCAACCTCTGCGACGAGTGCGTCGACCCCGGCGGGGCGGTTCTGGAAGAACGAGCGTGCCGAGATGCGCCAACGGCGACCGGCCGCCTCCTCATGGATCCAGGCCCTCCGACCACCAGCGAGGTCGTCTGTGCTGACGACGAGGACATCGTCGGGAACGGAGATGTCCTCATCAGCGCCGGTGACCAGCACCAGTCGGTCGCCGGTGCGGTTGCCGACGCGGATCGTGACTTCGTCGGCGCCGCCGAAGTGACCCTCGACAAGGATCTGTTCGGCGAGGGGATCAATTGCACCACACGCCTCGGGCACGACGACATCGTGAGAGCCCCTGACCCGGTAGCCCCCACGCCCGTCGACCACTGCGGCCCGAACGGTGGTGCGTCCGTGGTCATCCCGGAGTGTCGTCAGGGACGGCTCGGGTGCTTCGACCCCGGCTCGCAGGAGTTGCTCACTCACGATCGACGCCTTCATACGGAGTTGGAAATCTGCGGCCACGTGCATCAGGTCGCAGCCGCCGCAGCCTTCGAGTTGGTGGGCGCAGGGAATCAGCACACGCTCTGGCGACGGTTCCAGGACTTCGAGCACCCGGGCACGAGACCAGCGCTTGTCGATCTGGGTGACCTCGGCCGTGACCGTCTCCCCCGGGAGCGCCCCTTCGACGAAGACGACACGTCCGTCCTCGGCGCGGGCGACGCCGGCTCCGTCACGCGCTGTGGCTGTCACCAGGAGTTTCATGCGGGGACGGTATCCGCACTCTGCAGGATGCTCCCCGAGGGGTCAGTCGGTGTGGGACTCGTCCTCTACCGCTGTCACCATCTGGGCCATCGAGAAGAACACGTGCTCGAACGCGGGGAGTCCGTCCTGGTGGACGGATTCGCCGGCTTCCGATCTGCGCTGCCGGTCGATCCAGGCGTTGTCCAGTCCGATTCGACGGGCCGGGACGTGGTCGTGGCGGATGCTCTGGGCCGTGTGGAGGACATCTGCCTTCGAGTGCCCCAGGTCGGTGGCCAGGTGCTCCAACAGGTACTCGAAGTTGGCCGGGTTGGGCTTGTAGGACCCAATGTCCTCGGCGGTGTAGATGGCATCGAAGTCGACCCCGAGCCTGGCGTTGGATGCTGCGAACCCGGCACGGTCGACGTTCGACAGGATCACGAGGTCGAAACGGGTGGCGAGGTACAGGAGGGAGTCGGCGGAGTCGGGAAACGCTGGCCACGACGGCACCGACGCCCCGAAGGCTGCGTCGAGTTCCGCCGAGGTTGCCAGTGAGAAGTCCTCGGCAAGAGATCGGTGGACGCATTCGAGGACGCCCGGATAGGGCAGCGTGGGCGTAGCTGCCTGCTGGGCGGCCTCGAAGCGGTCGAATGCATCGAGTACATGACGACGAGCGGGGTCGGCGGTCGGGTTCGCAGCGAGGAGGGGTTGCAGGGCGTCCCAGATCCCCGTCTCCCAGTCGATGAGGGTTCCGTAGCAGTCGAAGGTCAGGACCGAATGGTCGGTGAGTCGGCGGGCCATGTGTGTCTACTGATCGGCCAGCGGGTCGTAGTCCCAGAGGGGCATGTCCGGAGTGTCGCCGTAGAGCAGGTGTGCGGGACTCTGTTTTTCGATGTTGCCGGTTAGGCCCCGGTAGGTGTCGAGTCCGCAGAGTGCACGCAACTCAGGAGTGAAGCCAGCCATGACCTCGGGGGGGATGCCGAGGTGCTGGTTCTCCTGCTGCCGGATGAAGCCGGCGCAGTAGTTCATGGAGACCCCGATCCGGACCTCGTCGGCGGTGGTGTTGGCGCCGCCGCCGTGCCAGGTGCTGCCCTGCCAGATCAACACCGATCCCCGGGGCATCTCGGCGCAGGCTGTCTCGATCGTGGTCGGGTCTGCGCTGTAGTCGGGGTTCTGCCAGCGGTGGCTGCCGGGGACGACCCGAGTGGCGCCGTTGGCCTCCGTGAAGTCGGTGAGGGCCCACATGGCGTTGCAGACCGTAGGAACGTGCGGCTTGGCGATGGGCTGGATCTGGTCGTCGGCGTGGATGACCTGTGCGGTCTCGCCCGGGGCGAGCGAGATCGAGGCCAGCGACGACACCAGGCATTGCGGGCCGAGGACGCCCTCGACCAGTTCGAGTACCTGTGGCTGCACGGGGACCTGTTGCCAGATCTCGCCATGGGCCAGCAGGTTGTAGGTACGTGTCGTGCGATTGCCCTCGAAGCGGTTGTCGGCGGGCGTCCGCTCCAGGCTGGTCTCGAGCCGTCGAACGTCGGCCAGCAGGCCCTCGACCAAATCGTCGTCGATGACCTGTTCGAGGATCGTGTAGCCATTCCCCTCGAGTTCTGCGTGGTGTCTGGTCATGTCGTCCACCCGCCCAGCCAAGCACCTGTCATGGTGCCTCGCCCACCCGCACCATGCGGTGTCCTGAGTCGAAGACAGCGGAGCGCAACGACGGTCCGGCCAGTTGGAGGATGCCTCGTCGATGCCGGATGACGGTTCACGCGTGGCCTGCCGGATCGACACAATTGGGGATTCGTCGTGCCACGAAGGCCGAGCACAGTGCCGCCACCGCCGCCAGCAGCAGGGGCACCGTGTACCCACCGGATGAATCGAAGGCAGTGCCCGCACCGAGCGGACCGAGAAGCCCCGCCAAACCCCAGGCCGTGAAGACACGGCCGTAGGCAGCCGGATACCGACGCTCGCCGAACAACCGGTTGACGGCGAACGGGTAGACGGCGATCACGGCTCCGTAGACGAACGCTACGAGTGAGAGCCCGAGGAGTGCCGTGTTTCCGCTGGTGGCCGTGGCTGCGACGCAGAGGGCCAGGGCAGAGGCGACCGGAAGGCCGATCAGCAGGTAGGACAGGCGGGCCCGGTCGATGGTGAAGGCGATCCACGTGCCACCTGCGGCACTGGCGATTCCGGCCACGACGACGGTCGTCACGCCGACCCCCTCTGATCCACCGGCCTCCTCGGCGATCGCTGCGGCGTGTCCGAGGGCCATCAGGCCGGCGAGGGTTGCCAGTCCGTAGGCGGTCCAGAGCCGGATGAGGAGCTGTCGGTCGAGGGCCACGGGGCCGGCGAGGGTTCGCGCTGGAGGGGCTTGGTCGGATGCAGGTGCCACCTGTGTCCCGGTGGCGAGGAGGATCGCCGAGACCACGCCAGACACGACGATGACGACAGCGAGTGAGTGCAGCGCCCCCGGGGCCCCGACCGCCTCGATACGGGTATTCAGGAACAGGGCGCCCAGCGCCGCTCCGAGGGCATAGGCGGCGGTGACCAGGCCGATGGCGAAGCCGCGACGATCCGGGTTCGCCTCAGCGCCCTGCTGGAGGCTGAAGGCGTAGCCGAGGCCGTTGGAGGCGCCGAAGACGAGCCCGTAGCCGACGATGAGGACGGCAATCGACGCCGCCGATGACGCCACCAGGAGTCCGGCGGCGGCACCGCCAGCAGCACCCAGGGCGACCAGCGGCCCCGGGAGGCGTCGAAACAGCGGATGCCCGGTCAGCACCGCCAATGTGAGGGCCACGAGTGCCAGCGAATAGACGGAACTGACTGCACCCCTACCGGCGTCGAGCCCCTCCTCGAACGGGTCGATGAAGAGGCTGAAGGCGTGGATCGTCCCGAGCACGGCGCTCAGTACGAC
>Ga0208750_1000498_pt1 | contig 11649 bp, 10 predicted proteins | sample Knorr_S15_td_O2m_FD_185602 | JGI IMG/M metagenome (GOLD analysis project Ga0208750, IMG submission 185602) | Marine microbial communities from Southern Atlantic Ocean transect - Knorr_S15_td_O2min_ad_340m_LV (SPAdes) (version 2) | ecosystem: Environmental > Aquatic > Marine > Oceanic | place...
TTAATCAATATATTCCTGAGTGTAGATCTGGCGTGTAGGCCAGTGGATACCGCTCAGCAACTGTCCACGAATTGTATCAATGCAGACTGCGAATGCAGTATCAGAATGGACCATAAAGCCTATATCAAAAAAATGTGCCCGACGGTAGCGGTAACCGTTATGACCGAAAACCTGGAAATATTCTTCCCTGGGAACAGGATCCTCTCTGTTCCAGATTACACTTTCTTCGAGAGGACAGTTTTCAAGGTGGTCTGAAGATGAAATATCCTCAATGCTCAAGCGTCTGTGAATGGGGGCATGAGTCAATATAAGGCCCTCCTCCTTGATCAGAAGCGGCAGAGACTCAAGGTAATCCAGCAGGAATTCAGGCAGGGAACCGGAGCGCTCAAGTCCCAGAGAGTACAGAGTGGCGTCTCCACTATTCAAAAGCCAGATATGGGGCATGTAAATTTCAGTGCCCTTAAAATAATCCAGCATCATGTGTTCATGATTCCCCAGAAGTGCCTTTCCGTGCAGCCTGAAAAACTCAAGAACTTCTTTAGAACGCGGTCCGCGGTCAACCATATCACCCACTGAAACCGGTTCTTCATCCGGCATCTGTTTCAGCAGAGCCCTCAGAGTATGATAATTACCTTGGATGTCTCCGATCAGGTTCATGATTTTTTTCGGGTGGAATGCGGTAAGGCAATAATCTGTGGCTTTATCAGACTGGTTTTTTCTTACTCGGCAAGTCCTGACTTAGATAATAATCTAATATTTTCTAAATCCCCAAACAATACCTGCCAGCACCTTGCTGTATAATTTATTTCTTGACAAGATATGAGGATAATATATAACTTCTAACATATTAAAGCTAGACGCTATTTCCGCTCTGCAACTTACGATAAATTAAAGTTCCTGATGTAAAAAGGCTGAATATAAATTTAAAATAATCTGCAGAATATCAATTGAATTTATCACGTAAAAAATCAAATTGATTAATATTTAAAGGCGTTTTTCATGTCAGAAAAGCCAATCAGTCGCTTTCCAGTTCCTGAACTAAATAATCTCCCTGAGGACATCCGTGAAACAATTCTGGCTGTGCAGGAGAAGTCCGGATTTGTTCCGAATGTTTTTCTGGCACTTGCCAATCGTCCGGATGAGTTCCGTGCTTTTTTTGCATATCATGACGCTTTGATGGAAAAAGAAGGCGGACTTACCAAGGGTGAACGAGAAATGATCGTGGTTGCAACTTCAGCACACAATCAATGCATTTACTGTGTTGTGGCACACGGAGCAATCCTGCGCATACGGGAAAAAAATCCACAGCTGGCTGACCAGATCGCCTCCAATTACCGCAAGGCAGACATTACCCCAAGGCAGAAAGCAATGCTTGACTTCGCACTCAAAGTTTCGAAGAGTTCCCATGAAATTAGTAATGCTGATATTGAGGATATGAGAGAACTGGGTTTTTCGAATGATGATATCTGGGATATTGGTGCAATCTCTGCCTTATTTGCTTTATCAAATAGAATGGCCAACCTGACAAGCATGCGACCAAATGACGAGTTTTACCTTTTGGGACGTATTCCAAAAGAAAAGCCTTAGTTCCCGTTTCAACTCCAACTCCATAATGCAAAAAACAATTATTAAATTCCCGCTAATAATGGTATTAATCTTTTCATATTTCTGGGCGATTCAATCTGCCACCGCAAAAGTAATTCTTCTAGCCAATAGCAAGGGGGTGCCGTACCAGGTTGAGACAGTCGTAGAGCGTCTCAGAATACCGTGGGGTATGGTATTCATTGCTCCGGATAAAATTCTATTCACTGAACGCAATGGAAAACTAGGAATTCTAGTTCCGTCAAGCGGTGAGTTCACTTACCTTAAAGATGGCCCGAAAGTCCGTGCATCCGGCCAGGGAGGTCTGCTGGACGCAGCAGTTCGTCCTAGCTATCAGGCAGGTGACTGGATATATTTTACCTACAGCAAGGTACAGAAAGGAAAAGGCCCGGTAAAATCAGCAACCACGCTGGCACGCGCAAAACTGCAAGGAGAACAGCTTGTCGAACTGGAGGACATGCTGGTAACACAGTCTGTAAGCAATTCAGACTATCATTTCGGCAGCCGTATCACTTTTGATGGAGAGGGACATCTATTTTTTTCTATTGGTGACAGAGGCCATCGACCAAATGCCCAGGACCTTAGTACACATTCCGGTTCTATTCTGCGCTTAAATATAGACGGCAGTGTTCCTGATGATAACCCATTTCTGAATCAGACAGACGCACTGCCGGAAATATGGAGTTACGGACATCGAAATCCACAGGGTTTATTCTATGACAGGCAAAAGAAACGTCTGTGGTCAATTGAACATGGACCGCGAGGAGGAGACGAAATAAATCTCATTAATCCAGGACTGAATTATGGATGGCCCATCATATCGTACGGCAAAGAATATTACTCACTTGCTCAAGTTGGTGAAAGCACGCATAAAGAAGGAATGGAGCAGCCAGTCAAGTACTACGTCCCCTCAATTGCTCCCGGGAGTCTGATTGTCTATTCCGGAAAAGCCTTTCCCAACTGGAAGGGTAATCTGTTTTCCGGAGCCTTAGCAAAGAGACACCTTAATCGCGTGGAGATTGATCCGGACGGAAACGCCGTTGCGGAGGAACGCCTGCTGGAAAAGCTCAGGGAACGAATCCGTGCAATAGTGGAAAGCCCTGAAGGATGGATTTATCTTTCAACCGACATGGGAAAAATTCTCAGACTCAAGCCTGCTAAATAGTGTTAATTGTTATGAAAATCCATAAAAAACAGTCCTAATTACTTAAGCAAATTTAAGTGAAAAAAGCAGTTATAATTGGAGTTGGTGCAGAACAGGGTTTGGGATCGCAGCTGGCAAAACGCTTTGCCTCCGAAGGATTGCATATTTTCATCGCTGGTAGAACCCTTTCCAGGGTCCAGGAAAGGGCAAGGGAAATTGAACAGGCTGGAGGTAAAGCCACAGCAGTTTGTGCTGACGCATCCGATGAGAAGCAGGTCATCGAGCTTTTCCAAGAAGCCGGAAACGAAGTAAGCCTTGCAGTTTACAATGCCGGAAACAATTTTCCTGGTCCAATCATTGACATGGACGCAGACTACTTTGAAAACAGCTGGAAATCTTGCTGCTACGGCGGTTTCCTTTTTGGACGTGAGGCACTGCGCTGCATGGTCCCAACTGGTGAAGGAACTCTACTATTTACAGGCGCAAGCGCATCTCTGCGAGGTCGTTCTAATTTCGGAGCTTTCAACTCTGCAAAGGCCGGTCTGCGTACTCTTGCTCAGGCAATGGCCAAAGAATATGGCCCGCAAGGCATTCATGTTGGACACGTTGTAGTTGACGGCGCAATTGCGGGTGAAAAGATAATGAATCGAATACCGAATTTTTCCGAAAAACTGGATGAAGACAGACTGATAAATTTAGAAGGAATTGTTGATGGGTACGTGTTCCTTTACAAACAGTCTGCACAGGCCTGGACTTTTGAACTCGATCTTCGTACTTCCAAGGAAAAGTGGTGAAATAAAAATGCTGTTGCAAAGCATCACCAAAAGTAGCTTAGCATTTAACTGATTTTTCTGAAAACCTGATTGAACGTTATGGAATCTTTTGAGAGTATTCCAATTATAGACATAGGAGAAATCGATCAGACTAATGGACCCGAAATTGACTCACTTGTTCAGCAGATCAGGAAAACATATGGAGAAATAGGTTTCGCATACATTGTCAATCATAATATTGATCCGTGCCTGGTTGAAAAACTTTTTCAAAAATCATACGAATTCCACTCCCTGCCTTATGAAGCGAAAATGAAGATAGAACTGAATGAACTGCACAGGGGATTCATACCAATAAACACTTCAACTGACAGGAATTCCAAGCTTGCAGTGGTTACAAAGCCCAACCAGAGCGAGTCATTCATCATGATGAGAGAAGCATTTGCGGATGATCCCGCCGTGCAAAAGGGGGACTATCTGGCAGGACCAAACCAGTGGCCGCTAGAAATACGAGGGTTTAGGGAGACGTTGACCCCATACTTTGATGCAATGACTAAACTCTGCCAAAAGATATGCCGTGTAATTGCGATAGCACTGGGAACAGATCCTGAATCTTTTGCGGCAGAGTTTGAACCGCCCACTACATTTCTGCGTCTGCTGCGATATCCTCCGAGTCCTCCTGATACACCCAGCGATATTTTCGGTTCTGCCCCACATAGTGATTTTGGATGCATTACATTACTTGCCCAGGACGAAACCGGAGGCCTGCAGGTAAGGAACAGACAGGGAAGCTGGATTGATTCACCATACATAAAGGATTCTTTTGTAATGAATTTTGGTGATATGCTGCAACGCTGGAGCAATGGATTATTTATTTCCACACCGCATCGAGTGATTAATACTTCCGGACAGGAACGTTATTCCTGTCCCTTTTTTTACGAGCCCAATATAAACGCAAAGGTCTCACCGCTTCCCAGCTGTATTACCGCGGAAAATCCACGGAAGTTTGAAAGCATTGTATATGGCGAATTTCTACGTGCAGAACTGCAAAGCGGATACGACAGGCACTCGAAGACTAATTAACCCTGGTAAATTTAATTACTTTAGACAGAAACAACATTTAACTGACAAAGAAGGCATGTTAATGAAAAAGCAGTTACTGATCACCACATTATGCATGTTGTTTTCGGGATTATGTAACTGGCATCTGTTGCATGCCAATACGGCCCCCTTGCACGCTGAAGTAATTGAGCTTAAGCGACAAGGCTGGAAAGTCACTGAAACACACAGCAGCGTTGAAGCACGTCCCGGAATTAAACCTTATCAAAACCTGAAGCGCGTAGTTCAGGTAGTCAAATACAGGCTGAATAAAGGCACAGAGGTTCTCTTCTGTGTTGTTGAGTACGACAGCCAGTGGGACACGATGCGTGAATCCTGTGCTGAGAGTATGCAGCAGGCTGAAAAGAAAGTACGACAGTAGTTTCGATCAGGAAATTTCCTTTGAAAGAGGCGTTCCCGTAGGAGTGTAGTTTGATTCTGGATACGCATATGTACTGGAATTACACCGATGCTCATTTCTTAACTCAGGACACACATGAAAAAATGTTTGAGCCTTACCCTCGGCTGACGCGCCATGCTGTTAAAAGTCCAACAAACATTAGCGGGATGAAAGCTGCAAAGCACCAGAATGCAACATTCTGCGCTACGACCACGCTGCTTTTTTCAGAAAAACCGGAATAGTTGGCGATGATTCCGCTTAGAGCAGAGCCTAGAGCCATTGCTACACGCATAAAAGTTGGAATAGATGCCGAAGCCCGGGTTCGTTCTGTTTCAGGAACATTGGCGATGATACGCTTGGACACAAAGCTCCAGGACATGCCGAATCCCATTCCCATTATGACCGAAAACAGGGCGATCACCCAGAGAGGCCCTTCGGGCATGGCGTAAATCAAGCCAAGCATTGAAACACTAACAAAAACTGCTCCCATCCTTATCAGTCTAGGCTCAATGCGTTCCCTTAATCCTGAGGTGTAGATCGCGGTCAGGGTCCAGGCCACAGATTCAAGTGCAATAATGTAACCCGCCACCAGTGGTGCGGCCCCGAATATGATGTACATCAGCAGCGGTCCGTAGACTGTGAGAGAAATGGTGGCCATGAAGAGGGATGATATCATCAACAGGCCTGATCCTGAGACCGTCCTAGGGTTGAGGATGCCCCTTGGGAAGATACGGTTTTCACTGTCCATGTCCTGCTTTAGAAAAATCAAAAGCAAAACAACACCTACCGCGCAGAGTCCGACTGCAAATTGCGTGGAAGAGACCACTCCAGCCTGACAGATCGCCAGCACCGCTATGCTGAGGATGCCCAAACGGGCAAGTGGCAGAGGCTGAATATGTTCCGTCTGCAATTGAAAATGCTTTCGCAAAAGAGGAGGAGCTACAAATATCGTGACCAGTCCTTGTAAAGCAAATGCCCAGAACGCTCCCCGCCAGTTTCCAATATTAACAAAATACCCACCAATTAATGGGCCACACAGTGAAGAAACTCCCCATATTGCTGAAATCACTGCAATCACTCTTACCCACAGTTTTTTAGGAAACAGCGTTGAGGCTCCAATGAATGCCAAGGAAACCAATCCTCCACCACCCATGCCTTGTAGAAGGCGTCCTAAGATCATTATTGACATGTCAGGCGCGTAAGCGCTTAAGGCGCAACCAAATACGTAAAGTACTCCTGCGGCAATTTCTGCACGAACAATTCCGGTACGCATCACTACCAGTCCAGCAATCGCACCGGTAACAACTGATCCTAGCTGGTAAAGAGTATAGGTCCAGCTCAAGTATGGGAGTCCTCCGATATCCTCTACAGCAACCGGCATCAAAGTGGCAACCAGTGTGGAATCAGCAGCATAGAGCCAAACTCCAAAGCTCATCACCAGCAAACGTGGCAAGTTTTCAGCTTCTATCAGGGCTGACAAAGGGACGCGTTCTCCCTCGACTTGGGACATATTTAATTATTTAGATATTTAGGTGGAGACTGGTATCTGTGGATTTGAGAAAAGTATTTTTTCAGGCTAAATAAAAATATTTATTAATGCCAATCAATCTTGCAAAAAGGGTTTTTTGAGACAGAGAATTATAGCATTTCAGTGTTCAATAATAAACAGATCTGTTTCAGAAGAAGAGTATCTCCCTGGTGCATTCGGAGCATAATTTTTCTTGTGTAATTATGTAAACGATGTTACAAATTTCTTTCGCGGAAAACAGAACCTTGTAAAAACCATTATATTCAGTCCAATTAAATTCATAATTTATTGACATGCCTGAATCAACACCCAGACGCAAACTTGCCGCCATTCTAGCCGCCGACGTGGTTGGCTTCAGCAAAATGATGGGTGAGAATGAGGACCGTACGCTGAGAAACCTCAAAGCCTGTCGTTCTCTAACCGATGAATCGGTCAAGACACACCATGGAAGGGTATTCGGCAGTGCCGGAGATTCAATAATTGCAGAGTTCGGTAGTCCTGTGGACGCCATAGTGGCGGCAGTGGAGTTCCAGAAAAACCTGCGGGACCGCAATAACGAAGTCGATCCAGAAGATCAGATGCAGTTCAGGGTGGGACTGAACATGGGGGATGTGATCATTGAGGGAGATAACCTCTACGGGGACGGGGTCAATGTTGCGGCGCGGCTTGAATCAGCAGCAGAGCCTGGGGGTATCCTTGTCTCCGGAAAGTTTCACGATGAGGTACGCCGCAAGCTCGAATTGGGCTTCGAAAGCAAAGGTGCACAGGAAATGAAGAACATTGAGGAGCCGGTACACACTTTCAAGGTCCTGCTGGGACAAGAAGCCCAAGCTGACTCTCCCGCTCCTACTTCTGCAACATCGGCAGTTTCCTCTAAATCTGCAGTTCATGCTTCAGGAACTCAAAATGAAAAACCTCGCCTGATTGTACTGCCCTTCAGTAACCTCAACAAGGTTGAGGACAACGACTTTCTGGTGGACGGGATCGTGGAAGACATCATCACGGAATTCTCGCGGCTAAACTCCATCGAGATCATCTCCCGTAACACCGCATTTGCATTCAAGGGCAAGGAGATTGACAATTCAAAAATAGCTGCAGAGTTCGGTATTGACTTCATTGCCACCGGAAGCATCCGTTCCTCGGGCAGTCGCATCCGGATTTCTGTGGAACTAACCGACCCCGCCACAGGCAATTCAATCTGGAGTGAGCGCTATGACCGTACAATGGACGACGTCTTTGAGGTTCAGGACGAGATCGTACGCAAGGTCATGGTGGCACTAGTGGGCAAGCTGGAAACAGCCAGTCTGGAACGAGCCAAGCGCAAGCCCACTGACAACCTGAATTCCTATGAATACCTTCTGCGAGGCCGCGACTTTCATCACAAGTTCTCCAAGGATGGTGTACTGTCTGCCATAGAGATGCTCGACAAGTCCATTGAGGCTGATCCAAACAACGCGCAGGCTTATGCCTGGAAGGCCTGTTCCATAGGACAGGGGATAGGTGGTGGATATCTGGAAGGTGACGAAGAAACTAATTTTGAGAAACTTCAAACGTCCATCCAGAAAGCGCAAGAACTCGATGAAAATGATCTTGAGTGCAACCGAATCCTCTGCGAGATCAACAAGTTTTTTGAGGATTTTGAGCAATCCGAGTATTACGGACGTAAAGCCTACGATATAAACCCTAATGACCCCCGTGTTGTGTGTGCTTATGGCGAGTTGCAGGTACTGACGGGCCGGGCAGAAGAGGGTACGGAGCTGCTGATCAAGGCTTATGAACTGGATCCAGTGGGTCTGGGCGCGTCCAATGCAGACAAACGGCTTGGAGATGTGATGTTCGGGGCATATGTAAAAGGCGATTATGAGCAGTGCCTGGAGTATGACAGGAAAGTCGGCAAGAAGCAGCCCATCGCCTGGGCTGCTAAGATTGCCAGCTTCTCCGCCCTCAGCCAGACTCAGGAGAAGGAGGCCGAACTGACCAAGTTTTCAGCCGCCTATCCGGACATTGTGTTGAGTGAGGAAATCGACAAACTGCACTTTCAGGACAAAGAAGTCAAACAGACAATGAAGGAGCTGGTCGCCTGACTGAACTTCACTCATTTCCATCCTTCAAAAGAGAGTGTGAACCTCAGCAAGAGGGTGTGGGGAATGAAAATTACTTCACCATGTTAAAAAATAGCGAGTGCAATTCTGGCAATTGAATATTAGTGAAAAATCAATCAAATTAACTTACACGGGATAGAAATGAATACAGAAACACGTACAGATATTGAAGCAGCAGTTTTCAGGAGGCTGCTTAGCCATCTTGATTCACGCAAGGATGTACAGAACCTTGACTTGATGAACCTTTCCGGCTTCTGCCGCAACTGTCTTGCTAAATGGTATTCCGCCGAGGCACAGGATCGTGGAGAAGATATCTCTGTTGATTCAGCAAAGAAGATTGTCTATGGCATGACTTACGATGAATGGAAACAAAATTTCCAGAAATGATTATAAAACATCGGAACTAATAATTCTTAAGGACAAAAAGTGAAAACCAGACTACTTGGCCAAAATGGACCAGAAGTATCAGCCATCTCACTCGGCTGCATGAACTTTACAGGATTCTACGGTCCATCCGATAAGCAAGAAAGTTTTGCCTGTCTTGATGCAGCACGAGATCAGGGCATAAACTTCCTCGACACGGCAGAAGTATATGGAACAGGTGCCTCTGAAGAGCTGATTGGAGAATACCAGAAAGACCGTGGTTATAAATTTACCATTGCAACCAAGGGAGGAATGGTCATTGGGGGTAAACGGGGTGAGAATGACAATTCCGAAGCAGCACTGCGCAAGGCACTGGAGGGATCCTTGAGACGCCTTAAGGTTAATCATGTAGAGCTGTACTACATTCACCGAAGAGATTGGTCGATTGAAATTGAAGAAGTTACGCAAACACTTGCTAAATTCAAAGACGAGGGAAAAATCGGGGGATTTGGTTTTTCTGAAATTTCTCCTTCTTCCCTGCGCCGTGCACATGCGGTACACCCTGTTACAGCTATTCAGAATGAATATTCGCTCTGGACTCGTTATCCTGACCTGGGTATGCTGCAGGCCTGCAAAGAACTGGGTGTAATTTTCGTGCCCTTTTCACCTCTAGGCAGAGGAATGCTGGCTGATACTTTCCCTGTTCCAGAAGAGTTTCTGGAAAATGATATGCGTAAAAGCCAGCCCAGATTTCTGGAACCTAATTTCTCTGCCAACTGCAGAATTATTTCCGGTTTCAGGAAATTTGCGAAATCCCGCGGCTGGAACACATCTTGTGCTGCACTGGCTTGGATTTTGGACCGGGGAGATCACCTGATCCCCATTCCCGGGACACGCACTGCTGAACATCTTTCTGAATGGGCCGGTGCCTGCGAGATAAACTTGACTGATGAAGACCGTGCGGAAATTGACAGACTTCTTCCAGTGGGTTTTGCGCACGGCGACCGATACTCCAATGAACAGATTGTCGGTATAGAGCGCTATTGCTGATTTGATCAAAGATGGGGTTACCTGAATTAATTCGTTTTGAATTATGTATCGTAGTCCCTCAATCACTAATTTATAGATAAACAAATGGATCCGTCAGTACCAACTTCTGAATTACCGGAAGTGGAACACCATAAAAACGAATCAAATCTCCAGAAAAGACGTCCATCAAAAGTGGAAGATGAAAAATTTCATTCAGAACTTGAAAGTAGCCACGATGCAGCCAAGTTGCGTATGTCCTCTTCTGATGAGAAGCTACACACTTTCCATACACCAGTAGAATTCTCCTGGTCCCAGTTCTGGATAGCTTTTATTTATGAGAACCTACCTCCGGTCTTTGTTTCCCCTATTGCTGCCCTGCTCATTGAGCGGTCTTTTACCAGAGCCTGGCATGTCAGTCAGCACCGGTCTCTATGCGCAGTTTCAACCAAACACAATTCATTGGGGTTTATTATTTTTTCCTGGGTCATTATCTATCCATCTTCCTGGCTTATCACTGTTGCATTGACTCTGAGGTTATTTGGATACGAAGGAGCAGTGCAGAATGTTGACCTTTTTCAGATGATACTTGCATACCTTTTCCTGTTTATGCGTCGTCTGATTATTTCGGTAAAATATGCGTATTTTAGACCGGAGGATATAGTACTACTTGGTCTTCCAGCACCTAACTGGGATGGCGATAAAACAAGCCGACGATTAGTGGGGGCAGGTTGGAGCAACCCAGCTAGTTACCCTGGACTCATCGAGGACGAACTGACCTGTGCCATGGATGAAAATGATCTTTCACTGCAGGGGATTACCTTTAAATTAGATGAGAGTGTCTCCAATTCAATGAAGAACCATCCTACCAACGAGCTATTTACAGCTGAAAAGAAAAACAATCAAAGAGATGAAGTAAACTCAGGTTTCATTCTTCATCAAATTTTACGTGCAGTCTACAACATTAAATTACCCCCCATTTTTAATTTAATACCCATGTCGTGCGCATTTTCTATCGCATTGCTCCCGATCTTTTTAAGAATGTATTATGGATTGGATGTTTTCGGTGAAACCTTTTTTGAAAATGTTATATTTGCTGGATGTTTTATAGGATTTTTAAATGGTTTAAATATTATGACTTTTGGATTTGTCTGTGCCTATGATTTCAAAAGGAGATTCAATGCAATGAAAAGGTTGGGTGAATTAATAAATTTCCCAGGAATTCCTTTAAGTGAGTTCCTTTTTCATATGCCTAAAAAGGAAATTAAGAATAGTGGTGAGCAACCTGATGAAAATCTTAGTGCTGATATTGAGAATGACGAACTTGGGGGACCCCAGAAAACCCCTTATGTTTTTATCGACCTTAAGAAGCGTTCGAACGTTTTTGCCTGGATGAATTGCCGCAAAACCTTGCGCTCTTTCGGAGAGGGATTTTATCTTCGGATTCAAGGCTACACTTCCATCCTGTTAATGTACTCTTTCTTTTGTGTTGCCATTCTAAATGTAATTGCCTGGATGCAGATGAGGCACCATGTTTCAACAATTTATTTGATAATGATGATAGTGATTATTATAGCTTCAATTAGCATCTTCTCAATTTCTAAAGCAACAAAACT
>Ga0208750_1000500_pt1 | contig 11645 bp, 6 predicted proteins | sample Knorr_S15_td_O2m_FD_185602 | JGI IMG/M metagenome (GOLD analysis project Ga0208750, IMG submission 185602) | Marine microbial communities from Southern Atlantic Ocean transect - Knorr_S15_td_O2min_ad_340m_LV (SPAdes) (version 2) | ecosystem: Environmental > Aquatic > Marine > Oceanic | place...
CGGCTCTTCGTGAACGCCAGGTCCACTATTTTCTCGTATCTGACGTTCTTCGAGTCCGGATAGAAGTCGATGGCCGAGAGCGTGTAATGGTGCGTCAACCGTCAGAAATTGGCGATCCTGCAATCTGGTATCCGCCGGGTTCCTCCGGGCAGCCTGATCTAACCTTTGCGAATTTTATGCAACGAGTTGGTCAAGTCTCAATCGAAGGCTTTGGAAGGGAAGTATCGGTGGACTCCCTCGTCGAATTGATGCGCATCGAATATTTCGATGAAGACGATGAAGAGATCGGTTTTCTAAAACTCTATACTGAATCAGATGAACCTGGTGAAAATTACTACATCCTCAGCGAGCGAACAAAAATGATTGCTGAAGCGGTCAAATCACTCGCGGCAATGGTAGCTTCAGACTTGACAGATATTTTTTGAGTATTACTTGAAATTATTAGAAAACCCTTTTCTGTTCAGCAGTTAGGTTGCATTTTGGTTTCGGATCACTCGGGGAGGCAATGTTCTTCTCCCCGAACACCACTTCTTTGAAGTCTCACTGAGGAGCTGGGTATGCGTACTCGTTCGTTTGACCGATCAAGAGCGATAACTGGGGCAGTGGCTGTTATGGCTGCTTTTGCGCTCGCTTTTGGACCATCACCGTTGGATGCTCAGACGGGGACCTTAACAGGAACCATTACCGCGGCATCTACCGGCCAACCCGTTAATGGCGTACAGGTTACCGTAGAAGGCACCAACTACGGATCACTGACAAATACCGCAGGTCGTTTTGTGGTCATCGGTGTTCCCGCTGGTACTTATACGATCCAGGCGCTAAGCGTGGGTTACCGGACTGAGACAACAGAGGCCTCGATTACGTCAGGGGGGACCGCAACTGCTGATTTCAGCATGACGGTAGCGGCGGTGAATCTCGATGAACTTGTCGTGACGGGTACCGCGGGCGCTGTTGAGCGCCGAAAGGTCGGTACAGCTATTGCCTCACTCGACGTGAGCGCCATCGCGGAAGCTCAGCCGATTGAGAGCTTCAGTCAGATTCTCGAAGGTCGTATCCCTGGCGTGCGCTCGGTCGGCACAGTCGGTGGAGTAGGAGCTTCGAGAGTCTTGAAAGTTCGCGGTACAGATAGCTTCTCACTCGGCCAGCGCCCGATGATTTACATCGACGGTGTTCGAGTCGATAGCCAGGGTAGCGAGTGGGTTTACGCGGCAGGTGGATCGACGACTTGCTGCGCATTCTCGGGTGGGGCAGGTGAGGACAGACTGTCCGACTTGAACCCAGAGGAGATCGATCGGGTTGAGGTACTCAAAGGACCAGCTGCTTCGACGCTATATGGCTCAGAAGCTTCAGGTGGTGTGATCCAGATCTTTACGAAGCGTGGCCGCAGCAACAGCCCGGCCAACTTCACATTGAGCAGCTCAGTTGGGTACAACAGGCACAGGGAGAACTTCCCGACGCATCTGCGCAGTGAGTTCAGTGGTCCAGATGGTACAGTAGCCTGGGATCCGAATGAAACGCTGATCGAGAACGGCCTAATCAATACTTATGACCTCACAGTAGATGGTGGTGGCGAGGAGGTCACATACTTCGTTTCTGGTGGATTCAGCTATGAAGAAGGATCGATCAAGCCGAATGATCAGAAGCGCGGAAACATGCGCGTGAACCTAAATTGGACGGCATCCGAGAACATGACGATCGGCGTGACGTCTGGTTATGTACGCAACCGCATTTGGTCGCTTCAGTCAGGGAATAACTGGCTTGGCATCTACACCAATGCATTGTTAACCAATCCGCTGAACGCTACGAAAGATGAGCCTTATGGCGGCGGGTTGGACGTCACTGTGGCAGACGGTCAGGCCATCGAGACGTACTCCGACACAGACCGGTGGACTGGTTCGATCAACTTGAACTGGACTCCGCTCCCGAATTTCACACATAAGGCAACGGTCGGGTTGGACGCGCTCAACGACCAGAAGAGTCGCACACTGCCTTTCGGGCGGCACTACACGTACATCGGGAAGAACGGCGAGCGGAACATCGGTTACCGCAACACCAGAGTATTCACGGGTGACTATCTAGCCACTCTGGACTACAGGCTCGGTGATCTCCTGAGCTTTTTCGGTGACATCGGTGGTAGCCTGGCATTCGGTGGGCAGGGGTACTGGAACGTACAATCCTACTCAATGGCTACAGGAAAGGACTTTGCAGGTGAGGGTGTGACCACAGTAGGTGGCGCTGCCCGTAGCTTTGGTGGTGAAAGCTTCAGTGAAGACATCAACCTTGGTGCGTTCGTCCAGAACCGCTTCGACCTCACGAACGATCTGTTCGTTACAGCTGCGGTGAGAATTGATGGGAATAGCGCCTTTGGTGTGAACTACGGCTTCCAGGTATACCCTAAAGCTGACGTAGCGTACAACCTGCCTGTCAGTTCAGTACCCGTGGTGAGCAGTGCGAAACTCCGTGCGGCCATCGGCATGGCCGGTAAGGCACCTGGAGCGTTCGCCAGCTTCCAGACGTACTCACCGAACACGGTGCTCCAAGATTTGGCAGGTGTTAGGCCGTCCAATCCGGGTAACGATATGCTGGAGCCGGAGAACAAAGTCGAACAGGAGATTGGTCTCGACCTAGGGTTGTTCAATGACCGGATCGGAATCATCTCCACCTACTATAACGCGCAGACCAAGAACGCCCTGTTAGGTATTGCTCTTCCTCCGAGCGAGGGGTTCTCGTCTTCACAGCAGCGTAACGTGGGTGAAATCCAGAACCAGGGCTTTGAGTTCCAGTTCAACGCAACAGCGCTTGATGTAGGCTTCCTTCGCTGGCAGACGGGGTTCAACTACGAATGGAATGAGAACAAGATTCTCGATCTTGGCGAGACTGCTTATGCGGACTCAATTCCTGTCTACGCTGCGAACATGGAGAATGGAGCCTGTAACTCCGCGGCGACCTGCGATGTGGTTGCTAGCTGGATCCATATCAACCGTTTGGGAGGCTTCCGCGAGGGTTATCCGATCGGTGCCATCTTCAGACGTGGTGTCATCGGTTGGGATCCAACGACCCTCGGCCACGTTAGGACTACCTACAACCCTTATTGGGGTCAGTCCTATCCGGGCCAAATGGCTTCGTTCTTCAATGATATCGCGATTGGTAACTCGTTGAGGCTTGCGTTCCAAGTCCGCGGTGAGTGGGGTGCGAGCATGGTAAACTCTGACCGTGGTTACGGTGTGCGCCAGTTGGCATATGACGAGTATCTGCAGCATCTCGCACCGGGTGGTGCTACTACGGCACAGAGTGATTCGACACTGAATTATCACCGCCTCGGATATCCGGTCGATTCACGGGACAACATCCGGCTCCAAGAGGTGACTTTATCTTGGCAGCTTCCGGACGCGCTCTTGGGTGGTCTTGGACTGTCGAGAACGTCGATCTCACTTTCAGGTTACAACCTGCACTGGTGGGACGACTGCAACTGCCCCGACCCGAACCAGCAATACAGGGGTGGGCACGACTTTAGTACATCTCCCTTCCTGGGAGCCCCTCAACCCAGAAGATTCCTCTTAGCAGTACGAACTAGATTCTAATGAGCAACCAGGAATTATCTCGGACTGATAGGAGCAAATTTACTATGAAAATCAATAGAAAAACTGGAATACTTGTTTCGATCCTGATTGCTGTATCGGTGGGTGCATGTGATGACATCCTTACGGTGTCTGATCCACAAGCGTACACATCGGAGGATCTAGATTTTGCACTGCCAGCGATCGCGAATGGTGTAGAGGGCACGGTTCACGAGGTTTTTGATAACTTCGTGATCTATCAGGCACTATTGGCTGACGTCTATCAGCATACGGGTACGTGGTCCGGCTACGACGAGACCGACCACGGTCGTTTCCAGTACGGTACGAGTCCCCTAGACGGCACTCACAATTCGTGGCTCAGGTCGCGGTGGTTTGCGAATGATGCCGCGGACCGTATTACACGTGTAATGGAGGGTGCAGCGGCCACAGATCCTATGATAGCTCAGGTGAAGATGTCTGAGGCTCTGGCGGATCTGATGATCGGGATGACGTTCTGTGAGTCACCGTTGGTCGCGTCGGGTCCGGTTGCTACAGACATGGCGAACCTCGAGCAGGCCGTAGTGAACTTCGGTCAGGCGATATCGGCCGCGAAAGCCGCGAACAACTCAGAATACGAGTATGCTTCCATAGCGGGCCTAGCAGAAGCACATCTTCTGCTTGGCAACTACGCTTCAGCAGCTGCAGAAGCGGCAAAGATCCCCGCTGGGTTTTCCTACGATGCCGTTTACAACGAGGAGGACTATAACGCGATCGTGTTGCTCGGGACCAAGGGCTTCAATGAAGCTGCCGGGCTCATGTACAAGTGGTGGCCGAAGATCGACCAGACCACCACACAGTCATCCTATATGCGTGATCCGCTGACAGATGAATATGATCCACGGATGCCGGTTTACTTCGATGGTGAAATCGCGACCGACAATGAGACACCGCACTATAGTCAGTACAAGTACACGCTTGAGAATGCCGACGTCCCGTTCTTGCATTCGGATGGGATGCGGCTCATCGAAGCTGAGGCGAAGTACAGGACTGGTGACTATGCCGGCATGACGACGATCCTTAATACGCTCAGAGCAGCGGTCGGGATGTCTGCTTTTGCTACACCGACTGATGATGCTACTGCTCAGTCATACCTTTTGAATGAGCGTTTTGCTGAACATTTCATGGAAGGTCGTCGCAGAAATGATCTACATCGGTTCGGTCTTATGAAATCAGTATTCGCAGCGCTGAATGGCGGTGCAGGGGATTCGGAACGTCCGGCATCTGGGCGACCGACTAAGTTCTCTATGACTGATACTGAGCCGACGTATAACGCGAACATTAATAATGATCTTACCCAGAGGTGTCTGCCTAAGACCTGACTTCTTAGTGAAGGGAAGGTATAGGGAGGAATAGACAGAATTGGCGCGGTCGCCGGCTTGGCGTGCCGCGCCAATTTCTTTTCAACGCTTATAGTGAAGATCCTGAAAAGCAAACAAGCAGTGGTGGGAATTAGACGAGTTTCTGTCTTGCGCCTGCAATGCAGAAACTTCCAATATTTTTGGACTGCTGCGGTGCTTATTCTCTTCAGTCCTTCACTGGCTGAGGCTCAGCGGGATCGAGTTGGTACAGCCTCAATCTCCGGGGTCGTGCTTGACCAAGAAACGAATGATCCCGTGATTGGTGTCGAGATGAGCGTGGACCGGACTTCCGCACTTTCGATCACGAACGAGCAGGGAGAATTCCACTTTGAAGAGGTTCTATCTGGATCTCTCATTCTCAGATCACGCCGCCTAGGATATCAAGAAAGGATGGATTCTCTTTCAGTGCCTGAGGGTGCCTTGATCGATGTGACGGTTCGCTTATCCACTGAGCCTGTCGAACTTGAGGAACTGGTCGTTGAAGTCAGATCCCGACTTTTGGAGCAGAGAGGTTTCTATAAGCGTCAACGCACGGGATATGGCGGGGTATTCATCGACAGGGAGGCCATTGAGGACCGTAACCCTAACGTTTTAACGGACCTGTTTCGTACGATGTCAGGGTTGAGGGTTGTTTATGGTGGATTATTTGGGCCAAAGGTATTGGTCAACCAAAACATAACATTCTCGGATGGTGGCCTTGGTTGTGAGCCGGGTCTAATGCTGGACGGAGTTCGCTCCACTATGAGAAGCTATGATTTCATAGATCCGGTGGAGGTGGAAGGCCTGGAAGTGTACGCGGGTGGTGGAGCGCCTGGGGGCTTTAGCGATCCATGTGGTACCATAGCGATATGGACCAGGATACAGGTCAGAAGGCGCTAGAGCGTTCTCAGGAAAAGCAAAACACTTTGTTGTAACTCGGGAGTGAGATTCTGGAATCTATAGCGTGCAGATTCTGCTTCTCCTCCGTGCATCAGGATTGCATCCCTTACACTCCGAGCCCTTCCATCGTGCAGGAACTCCGACCGCAAATATAAGCCTACCAGTCTCGTAGTTCTCCACTCGGATGGAGAAGCACCTGGTGCACAGATGCTAGCTAACTCCGGCCCCATATCATGCAAGAGCAGGTCCGAATAGATACGGAAACGCTTGCGATTGAGGGCGGCAGATTGATGGTTTCCAGTGACCAAGGTGGGGGTATGGCAAGTCGCACAGCCTATGTTCCCGAAGATTTGTCTACCCTCTTCGCTTGCTGCTTGGTCTTCTGGACTATCTAGTGCACGACGTGGTGGCTGGGCGAGAAAACCAATGTAGGCACTGAGTAGGGTTAGGTCTGATGTTTCTATCTCGGGGTCTGGAACCGGATCACTTCCTTCAGGGAGTGGGAGTCCGTTGGGCATCTCCTCAACGGGATGGGCAGGTGTAGTAAGGCCCATTTCACCACGGATCGCGTTTTCTATGAATTCACTCAGGGTAGCATGCTGTGCCTTGATCCCGAATCGGCCTAATGACCCATCAGCCCCGAGCCCGGGCCGTCCAGAAATCCCGTCACCATCCTGATCATCCGGATCCGCTCGGGTCAGGATATCATCATCATCGATCGCCTCTACAAGACCGATTCCGTAGAGTGCAGGTGCGCGGAGTTCCGTTACGGCTGTGGCGGATACAGGAATCCGCTCCGGTAAAATCCCTGCAGTTCGGAGTGCAGGTACGACAGATGCCTGGAGTAGATCACCGCCATCTTCTTTGAGTAAATTACACCCAGTGCGTTCGTCGAAGTCGCTGACCTTGGTCACAGGCTCTGCCCCGTGACCTCCACTGGTTGGAAGATCGTGACATGAACTGCAGCTTACTTGGTTGAATAGTGGTCCGAGGCCTTCCTCTGGGGTGAAGGCTCGATTGAACAGAGCCTGTCCCAGCACGAACTGCTCTGATTCATAAGTAGTTACGCCCGGTAATGGCGTCCCGGCAGGAGCCTCTACTTCTGTTTCATCTGCAATCCCGCATCCGGTAAGTACAGAGCACAGTAGGATCGGTAAACGGGTTGAGCTTCTTAGCACGTGAGTGAATTTAGTTGTTCACGATTTCGCCGAACTGATATACGAACTGAAACGTTTCCTGATCACCATCTTCACCTGCGGGGAGAAGCTTACGGAAGTCGTTATACCACTCGTCTTCATCGATCATAATCCGCATAGTCAGCGTCGCTTCTTCACCCTCGGGAGGGTATGTCTCTAGGAAGAATTGGTGTCGTTCCGTGAACGGGTATGTCCTCTCGAATGGGAGGGTCATCGACGAAGTGTCCGAGTTCACAAGGTATACGACAGACGGACAACTGGGATCGTCAGGGCACTCAGGGTTGGGAATCATCAAGAAATGATATGATTGGACTACAGTCACATTGGATACGTCTGAACTCCCGATTTCAACGCTGACCTGATCCGGAATATGCACTCCGGTCAAGAACTCACATGCCCCTATTGATAAGACTATAAGACTAAGGATACCGCCGCGTTTTACCGTCAGGGTCATGCGTTCCAAAGATTCATGGAAAAGTTTCATAACCAAATATAACCTGATCTTCACTGTCAGATCCCTGTGACGATGTTTGATTGAAGCTCGGTCATAGAATGAGGACCCATTTGTTTTGCACCTACGATGATCAGCCTTCAAGTTCATTATTGTCTGATATCAGGTTAAGAAAACCGAATGAGCGACTTCACGAACTATTTGTACTGAGAGGTTAGACCATGCGACACGTTCTACTATCACTTGGAATACTTTTGATTCTAACGGTTTCGAGTATCACTGCTCAGGTCCCACGCCGGTCATTCTTATTCAAAGATGCCCGTGGCGAGTTGGCACAAGCTAGGGCCAAGGGGGAAACAGATGTCCTATTGGTCATCGCATCGATGCCGGATCAGAATGAGCAAGTAGCACAGGCAATCGCTGGACTTGGTGGCACGGTCCAATTTCAGGCTGATGAAGTCGATTATATCCGAGCACGTGTTCCGGTTGAGGCAGTAGAGCAATTAGTCAGCCACTCGGCAGTACACAGTGTTGATATCTCTATTACCGGGTCCAGAGCGTTTGGGATGGCTGCTGATGCACCTGTTTTACCGAATAATGAAGATTTCTCGGTATCCGGAATTCTCTCTGAAGCTGTAAATCCGGACACGATCATCTGGCCTCCTGTCCTATCCGACTATCCGATAACGAACCGTTACAGCCCGCTCTTTGACATACGAGCTTCAGAATTCTTGGACTCGAACCCGACCTACGACGGTCGCGGAGTCAAGATTGCGATGATTGATATGAACCCCGACCCGCTCTTGCCTGAGCTACAGGTGGCTACCGATCTCGATGGACAGCCGATTAGAAAGATAGGTGTCTACGGAACTGCCCAGGACCTTGAAGAAGAAGACGACGGCCGGTGGATCCGTATGGAAGATATGGTTACGGCTGCCGATGGTCAGTTCACTTATGGGGATAACACCTATGTAGCACCGAAGGATGGAGCGTTCCGTATCGCTCTCTTTCACGAAGCTCGAGACTCTCTCGCTACGTTCGGAGGCTCCTTGGAAAACGACGTGAATCGGGACGGCAACCCGGAAGGCTCGAGCAGACTCTTTGGAGTACTCTGGGATGAGGAGACAGATGATGTTTGGGTGGATACCAACCAAGACTTGAGCTTCGCTGATCAAACTGCCCTCACCGACTACAACGATCGACCAGAGTTTGGGGTGTTTGGGACAGATGATCCGGATACCCCAATTCGTGAATCAGTCGCGTTTGGGATCCAGATCGCGCAGGAAAAGAAACTGATAGCCCTAAACCTTGGTTCGGCCAGTCATGCGACACTTGTGGTTGGAGCAGCCTTGGCAAACCGGGGTAGCGAGGGGCGATTTGATGGTGTAGCGCCGGGCGCTCAGCTCATCAGCATCGCTGAGGGAGGGTCTGCCTATGGACAGATCGAGTCGCCTCTTATTTCGATCAGAGATCATGGTGCGGAGGTAGTGTATTTTGAGCAGAGTTCCAATATCACAAGGAATTACCTTCTGAGAGATGGTCGTCTAGTACCGACAGTTATCTACGAACGGCTCATCGACAGATATGATCCTGTCATCCTATCCCCTACCCACAACTACCCGATCCTAGGGGGAATTGACGATTTCGTAATGGCTCGGGGCCTCATTGGTATCAACGGACATGAGAGCAAAGAGAACTTCTTTATCAACCACGGAGTCCGTGTCGAGCATGATGACAATCTTCTCATAACTGGTGGTTACGGTCCTATGGGTAACGGGGCACTCAAACCCGATGTCATATCTCCATCCAATTATGTGAGCACGGCCCTAGGGTTCATTGAGGGGCGTGCGATTCCGGGGCTTTACCAACTTCCGCCTGGCTACACCATTGCTGGAGGAACCTCGACAGCCACACCGACGGCTGCGGGGGCGGTTGCTCTTCTCCTCAGTGCCGCCAAGCAGGAGGGAATATCCTACGATGCACATCGTATCAAATATGCTGTTACACGAGGTGCTCGTTGGGTGCCGCATCTAAAGCCACACAAACAAGGCAACGGAGTGATTAGTGTTGCAGGAGCTTGGGATATCCTGAAGGAATTAGACGAGGGCGGAGATGTGGTGAACATTGTAGGTCAAGCACCTGTGAAGCACTCCTATAGCCATCTGTTGGCTACCCCAAATGAGGGAGAAGGGCTGTATGAGCGGGACGGGTGGAATGTCGGAGATAGTGAAGAGCGAACGATAACGCTGACTCGAACCTCTGGCCCGAATGCTCCGATGACGTTCTCCGTGAGCTGGGCTGGAAACGAGGCGGGTACGTTTTCAGCACCGCCTACGGTCACACTACCCTTGAATCGGCCCGTACCGGTATCTATCACCGTCAACCCTAATGTGCAGGGAGCTCACACGGCTCACTTTACTTTGGATCATTCGAGTATACCGGGTTATGCGTATCGGATGCTATTTACTGTCGTGGCGCCAGAATCACTTGATATTTCTAACAAGTTTCACGTACAGAGTTCTGTAGAAGTGCCCCGTCCAGGAATTCAAAGTTTCTTCTATCGGGTTCCTGAAGGCGCGGAGTCACTGGTCGTTGATCTGGGGTGGCAGGAGCGTGAGGTGAGTATGTCTATATCACGGCCCGATACTCGTGCGGTACGAGGTGACATCGTCCAAGCAGGGCAGGGGGTTAAGCAGGTAATTAACAACCCAATTCCTGGCGTATGGGAAGTCAGGCTATCTGACGTTGCTGACACCAGGACATTCGATTGGGAGCAAGCCAAGAAAAAGGAGCCAGTTCCACCAACTGAAGCGACCCTTACGGTTACAGCGATTGCCGCAGAGGTGAGTGTCATGCGGCAGGAGACTGCGGGCCAAGAAACCGGCAGTGCAACTCATGATCTCTGGGTCACCAACCGAATGGGAGTATTCACTGGACGATTGATGAGCAACCCACTAGGGAGTGCTCGACGCCTGCAGCTTGAACTCGCGGAAAAAGAGCAGAGGATCTTCGAAGTCGAAGTGCCACCAGGATCTCCAGCTCTGATGGCTCGTGTATTTGATTCATCAAATCCAGACGCTGATGCAGACCTCTATGTTTTTGACTGCACTGGAGAGGAATGCACACCTGCCCGAACAGATGCCGACCCAGAGGGCGATGAGTCAGTGATTATCTGGAATCCATCAGCAGGGCAATGGAAAATCGTGGTCGATGCTGTTAACCAGCCAGCGGAGACGGTTACATACGAGTACCTAGATGCAGTCTTCAACTCTTCCTTCGGTAACGTTGCGGTTTTGGATGTTCCTCAGGAAAGAGGCCAGGATTCTCGATGGATGGCAAAGGCACATGTGTGGTCAGCTGGTAGCGGGAGCCATGAGCCTGGCAGGATCCCGTATCCAGCTGTTCTACTCGAGGGTTGGGAAGGTAGTCAATCATTCCCGATGGGTATCCTGGAGCTAACAAGAGACTAGAGGGTTTTGGGTTGGGTCCTCCTGATAGACGCTTGAAGAGGGGGTGGCGTAGGTACGCCACCCCCTCTTGAGTAAGCTACAGACTATAGGGGACAGAACTCGTCCCCATAACCCCTAAATTGATGCTAGCGTATCCCCGCTTGAGTGTTTGGTAGGCTGACCCCCACCCAGTCCTCTCTTTCGAGCGTACGCTGACGTGGCCAGACCTCATTCAAGGTGTCTCCCTCGTACAGTCGCCCATTCTTCATGACGTGGGTGATCGTATTGGTATTCCGAATATCCTCCAACGGATTACCATCCAAAATCACGAGGTCAGCGAGTTTTCCAGCTTCAATGGATCCCAGATCTTCATCCAGGCCGATTGCTTCGGCTCCGAGGATTGTTGCGACTCTTAGCGCATCGATCTCTTCCATCACTCCCCCATGCATAGCCCAAAGCTCCCAGTGGTATCCAAGGCCTTGAAGTTGCCCATGACTGCCCACGCCTGCCCGCCCACCAGCTTCCACGATCTGCTTCACGCCATTGGCGTGTTTTATGAAAACGTGCTCGTCATCTCGGAACCATCCCGGCCGCCTTCGACTTTTCTGATCGAGCTCCGCATGAGTAGTGAAGTATTGGAGTTTTGCATCGTCATGTGGATTTTCTCGCGAGTAGAAATAGTTCTCAGCCCAAGG
>Ga0208750_1000503_pt1 | contig 11627 bp, 13 predicted proteins | sample Knorr_S15_td_O2m_FD_185602 | JGI IMG/M metagenome (GOLD analysis project Ga0208750, IMG submission 185602) | Marine microbial communities from Southern Atlantic Ocean transect - Knorr_S15_td_O2min_ad_340m_LV (SPAdes) (version 2) | ecosystem: Environmental > Aquatic > Marine > Oceanic | place...
AAAAATTATCTGGAGCTAAATTCATGGTTAGTGCAGACATGCCATCTATGCCTGGAGCACATAACGTTAAGCCAGTCATGGCCCATTCCATGGGGTTGGGTATCTATCATGCCAGATTGAAATTAGAGATGTACGGAGAATGGGTTTTAAAGATGGACTTTACTAAACCTAGAAGGGATAGAATTGTAAAAAAAATGATTTTTGGTGGTCAAGGTCATGAAATGTCAAATGACCAAAATGGGAAACATGAACATAAAAAAGAAGATTTGGAATGTGACCACAATCATGCAACTGAACATAAACACAAAAAAGGAGAAATGCCTATGAAGCATGATGACTCAATGAATGATTAAAGATATTGAGTAAGTGAAATTGCTCTATGTCTCGATTTAATTCGGCAAAATATATTTTTGCCATTTTATAACCATAAATTAAAGGAAAAGTAATATGAAAAATATATCAAAATTAATAGGAGCAAGTTTGCTCTTAATTGCGCTTTCAATTCCGCAAAGTGCTATTTACGCTGGTCCTACTCTAAAAGTTTTAGGATGGGGCGCAAAATCAGGACCTCTTAAGTCCTTTGGAGTAAATTCAGAAGCAGCATTAAGGTCAGCAGTTGCAGAAATTAATTCTGCAGGAGGTGTCAGAATGGGTGATGGAAGTATGGCACCTATGGAAGTAATTGGTTATGAAGACAGTGCCTGTAAGAAGGATGAGGCCATTGCAATTCTTCGAAAGACAGCGTCTACAACTGACGCTATAGTTGGAATGGGCACAACATGTTCTGGTGTGTGTCAAGCCATGTTTGGTGTCTTGCAGAAAAAAGTGGAGGATACCTCAGACTCTGGAGTTCAGATGCCTATTTTAGCAGATACTTGCATTAGGCCCGGTCTGGCCAAGATATCTGAATGGTCATTCAGAAACGTGCCAAATGAAATAACCATGTATGACGAGTTATTCAAATGGATACGTACAGCATATCCAAATGTAAAAACATTTACAGGTGGTTCAGAAACCGATCAAGGACATTCTTTTATAACCTATACTGCCATTATAGTTCAAATGGCAGTTAAGCACGGATTTGAGTGGGTAGGACCAGCCGTTCCAGAACTGGGACCAAAAGTCAAACAGGGTATGAAAGAGCTCCAGGCTGCTGCTAAATCTCAGCACTGGCTTATGGGAGACACGAATTATACCGTCCAGGCTCGAAAGATTAAAAAGCAGAATGCAGACATGGTTTTGGTTGCATCGCATCCTTTTTCAGCCTGTGGTTTCATGAAAGAGATGAAACGACAGAGAGTAAAGCCAAAGTTGCTTGTGGGTCTGACAAGTTCTGCTAGCCAGGAAACTTTAAACGGTTGCATGAGTGCAGCAGAAGGGATAATTATTCCTACAGGATTTGCTCCAATTACTCCAGAAGCAAAGAAGGCGAATAGTATTGTTTCAAAAGCAGGAGGTTTTCTAGATCTTCATAGTTCAGCCGCATGGGAAAATGCATATCTAGTTAAACGTGCTGTTGAGCGTGCTGCAATTATGGGAAGGCCTGACACATTACAGCAGGATCGCAGAAACTTCAGGAACGCTCTTGCTTCAATATCATCACAAAAGGGTTTGATTGGACCTTTGACAAGAGATGGAAGCACTGGTGAAGCTGATAAGCCGTATGTATATGTGCAGGTTGTCAACGGAAAGTGGAAAGTTATTCATGATCCAAATTCCTGATTGAAAACATTCTCAGAATAATCCCGCTGTTAAGAACAAGACAGCGGGAAATTATGATGAGTATTCAATCATGGAAGATTTTTTATATGAAGTAGTTGAGATAACCCAGACCATTTGGGATGGGGTACTATTCGGTTCAACTTATGCCTTGATCGGAATAGGATTCACTCTGATTTTTGGTGCAATGGGTAAGCTCAACATGGCTTATGCCGGTGCGGCCATTGCCGGTGCATATGTTGGCTTGGCTGTGTCCATGTTTTTAGATGCTCCAATTATTTTCGTTTTTGCAGTATCAGCGCTTGTTTCCACATTGATGGGCTACATCGTCTATCAGACTTGCTTTAGATTCATCCCAACTCATAATCACCTTGCAGCACTTATGGCTTCGGTCGGTGGACTTTTTCTCATCGACGAGGTAATAGTTCTGGCCACCCGTGGTTCTCCTATGAACTTTCCGGGCCTATTTGAGGATGCCTATTTTGAATTAGGTCCATTTGGAATTCGTGGTGATCTTCTCTTTGTTTTCTTTATTGGAATAGTCAGCACAGTTGTGTTGTTGTATGTTCTTTTTAAAACCCGTCTTGGCATGGCTACAAGGGCAGTAGCACAACAGGATGTAGCTGCACAACTTTGCGGAATAAATATTCATCGCACAAACTCAATCACTTTTTCTATTGCGGGCTTATTGGGCGGTATTGCTGGTGCAATGACGGCAGCTGCAGTTGGAGTACTGTCACCTGTAATGACTGTGCCTTTAACTATTAAGGGGTTAATTGTTACAGTAATTGGCGGATTGGGATCTATTCCCGGTGCAATTATAGCTGGACTTTTTGTTGGTGCGTTCGAGAATTTTTTCCTTTATATACGTGGTATAGATGAGAGGGACATGTACGTGGTGGCGCTTTTATTTATTTTTTTGGTTTTCCGTCCCAATGGAATATTTTCAAAAACTATTACTCGTGATTGAAAAAAACAATAACAAGTAATTTAGATGGACTTCTACCTTAACCTCATCAATACGATCGGCATTCATACAATGCTCGGTCTCTCAGCATATTTACTGTTGCAGACAGGGCAGCTTTCCCTAGCTCAGGCAGGATTTTTTGCTGTTGGTTCATATACAGCGGCTATACTGACAGTGATTTTCCAGTGGAATATCATTCCTTCGGTATTAGTTGCTATGTTGGTAACAGGATTTCTGGCTTTTTTGGTAGGATTCCCTGCTCTTCGAGTTAAGGGATTGATGCTTGTTGTGGCAACAATTGCTTTCAGCGAATTCGTAAGAATGTTCTTCTACAATCTTAAATGGCGTGTTACTAAGAACGGTGAGGAAATTGGGCCTGACGGAACAATGGGCTTTGCTGAGATAAGATATTTTAGCGACAACGGTTGGAGTAATTTAGAGGTCACATTTTTTTTATGGACTTTCGTAATTATAATAATGGGAGTCATTTGGTGGTCAGATCAGTCTCGCACTGGTGCGGTTCTGCGAGCAGTTGGCGAAGATGAATTAGCTGCAAGCAGCGTTGGTATTAATCTTACAGTTGTTAAAGTTTCCGCAATGACTGCTGGAGGTTTCATTGCAGGCCTTTCTGGTGGACTTTATGCTCATCAGGTTACGTCGCTGGACCATCATAGTTTTACAGTACTTCTAGGAACATTTGCAATTGCATACCCAATTCTGGGAGGGCTTTCAAATGTATTCGGCACCCTGGTCGCAGTAATATTTATCCAGGGACTTCTTGTTGAAGGGCTACGATTCCTAGGAGACTGGAGAATGATCTTGTTTGGACTTCTGATAGTATTGGCTATGAATTTTAAACCTCTTGGTCTTTTTGATAAACAGACTATAGCTATAATTAAAAGGTCAATTAGAGTTTAAGACCTAAAAAATTGATTGAAATAAGCCAAACAGAGTGCATTTTTTTTAATTTAAACTTTTATTGAATCCAACACAAACAATACTTTAAAGTGCTAAAGATCGAATCAATTTCAAAACATTTTGGAGGAGTAAAGGCACTCAATGAGCTTAATCTGGAGGTAGGGGAAGGAGAAATATTTGGTGTCATTGGTCCGAATGGTTCAGGTAAGAGCACACTGATTAATGTCATCTGTGGCATCTTCCTGCCGACTAAAGGTGATGTAATTTTCGAAGGACAGATTCTCTCTGAAAAGCCAACTCATCAGCGATTAAAAAAAGGGATTGCTCGCACATTCCAGAACATCCGTCTTTTCCCTAATCTGACTGTTTGGCAAAACCTTTGGGTAGCACGGAACTCAGTAGAGGATATAAAAACTGAGAGCAGTTTTTACCGCTGGTTCGGTAAGAGCAGCATTGTGAAAAAAGAAATTGAAAAGATGCTTGAATTTTCAAACCTTGAAAATCGTGCAGATGAACTGGCATCCAGTCTTGCCTTTGGTGAACAGCGCAGACTTGAATTAGCCCGTGCTGTAGCAACTAAACCACGTCTACTCCTGCTGGATGAACCAGCTGCGGGTATGAATAAAGATGAAATACGTGATCTTGATAAAAGAATACGCAGTCTGCAGCTGCAGGGAATTACAATCATCCTTATAGAGCACGTGATGGAGTTGGTCATGGGTGTTGCTGACCGAATTGCTGTGCTTAATTTTGGGTCCAAAATTGCCGAAGGCAATCCACAAGAGATTCAAAAAAATGAGGCCGTACAGGAAGCCTACCTTGGTTACTCAGAAGATGATTGACTAATTATGCTGAGAACAGAAAAAATAACTTCATTTTACGGAGAAATTCAAGCCTTAAATGGACTCACACTTGAGGCACGGAAGGGAGAAGTGACTTGTGTACTGGGGCCAAACGGAGCAGGAAAAACAACAACCATGTTCACAATTGCCGGGATTTTGAAGTCACGTAGCGGTTCAATATTTCTTGAGGATGAAGAACTCACTCGTGAGTCAGCCCAGACAATAGTTCGTAAAGGTATAGCTCTTGTACCGGAAAACCGATTGATTTTTCCTCAGATGTCTGTTGAGGAAAACCTATATGCTGGGGCCTTATCACGATCATCTAATGATCCATCGATAGAAAATGATATCCTCAAAATGTATCAACGCTTTCCCCGTCTGGAAGAACGCCGAGCTCAACTTGCAGGAACACTTTCAGGAGGTGAACAACAAATGCTTGCTATTGCCCGTGCACTGATGGCAAAACCAAAAATCCTTCTCATGGATGAACCGTCTCTGGGTCTTGCTCCTTTAGTTGTAAAAGAAATATTTTCCATTATTAGGCAACTTAACGAAGAGGGTGTTACAATCCTTCTTGTAGAGCAAAATGCTAGGATGGCACTTAAAGTTGCACACATGGTTTACCTTCTCGAAAAAGGCAAGGTGAGCTTTAGTGGCAGTCCAGAAGAAATCCACCAAGACGAAGTTATCAAGCGTGCCTATTTAGGCACCGAAATAACATAACTTAATAATACGGATTCGATGTTTACAGACTTCCTGCAAAATTGTATTGACGGATTGATGGTAGGCTCAGGCTATGCCCTTCTTGCACTAGGCTTCACCATGGTTTTCGGAGTAATGAAGCGTCTAAATCTGTCCTATGGTCCTAGCATCATGCTTGGAGCATATTTTGGCACCTGGTTATATCTTAATCTCGAACAAAATGCCTGGTTGGTATTACTTGGAACAATTTCAGGCACAGTAGTGGTAGGTATATACGTGGAGAGGCTCTGTTTCAGAGCGATAAGAGGTGACTCTACCATCGCATCGATGGTCTCCAGTTTTGTAATATGGATGCAACTTGAAGAAATTGCTATGCATTTGCTTCCAGAGAGAACTTATCCATTTCCGGCTTTCTTCACAGCAACCAGACTAGAATTCGGCCCGTTTTATGCCCGTAGTGAGCATTTAACAATGTTTATACTAATGCTAATTATTGTAGCCATTCTACATTTTTTTCTGTACCAAACAAGACAAGGACTTGCTATTCGTGCTGTATCGGACAATCCACTGGCTTCTTTATACATTGGAATAGATCGTTCCATGACACTTTTCTTAGCCTTCTTCATAGTTTCACTTCTGGGAGGAATAGCCGGTTTTCTTATTTTATCTGCTGACTCTCAAATAACACCATATTTTGGACTGTGGGCTACATTCAAGGGTTTGATCGCAATGATGCTTGGAGGAATGGGCTCACTTCCAGGAGCAATTCTGGGGGGGCTACTACTGGGTGTGGTTGAAGCCAATGTTTTCTGGTATGGCGATCCTATCATGCGAGACATTTCAGCATACCTCTTACTATTTATAATGCTGATATTCAGACCTGGTGGGATTATGGGGCAGAGTATTGTTCTCCGACAGCGGGTAGCACAAGAAAGAGTTTAAGTGAAGATTAAAATGCAATGTTATAGTGTGAAATTGTACTGATTAAACAATCACTTTTATGGGTAATCATGGGTTATAAAAAAGAATTTCAAGAATCAATTGAAAATCCTGAAAAGTTCTGGCGAAAACAAGCTGAACTCATCAAATGGTATGAGTTCCCAAATACTATCCTATCAGAAGATGAAAATGGTTTTTACCGCTGGTTTAAGGGTGGGAAACTCAACACAAGTTATCTATTACTAGATTATCATATTGAGTGTGGACGTGGAGATCAAACAGCACTGATCTATGACTCACCAGTCACAAATTCTCAGCGTAAATTTAACTTCAAAGAGCTCTTAGAAAAAGTTGAAAAGTTCGCTGGTGTACTTAGAGCTAAGGGCATTGAAAAGGGAGATCGAGCCATCATATACATGCCTATGATTCCTGAAGCATTGGTGGCTATGCTTGCCTGTGCACGTTTAGGAGCAATTCATTCGGTTGTGTTTGGTGGATTTGCACCCAAAGAGCTGGCGATTCGTATAGATGATGCAAAACCTAAAGTACTTTTGACAGCTTCATGTGGAATAGAATTTAGTAACGTAATTGAATATAAGCCACTAGTAGATGAAGCACTTCGCCTTTCTAAGTACCCACCGAAAACAGTTATTCTCCTTCAGCGTCCTCAATCGAAAGCATCGATGAAGTCAGGACGTGATTTTGACTGGAATGAGCTTTCTAATGGAGCCTCACCGGCAGATCCAGTTCCTGTTGATGCAACAGACCCACTATACATTCTTTATACTTCAGGTACTACTGGTCTACCTAAAGGGGTCGTAAGGGATAATGGAGGTCATGCAGTTGCACTCAAATACAGTATGAAATCAATATTCAATTCTGATCCTGGTGATGTCTACTGGGCAGGTTCGGATGTTGGATGGGTTGTGGGCCACTCTTACATCGTTTATGCTCCCCTGATTCATGGTTGCACCACTGTTCTCTATGAAGGTAAGCCAGTAAGAACTCCAGATGCAGGCTCATTTTGGAGGGTTATTTCAGAACATCAGGTTAACACTTTTTTTACTGCGCCAACGGCATTTCGCGCAGTCAAGAAGGAGGATCCTTATGCAAAATTAAAAGAGAAGTATGACATCAGTTGTTTGCGAACTCTGTTTTTAGCTGGCGAGAGATTGGACCCTCCAACTTACGAATGGCTTACAGGAATCCTTAACATACCTGTCATCGATCACTGGTGGCAGACCGAATCCGGTTGGCCCATGTGTTCAAACATGATGGGGCTTGACCCTTATCCTGTGAAAATGGGTTCGCCTACTTTTCCTGTGCCTGGATATAATGTGAAGGTTTTGGATGATGAGGGGAACTCATGCCAGTCAGGTGAGACAGGAAACATTGTCGTCAAGCTACCTTTACCACCAAGCTGCCTGCCAACACTTTGGAATGATGACAAACGCTTTAGAGATTCATATCTTTCAAAATACCCAGGTTACTACCTGACAGGAGATGGAGGAATAATTGATGAAGATGGATATGTGTTTGTAATGGGGCGTGTGGATGATGTAATTAATGTCGCTGGACATCGTTTGTCCACTGGACAGATGGAGGAACTAATTGCATCACATCCTGCGGTTGCAGAATGTGCTGTGGTTGGTATTGACGATGAGCTCAGGGGACAGGTTCCAGTCGGTTTTGCAGTACTCAAGGACGGCACAAAAATAAGTCAGGATCAATTGGAGCAGGAAATGGTGGGCATCATCCGCAAAGAAATCGGTGCAGTTGCTTGCTTCAAACAGTCTGTGATAGTTAGCCGACTGCCAAAAACTCGTTCAGGAAAAATCCTTAGAAAAACCATTCGTCAATTGGCTAAAGGAGAAAAAGTTCCTGCTCCACCAACTATTGATGATCCAGCAATTCTTGGAGAAATTTGTCAAGTGCTGGAATCATGTGGCATAGGTAGTTTTGCATCCAAATCATGATTGTAAGTTAAGAATTCAAGATATGCTTTTTTTCTACTTCAGACTGGACCTATTTTCATTTCTGTTCCACTAACACCATAAGACTGACAAGTTGAACTTTCAGTTCATCTACATATTTATCTTTGACAATTTCGTACCGTTCAACAGGATGATTCATTAGTAAAGAACATTCTTAGGATCACGAAGATTATCTATGTTTTTCCAACACCAAGATAAGATTCAACAAGCCTGGAATCATTTAGTAATTCAGTCCCTCTGCCTTCCATCACCATCCTTCCGCTTTCGAGAACATAGGCATAATCAGAAATTTCAAGTGTTTGTCTAACATTCTGTTCCACGACCAGGATAGTCAATCCCTGTTCACGAAGTATAGAAATTAACTTTAAAACCTCCTTGACCATAATTGGAGCCAGACCCAGAGTAGGCTCATCCAGCAGTAATAGAAGTGGATTGGTCATCAAGCCCCTAGCAAGTGCTAACATCTGTGCTTGACCTCCACTGAGGCTGGAAGCATTAGTATCCAGACGATCACTAAGCATTGGAAATGTCTCAAGTAGATTTTCTGGGATGAATTTATCCAGCATCAACTTGCCTATACAATGATTCCCGGTAAGAAGGTTCTCTCGAACAGAAAGGTTGGGGAATAGATGCCTCCCTTCAGGAACCTGAGCCAGCCCTCTTTTGACAATCCTGTGTGCAGGAAATCCGGTGATGTTCTCACCACGAAAGACTATTTCTCCAGCTGATGGTGTATGAATTCCAGCAAGTGCATTTAATGTAGAACTTTTCCCAGCACCATTAGCACCTGTTATCGATACAATCTGTCCTTCCCTGATCTGTATAGATAGATCTTTAACAGCACAAACCTCACCGAAACTAACTTTCAGATTTGATACATTCAGCATTTGTTTCATACTTTTCCAAGGTAGGCCTCGATGACCTCAGGCTGATTAAAAACTACGAGTGGTTCACCCTGAGCAATTTTTTCTCCATGATGGAGAACACACAGGTCTTCACAAACTTCCGCAATTAGGTCCATTTTGTGTTCTATCAATAGACAAGTCCTGCCTGGTGCCACGTGTTTAAGTATCAGATTTGCAAGGCTTTCAGTTTCCTTAGGTGTCATTCCTCCAGCTGGTTCATCAAGTAGAATGACTTTAGGGTCACGTGCTAGAGCCCTTGCGATTTCAAGCCTTCTGCGCTTGGGCAGCGGGAGTTCGCTGGCAAAAAGAGTTGCCTCTTCTTCCAGCTCCATTATCTCAAGCATGTTTTGAGCTACTTTGACTTTAGGATCATCAGGCTTCCTGACCTGTCCCAATAATTCATTCAATGAGAACGGTTCAAGACTGATCATGGCTGAAATGACATTCTCAATGACTGTCATTCGTTCAAAAATCCGAATGTGCTGAAATGTACGGAAAACACCGAGCCTGGAAATTTGATCGGACGTCGCTCCGCTAATGTCCTTACCATCCAGCAGAATCTGACCTGAATCTATAGGATAGACACCGCTCATAATATTAACCAAGGATGTCTTTCCAGAACCATTTGGCCCAATTAGTCCAGTTATAAGTCCAGACTTGATCTTCAGGCTGACAGAATGAAGAGCACGTAACTCACCAAATGATTTGCAAATTTCTCTTAACTCAAACACGGAACCAGTTCTTCAAAGCAAGTTTTAGTCTATAAACACGGTTTTCGTCGAGAATGCCGCGTGGCATGAAGATCAGCATCAGGGCGACCAGCCCACCAAAAACAATCATCCTGTAACCATGTATCACGCGAATGGATTCTAGAAAGCCAATGTCTAAGGCCACTCCAATCAATGGGCCAAAAACAGTTCCCAGACCCCCAATAAGTCCATATGCAAGAGAGTGAACGCCAAGCATGACGTTGAATATCTTTGGTTCAATGTAGGTAAATGAATGGGCATAAAGCATCCCTCCCAATCCTGCAATGAAACCTGCCAGGACAGCTGCAATGACTTTGTAAATCACGGGATTTAACCCGTGTACACGTGTCAACATAGGATCCTGACCCAGCATCCTGAAGATCATACCCAGCCCGGAGCGCTCAATTATAAACAGACAAATTAAGACTAGAATAAGAATAAGGTAAATCAGCAAAGTATACTGAAGTACACTGATATTGTTTTCAAAGATCCATCGAATCTCACCAAATCCCTCAGCGCCGTTGGGTCCTACAAGCTCACCATCAATCTCTTTTTGGTAGCTAAATTTCAGTAAGGATAGTCTTACCATTTCTGAGAACGCGAGAGTGGCAATTGAAAAATAAAGTCCACTGATTCTTACAGTCAGAGTACTGACAACGCCTGCAGCAATTGCAGCAAGTAAGCTTCCAAAGAGTAGTGCAATCCAAAATGGCCAACCCCATAGAGTCGTAGCAATAGCACCAGAATATGCACTTATTCCGAAATATGCCTGCTGACCAAATGAAATCTCTCCTGTGATCAGCAGAATATAGGCTGAAAGGGCTATCAGAGATATCATTCCAATATTCGAGATAACAGTCAGCAAGTAGTCATCCAGCATAAAGCATAAAGTCCTTGGAGGTTTTTTGTTACCAAAATAAAACTATTCTTCCGGGGCATCGGGTTGAGATTCCGGAGCCGCACGTTTGAATGCTTCAAGAGTCATGCAGTGGTCCCAGATAGATTGAATTATGGGATATTCAGAAAGATCGCAATGGAAACGCAGACCGTTATAAACCTGGGGTATTAAGCAAACATCTGCCAAGCTGGGTCTTTCACCAAAACAAAATTGAGCCTCGCAATCAGTGTTTTTTAGAGATTGTTCTAAAGCACTGAAGCCTTCCGCAATCCAATGCAGATACCATGATGTTTTTTTGTCTTCATTCAATCCCAACTCATTTTCCAAATACTTAAGAACACGTAAATTATTTAGAGGGTGTATTTCCATTGCTATTTGTTGAGCAAAACGGCGAACCTGTGCTCGTTCCACAATATTGTTAGGCAACAAAGGTGTCTCTGGGTTCATTTCTTCGAGGAACTCGATGATTGCCAGCGATTGAGAAAAATGATTGCCATTTGATTCTAGAACTGGAACCAAACCTTGAGGATTGTATTTAAGAAAAGTTTCTAGACTTTGTTCGCCTATTCCCAAATTCACGGGGATGGACTCCCAATGTAGATTTTTTAATTCCAAAGCTATTCGGACACGATATGCAGCCGACGAGCGATAATAACTATGTAACTTTAACATCTATACCCCTTTGTGTCTGACGGTTAAGTATTAGCAGGAAATAACTTCTTAAATTTGCCTGTGATGAGTTATTTTATCTAAAAGTATCATAAAGTTTTTTTATTGACAGCATAAATGTCAATTGCTAACCTGCAGGCGGTTAAAGTTTTAAATACACAGTTGACTGATATATTTATAACCTTAGTTGAAGGAGAAAACATGACTCCAAAAATTGTCTTATTGACTATAGGTGTATTAATGACACTACATGGTATTGGCTTATTTTTAGGTGCAGGTTCTATGGTAGAATATACTGATCCTACTGAAGCTATGATTGCTATGG
>Ga0208750_1000504_pt1 | contig 11625 bp, 9 predicted proteins | sample Knorr_S15_td_O2m_FD_185602 | JGI IMG/M metagenome (GOLD analysis project Ga0208750, IMG submission 185602) | Marine microbial communities from Southern Atlantic Ocean transect - Knorr_S15_td_O2min_ad_340m_LV (SPAdes) (version 2) | ecosystem: Environmental > Aquatic > Marine > Oceanic | place...
AAAAAAGCCGTCTACTTCAGAGTTAATTGACTGGCTTAAACTGTTAATGGCCGATGATATTCCTATCGATATTCTGAAGGATCATGACGTGAAAAATGCAATACCTCCTTTGTATGGAGCTCTATTAAAAAATGAGCAAGATGTTCATTTATTAGAAAAACTAGCGTTCATGCATAGAGCAAAACGGCAAAATGCTGATTAATTTCTTTATGACCTTGAAAGAAGAGCGACTCCCGGTTTCTTTTACCGAGTTGTTCTCTTTGCTTGAATGCCTTAAAAAAAATATCGTCTTTGGCAAGGTGGAGGACTTTTACTATCTGTCTCGGTTGTGCTTGGTCAAGGATGAGAAAAACTTTGATAAGTTCGATAAAGCCTTTGCTAAGTATTTTGAAAACGTCGAAATAATTGATGACCTGGCTCTTTATCAGATACCGGATGAATGGCTACGTAAGCAAATAGAATCGATGCTGAGTGACGAGGAAAAGGCTCGAATAGAGGCCCTTGGAGGGCTTGAGAAGCTTATGGAGGAATTTCGAAAACGAATGGAAGAACAGAAAAAGCGTCACCAGGGAGGTAATAAATGGATAGGAACAGGCGGAACTTCCCCTTTTGGCGCATATGGATACAACCCTGAAGGCATTCGCATAGGGCAAGACGGTGGTCGCAACCAGCGAGCTGTTAAGGTGTGGGACAGGCGCAATTATCGGGACCTAGATGATTCGGTCGAAATAGGTACGCGCAATATTAAGATGGCCTTACGACGCCTTCGCAAGTTTGCTAGAACAGGGGCGGAAGAGGAACTTGATATGAGCGATACTATTTCTTCCACTGCAAAGAATGCCGGTTTACTCGATATAAAGATGGTGCCCGAAAGGCATAACGCAGTAAAGGTGCTGCTGTTTTTTGATGTAGGAGGGTCAATGGATCCTCACGTGAGGTTGTGTGAAGAGTTATTTTCTGCTGCGAGATCGGAATTTAAGCATCTAAAATATTATTACTTTCATAATTTTTTATATGAGTCAGTTTGGACAAAGAGTCGCCGGAGGCATGCGGAAACCTCTTCTACCTTCGAGGTCCTTAATAAATATACGAAAGACTACAAGGTTATTTTTGTAGGTGATGCGACTATGGCTCCATATGAAATTACTCACGTGGGTGGAAGTATTGAGCATTACAATGAAGAAGCAGGTGCCGTATGGGTTAAACGATTAACCGATGCGTTTGATCATATGGTCTGGATTAATCCAACCCCGAAAGATTACTGGGAGCATAGTTACTCAATCGAAATAGTTCGTGAACTGGTGGATGATCGTATGTTTCCGCTTACTGTGAAAGGGTTGGAAGAGGCCATGACCCTCTTAACCAAATAAATTCAGTAATTGGGGTCACGGTAAGATTTAGGCCAAATCTTTGATCGCGCTTCTGTATCCTAATCGATAGCGTCCCGTACTTTAAGCTTGGCCTTTATAAAGTCACTATGTGAAACATAGATCAAATCAGAGATTTTCCGAATCAAGTGGTCTTCGTATTTATCGAGGTTGTTATCGGAAAAAGCTATACGCCACATATTTTCAATTAACCCAATTTTTTGCTTGTAATCGTAATCGTCATTAATTAAGCGTGTGAATTCATAAAGCGATGTGGCTTCTTTGGCTTGGGTTTGTGCAAGTTCCACCAACTCATCGATGTCTTCGTTAGAGATATTCAGGTTTTCCTTTAAGACAGCTAAAAAAGCTTCAGTTTCTTGCTCTTCTAGTTTTTGGTCCGAGTTTATTACTTCAATTAATAATGCTGCACATGCTAGATCTGTTCGAAACGTGTTAGAAAGAGGTTGCTCTTCTTCAACACACACAAGCTTTTTATCAAAGAACTGTTTAATAGATTCAAACATAACAGGCATTTGTTTCTGAAAAGTTTACGGTGCCGCACTACTCCACATAAGCTATCGCATCCAGAAGCACATTTATACTAGCTTCTTTTTTATGACTATATTCGCTGAGGTGGCGTCGATAGAGTTTGCCTCCTTTTTGCCCCTTAAACAATCCCATTAAATGACGAGTCATATGATGCAAGGAGGCTCCGTCGGTCAACTGCGATTCAATGTAGGGTAGATACTGATACAAATAGTCCGTACGCGACTTTTCTGATGTTAGATCTCCGAAGATCCTGTTATCCACTTCCCGCAAAAAATAGGGGTTATTATAGGCCTCTCGACCTATCATAACCCCGTCCATCTTCTCCAGAAGGCTCAGAGCTTCATTAATGCTGGTTATGCCTCCATTAATGATGAAGTTTAGTTCCGGAAATTCTTGCTTGACCGCGAACACCCGTTCATAGTTTAAGGGCGGTATTTCTCGATTTTCCTTAGGGCTAAGTCCTTGCAGATAGGCTTTGCGCGCGTGAATAACAAATAATTCGCAGCCACCCGTGGCAACGACATTGATAAAATTTACCAAATCTGCGTGAGTATCTTTATCGTCTACGCCTATTCGACATTTTACTGTGACTGGCAGTCGCGTCGATTGTTTAATAGCGGAAACACAGTTAGAAACAATTTGCGGATCAGCCATTAGAGAGGCTCCGAATTTGCCCGATTGAACCCGGTCGCTTGGACAACCAACGTTCAGGTTAATCTCGTCGAAACAAGCTTGCTCACCAAGCTCGGCAGCCTTTGCGAGTTCCTTTGGATTGCTGCCGCCGAGTTGAAGAGCAACCGGATGTTCGCTGGCGTGATGTTTTAATAGATAATTGGCGTCACCATGTTCTAACGCTGCGCTGGTTACCATCTCAGTATACAAAAGCGCACGTGTTGTAAACAGTCGTAGAAATACACGATCATGCCGATCAGTCCAATCCATCATGGGAGCTATACAAAATCTATGGTCAAGCATAGGAGATAAGAAGGAATTCTAAAAACTACTATTTAGCTAAAGCTCAACGACTAGTCAAGACAAGGCGGTAAGAGCCGGGCGTTAGTTCTACGATTTCCTTCGATGGGAATTGATGGTTAATCGCGTATAATTATCTGCGAACAATTATTACATAGTTTACTTAATCCTCCATGAGTCACATCAGAACACGCATTGCGCCCTCTCCGACAGGTGATCCTCATGTGGGAACGGCTTATATTGCCTTGTTTAATCGTTGCTTCGCACGTCAGCAAGGTGGCAAATTTATACTACGCCTAGAAGACACTGATCAGAATCGAAGCACTAAAAAATCAGAAACTGAAATATTGGATTTGCTGAACTGGCTGGGGCTGGATTGGGACGAAGGCCCTGATTGTGGGGGTAAATATGGGCCTTATCGACAAAGCGAACGCACCAATATTTACGAAGAGCATATCCAGAAATTATTAAAAAAACAAAAAGTCTTTCGATGTTTTTGTACTAGTGAGCGCATTGGTGAACTTCGCCGCCATCAGATAAAAGAGAAACAACAGCCTGGTTACGATGGACTCTGTCTCAGGCTTACTGACGATCAGGTATCTGAAAAACTTAAGTCGGGTGAGCCATATGTTATACGGCTGAAAAAACCGGAAACCGGCGATTGCGTTTTTCAAGATTATTTAAGGGGCGAAGTTTGTATAAACTGGAACCAGGTAGATATGCAGATACTAATTAAGTCTGATGGGCTACCTACGTATCACTTTGCAAATGTTGTAGATGATCATCTAATGGAAATTTCTCATGTGATTAGAGGGGAAGAGTGGATTAATTCGACACCCAAACATTTATTGCTCTATGAGAGCTTTGATTGGGAGCCACCTGTATTTTGTCACATGCCATTACTGAGAAATCCTGATAAGAGTAAGCTTAGCAAGCGCAAGAACCCGACAAGCATCGGCTATTATCGCGCTATGGGTTATCTGCCCGAGGCTCTGATTAATTATCTAGGTAGTGTAGGTTGGTCTATGCCTTCGGGCGATGAGAAATTTAACGTCGAGAAAATGACTGAAGAATTCGATATGAACCGTATTTCTCTTGGCGGACCGGTTTTTAATATCGAAAAACTAGATTGGTTGAACGGAAAATATATCCGAGAAGATTTAAGTGATAAAGAATTTGCAAAGGAATATATAGCCTGGGCATTCGCGAATGACAAGATTGAAAAGATTGCTCCTTTGATCAAGCAGCGAGTAGAACGCTTTAGTGATGTTGCGAGTCTTAGTGCATTTTTCCTAGCTGGCATGCTGGATGTTAAGCCACATGACTTTAGTCACAAGGCCTTAGAGATACAGTTAGTAATCAAGGTTCTCCAATTTTGTCTTTGGCGGTTGGAGCATCTAAAACAATGGGATAGATCGAGTATTGAACAAGCCTTGCAGGAATTGGCCGGTAGTATGGAGATAAAAATTCGGGAATTTTTATTCCCGCTATTTGTTGCTATCAGCGGGAAGGCGGTGTCTACCTCAGTCTTTGAATCCATCGATATTCTAGGGCTAGATATATCGCGGGCTCGACTACGGCATGCCATTGAAGTGTTGGGCGGAGTTTCTAAAAAGCAAATGAAAAAATATGAAAAAGAGTATCAAGAGCTCACTTGAGCTAGTGATATTCGTGTTAATTGACAGAAAGGATAGGTGTGAATAGAATGCGCCTTCTCTACACGCCACGAATTATGGGGCCTTAGCTCAGCTGGGAGAGCGCGACGCTGGCAGCGTCGAGGTCACCGGTTCGATCCCGGTAGGCTCCACCAATTCTTGAAAATCTGTTGCTATCACTTTTCTTATTGTTAATCTTTCTAAGCTTACGAGGTTTTGAGGAAAAAGAGCATAGGGGTAGATTGTCTTAAGTTTTCAGTCAGAAGGCCTACTATCTAGTTCTGATACTGAGGATTCTGGAATGAAAAGGATTACTGTTTCTAAAATTGCTGCTGTTATTTTTATAGCTGTATCAGTCATGCATTTATTAAATTTTATTCTTGGTGGCTTTATTTCTATAGCAGGTTTTATTATTCCTGCCAATCTGTCTTTAGTTATAACGTTTATTTTATGGTTTTTAGCTTTTAGATTGTTTACTGTAAGATGAACAATTACTTCTAATTTTTCAGATGCGCGTTACTAATGGCCTGCACCTTGTAGGGATTAATTAGGGGAGGTCTCGTTTGGTATGCCCTTTATAGAGCTGGCGCGGGCGGCCAATACGATAAGGATTACTTAGCATCTCATTCCAATGAGCTACCCAACCTGGTGTTCGTCCGGCAGCAAAAATAACTGTGAACAAGCGCGTTGGTATGCCGATAGCTTTGAGGATGATACCGGAATAAAAATCGACATTGGGAAATAACTTTCGTTCTACAAAATATTCATCTTCGAGGGCAATTTTCTCTAATTTTCTTGCGATACGAAATAAAGGATCATTTTCGCTGCCAAGCTCATTCAGGACTTCGTCGCATATGCCTCGGATTACTGTAGCGCGAGGATCATGGTTTTTGTAGACGCGGTGTCCGAAGCCCATTAGCCGGAACGGATCATTTTTATCCTTGGCCCGTAAAATGTATTCGTCAATTTTTGATTCTTCTCCAATTTCATATAGCATTTTCAGCACCGCTTCGTTAGCCCCTCCGTGAGCCGGCCCCCAAAGAGCAGCGATTCCTGATGCGATACACGCATAGGGGTCTGCTCCGGTCGACCCGGCCAATCTGACCGTCGAAGTAGAAGCATTCTGTTCATGATCAGCATGAAGGAGAAAGATTGTATCCATGGCTTTGGACAAAGTGGGGCTTATTTTAGGAGGGTCACAAGGCGTGCCGAACATCATATGTAAAAAGTTTTCAGCAAAACCCATATCATTTTGCGGGTACATAAACGGCTGGCCTATTCCATGCTTGTAGCACATTGCTCCAAGTGTCGGCATCTTCGCTATAATGCGAATGGCTGTGGCCATACGATACTCTGCATTATCGATATCGAGTCTGTCATGGTAAAAAGCTGATAAGGCACCAACGATTCCACACAACATTGCCATTGGGTGGGCATTACGCGGGAACCCTCGGAAGAACTGGTGAATCTGTTCATCGACCATCGTGTGATAAAGAATTTCAGTTTCGAACGCAGTTTTTTCTTCAGCAGTTGGTAATTCACCATTTAAAAGCAAGAAACTGGTTTCAAGGAAGGTGGATTTTTCAGCCAACTGTTCTATTGGGTAACCACGATGCAGTAATACTCCGGCCCCGCCATCTATATAAGTTATATCAGAATCACAAGCGGCGGTTGAAACGAAACCGGGGTCATAAGTAAAGATACCCTCGCCAACTAAACTGCGCACATCAATGACGTCAGGACCAGTGCTGCCTTCATAAACGGGTAATTCAATCGGTGTCTCTCTCCCGTCTATGGTTAACTGGGCCTTTGTCTTCATTATGGACTCCTATAATTTACTTTAGCCCGTCGTAAGTTAGTGTATATAAAATAAGAGCTTAGAGAGTAGAGCTACGTATAGTTTCTATTGGAAGTAAGCTCTGACAGGGACGGCAATACTAGGTAGAGAGGGCCGCCCTTGTCAAATTTTTGTAGTATAGGGATCATTTTGGTTGGGCCATAATAAGCTTGCGATTGGCTAAAAGTTTCAGAGATTTATTCCTCCGAATTCGGCGTTTGCTAACTATTTTCGGTGAAAGTAATTCAACTGACAAAGCATTGTCATAATTGGATTTGAGGAGAGAAGACTCATTGTAATAATAGGGCCTTCAGCTTATAATTTGCGTAGTTTGAAATTCCCTTTTTGTGTAATTATTTCAACTAGTTCGCGAACTTCTTCACAAGTTGTAAGTCGCGCAATTCTGCTCGGTAAAAGATTTATTAAAAAGCACTAACGTGAAAGATAACCGACCCATAAATCTCGATTTTACTACCATTAAATTGCCGCTTGCGGCTAAGGCTTCAATTACACACCGTATCTCCGGTATCTTTTTGTTTGTCGGAATGACCTTCATCCTCTACTTGCTAGATCTTTCCTTACACTCTGAATCCGAATTTATGCGTGTACAGGCGCTATTAAGCAGATCTCTGGTTAAGCTATTAACTTTTGCTGTTCTTGTAAGTCTGATCTATCACTTTATAGCCGGTTGCAAACATCTACTGTTGGACTTGGGCATAGGTGAGAGCAATGAAGGAGCGAAGATCGGGGCGGTTATCGTATTAGCTTTTTCAGTGGTAGGGAGTGTGATTGTGGGATTATGGTTATGGTAAGCAACATCACCAATCTGATACGGTCTGGGTTATCGAATTGGCTCATCCAAAGGGTCTCAGCACTTATCCTGGGGGCGTATACGGTTTGCATAATTGGTAATTTTATCATGCACCCCCAGATGGATTATCAGACCTGGGTAGGGATCTTCGAGGATAATGTTATGCGAATTTTTAGCACGCTCACGCTACTTTCATTAAGCGCTCATGCTTGGATAGGAATGTGGACAGTCTTTACTGATTATTTGACCCCTCTCCAGTTAGGGACACGAGCTACTGCCGTCAGACTAGGGTTTCAGTCAGGTTGCCTTTTATTAATTAGCGTATACGTTGTTTGGGGTATACAGATACTTTGGGGCAGCTAATTTATGGCTTTTAGGAGTATCTCTTTTGACGCAGTGATAGTCGGTGGTGGTGGTGCCGGTATGCGTGCAGCTCTTCAACTGGCTCAATCCGGATACAAGGCAGCCGTGATTACTAAGGTTTTCCCAACCCGGTCACACACGGTGTCGGCACAGGGAGGAATTACTAGCGCTATAGCCAGTGCGGATCCAGATGACGATTGGCGTTGGCATATGTATGACACAGTTAAAGGATCAGATTATATTGGTGACCAGGATGCAATCGAATACATGTGTAGTGAAGGGCCGCAGACGGTATTCGAACTTGAGCATATGGGGCTGCCATTTTCTCGGGAAAAAAGCGGACGGATTTATCAGCGATCCTTTGGGGGGCAGTCAAAGAATTACGGTAAAGGTGGGCAGGCTGCCCGGACCTGCGCAGCCGCGGACCGGACAGGTCATGCGCTGCTTCACACGCTTTATCAAGCAAATCTAAAAAGCAACACGGTATTTCTTAACGAATGGTATGCCATAGATTTGGTTAAAAATCAGGACGATCAAATCGTTGGAGTCATCGCTATCTGCATTGAAACAGGTGAAACCGTCTTCGTGCAATGCAAAGCTACTGTATTAGCCACTGGGGGAGCTGGGCGGATTTATGCTTCTACAACAAACGCGCTGATTAATACTGGTGATGGCGCAGGTATGGCTCTCCGCGCAGGTTATCCATTGCAAGATATAGAAATGTGGCAATTTCATCCTACCGGAATTCATGGGGCAGGTACTCTTGTAACAGAAGGTGGTCGAGGCGAGGGTGGTTATTTAATTAATAGCGATGGTGAGCGTTTCATGGAGCGTTATGCGCCAAATGCTAAAGATCTAGCTTCGAGGGATGTGGTATCTCGCTCGATGATGCAGGAAATCCTTGAGGGCCGTGGATGCGGTGAAAAAGGCGACCATCTTATGCTGAAACTGGATCATTTAGGAGAAGAAGCGCTAACTTCTAAATTGCCGGGGATATTGGAGTTATCCAGAACCTTTGCTCATGTTGATCCAATTAAAGAGCCTATCCCGGTTGTACCAACTTGTCATTATATGATGGGTGGCATTCCGACTAATGTACACGGGCAAGCTTTGACCCAGAATGATAAAGGAGAAGATAAGGTTATACCGGGATTATTTGCAGTTGGAGAAGTAGCCTGTGTTTCAGTGCATGGGGCCAATCGCCTCGGTGGTAATAGTCTACTGGATCTAGTCGTATTTGGTCGTGCGGCTGGAAAGTGTATAGAAGAAATGTTATCCCAAGGGATAGAACTGCGTGCCGCTACTGATTCGGATGTGGACCGAGCCCTAAGTCGGTTAAATCGACTAAATCAATCTGTACGAGGAGAACATATCGCTTTGTTGCGATTTGAGCTACAAAATATCATGCAGAATCAATTCGGCGTTTTCCGTAAAGCAGAATTGATGAATGAAGGGATCGGAAAACTAGATGCTCTAAGGGAGCGTATTGCGAATGTGCATTTAGAAGACAAGAGCATAACTTTCAATACTGCTCGCATAGAAGCCCTTGAACTAGAGAACTTGTTTGAGGTGGCAGAAGCTACAGCGATAGCCGCTGAGGCTCGGAAGGAAAGCCGAGGAGCGCATGCCCGTGAGGACTTCAGGGAGCGCGATGATCAAAATTGGTTGTGTCACTCATTATATTTTCCAGGGAAGAAGCAGGTAGGAAAGCGTGATGTTAATTTTTCACCTAGGAACGTTGAGACTTTCGAACCTACAGTTCGAACCTATTAACTACTAGATAAAGCAAGTAAAAGAAGAGCTCAAAGAAGAATGTTAATCAGCATTTATCGATTTAACTCAGAGATTGATACCAAACCTGTAATGGAGGATATTGAAGTCGACGTACCTGCAGGCGCCGATCTAATGGTGCTTGATGTATTGGCGCTCGCCAAAGAAAAAGATTCTACTATTGCTTATCGGAGATCGTGCACGGAGGGAGTGTGTGGCTCTGACGGGATGAACATTAATGGCGTTAATGGGCTTGCTTGCATCACACCTGTATCAGATGTTGTTAAGCCGGGAGGGACGCTCATTCTGCGTCCTCTGCCCGGTTTACCAGTAATACGCGATCTCGTAGTTGATATGGAGGTTTTTTACAAGCAGTACGAAAAAGTGAAGCCATATTTAATCAATGATAATCCGCCTCCTAATATCGAGCGTCTTCAATCCCCAGAAGATCGTGAAAAGCTAGACGGTTTATATGAGTGCATTCTGTGTGCATGCTGTAGCACCAATTGTCCTTCTTTCTGGTGGAATCCTGAGAAATTCATTGGACCAGCGGGATTACTGCAGGCGTATCGATTTCTAGCGGATAGCCGCGATACAGCATCCTCCGAACGTTTAGCAGATCTTACTGATCCATTTAGTGTCTTTCGGTGTCGCGGCATTATGAATTGCGTTGCTGTCTGTCCGAAAGGCCTCAACCCTACGAGAGCCATCGGTCATATCAGGAGTATGCTGATTTCGCGGAAAACTTGATCTTTAGCCTCAAAGGCAAATCTGCCTGCCAGGCAGATTTGTTAGGTAGTTCAATGCAAGACGGCCTCATGGAATTAATGCGGAAAAGTGGACACATTTCAGGTTCCAATGCCGCATATGTCGAAGAACTTTACGAAGAATTTCTTACGGATCCGTTATCAATTTCTGAACAATGGCGTGATTTTTTTAAATCATTATCAGCACCCGAGGAAGAAGCCTATTCCGATGTTTCCCATTCGGAGATTAAAAAGCATTTCGAAGCTCTAGGAAAAGTTAGCCGACACGCACGGGTGTTAAGTAATGAGGAGATTGTTAATTCTGAACACGAAAGTAAGCAAGTGGAGGTGCTTTTACTAATCAGCTCTTACCGTGTTCGGGGGCATCAGAAAGCCAAATTAGATCCACTTGCCCTGATGTATCGAGAGCGGGTTAGGGATTTGGATTTGGAATTTTATAATCTGTCCCCTATTGATCATTCCACGATATTTCAAACAGGTCCGCTATTTATTAGCAGAAGGAAAGCTTCGCTAAAAGCAATTATAGATATTCTGGAGAAAATCTATTGTAGCTCTATTGGTTATGAATTCATGCACATCGTTAATTTGGAGGAAAAGCAGTGGATTTTAGAACGAATTGAAAGTAACGATGGTCAGCCGGCATTTAAGAAAGATGTCAAGCGTCATTTATTAGAGCGGCTGTCGGCAGCCGAAGGCTTAGAAAAACACCTTGACTCTAAATATCCGGGCGCTAAGCGTTTCGGTTTGGAAGGAGGGGAGAGCACGATCCCGGTGATCGATGAAGTTGTACAACGTGCTGGTAAATATGGTGTTAAGGAAGTAGTTCTTGGGATGGCGCATCGTGGCCGCCTTAATGTGCTGGTTAATATACTTGGAAAAAATCCAGCTGATTTATTTGATGAATTTGAAGGTAAAGCCGTATATGAAACTTCGGGTGATGTTAAGTATCACCAAGGATTTTCGTCAAACATTATGACCGCTGGCGGCGAAGTACACATGGCGTTAGCCTTTAATCCCTCCCACCTTGAAATAGTAGCGCCAGTCATAGAAGGCTCGGTTCGAGCTCGACAGTCTCGTCGAAAAGACAAAGACGGGAAACTTGTGCTTCCGGTGATTGTACATGGAGATGCCGCCTTTGCTGGGCAGGGTGTTGTAATGGAGACATTTCAAATGTCGAAGACTCGGGCTTACTCAACGGGAGGCACAATACATATTATCGTTAATAACCAGGTAGGTTTTACTACGAGTCGTCAAGATGACGCTAGATCTACCGAGTATTGCAGCGATATTGCTAAGATGGTGCAGGCTCCAATATTTCACGTAAATGCAGATGACCCAGAAGCCGTTCTTTTTGTTACACAGCTCGCGCTTGATTTCCGTTATCAATTCAGAAAAGACGTTGTAATTGACCTCGTTTGTTATAGGCGCAGTGGACACAATGAAACCGATGAGCCTTCAATGACTCAGCCGCTCATGTATCAGGCCATTGGTCGCCATGAGTCGACTCGCGTTTTGTATGCTCGGAAGTTGGTGT
>Ga0208750_1000508_pt1 | contig 11564 bp, 12 predicted proteins | sample Knorr_S15_td_O2m_FD_185602 | JGI IMG/M metagenome (GOLD analysis project Ga0208750, IMG submission 185602) | Marine microbial communities from Southern Atlantic Ocean transect - Knorr_S15_td_O2min_ad_340m_LV (SPAdes) (version 2) | ecosystem: Environmental > Aquatic > Marine > Oceanic | place...
TTCCATGCGTAAACTGTTAACACTCACGGCTGCTACGATAGCAGTTATTTCTACTATTTCAATTAGTTATGGGCAGTCTTCCGATGAGGCTCTGGCCATAATTGTTCCCGGCGGAGGTACTTATAGCCGGTCAATAGGTACAGATTCTGCCGAAGCGCAGGCTTTTTTCGATCAAGGTATTCGCATGGCTTGGGGATTCTATTTTCCGGAATCGATAGCGTCTTACCAAGAAGCTGCGCGGTTAGATCCTGATAACCCAATGCCACACTGGGGCATAGCCCATGCCGCTGGGCCGAATCCAAACAGTCGTTACCAAGGTTTGCCAGATGATCCACAAGGCGCAGGACTAGCAGCGATTCGTCGAGCAATGGAATTAGGAGGCAACGGGACTGAATTAGAGCGTGATCTGATTAATGCTACCTTTGTACTTTATAACAAGGACGCGATATCAGATGACAGAGAGAGAGATTTTGCGTTCCTAGCAGCTATGCGCGAACTGCATGACAAATACCCGGGTGATGCAGATATAGCTACCGTTTTTGGGGAAGCCTATATGAATACGACTCGCTGGGATTACTGGGAGGCTGATGGGTCAGCTAAACCGGGGACTGCAGAAGGTAAGGCTGCTTTGGAGGCAGCTACGGCTATAGAGCATGACCACCCAGGTGCTAACCATTTGTACATTCATTTGATGGAGGGTTCTAATCAACCTGAACTGGCGATGCCAGCAGCACAGAAGCTGGAAGGTACGCTACCTATATCTGGCCATATGGTTCATATGCCTGGACATATCTATCTTCGAGTTGGTGAATACGAAAAAGCTATTTTGTCTAATGAAAGATCGCAAATCGTGGATGATCAATTTGCGGAGATTTGGGGCGATACTAATTTTCCATTAATTGGAACTTACCCTCTGTCTCACAAAATTCATAAGCCCCATGCGCTAGATTTTGTCCGCTATGCAAATATGCTCCAGGGTAACTATGAAGAGGCGAGTAAGGCAGCTTATCGTAACTCAGGACAAGGAATGGGCGCTTTAAGAGGTAGTAATAAGAATACCGCTCATGCTTGGATGATGGATAAGGTCTTTGGAAAATGGGATAAAATTCATGCAGCCAACGCTGAAAATAAAGATCTTGCCGATAGCCCTTACCTGAAGGGTATGTGGGCTTATGTCATGGGAAGTGCTCATGCCGCCCGTGGACATATTGCTCCAGCGGAAGCAGAGCTTGCAGTTATTCGCGAGCAAATGACCGCAGAAGGGGTTAATGATTCTGGAGTAGGGCCAACACCTGCTGATCATGTTCTTGGTTTAGCGATGCATGGCTTACTTGGCGAAATCGAAGAAGCGAAAGGCAACCTTGATGGCGCTATTTTGCATTACGGTCATGCGGTAGAGTTTCAAGATAATTTGAACTACACCGAGCCACCGGATTGGTCGCAATCTGTTCGGCTCTACCTAGGTGCTGCTTTACTCGAAGCAGATCGTGCAGCGGAAGCTGAAGAAGTGTATCGAAAAGACCTAGAGTGGAACCAACGTAACGGTTGGACAACTTTCGGTCTTTATCAGGCGCTGGAAGCTCAGGGCAAAGACCAAGAAGCTATTATCGTTAAACGGCAGTTCGATGAACTATGGCGTAATGCGGACGTCGAGTTGGAGAACTCTCGAATCTAGTAAATGTTTAATTGGAGCCAATGTAAAAAATTCAATTTTTTATTTGTAGGAACAAAAGTGAAACAACAGGAGGAATCCGAATGAGATTCTCTGCACCTATTCTGGCTTTTATCTGTTTATCCATTTCCTCTGGAGTTGTCATTGCGCAGGCGGACATGCAAGCGACCAATGATTTCCCTAATCCTTATCAGATTTACACGGGATTTTTTAACATACCGGCCGGCCGCGAATGGGGGGCTACCAGTTCTATTGATATTGATCCAGATGGTAAATCGATCTGGATCGCAGAGCGATGCGGTTCTGACTCAATTCGTGCGGGTTACCCGATACGTGGCTGCGCTGAGTCTGATCTCCCGGTGGTGCTGAAATTTAACTCTGATGGCGAGATGGTTAGAAGTTTTGGGGGAGGCATATTTGCTGTCCCACACGGATTCCACATTGATCATGATGGAAATATTTGGGTGACCGACGCACCTTTTACTCTACCCCCTGGGATAGAAGGCAAAGGGCATATTGTTGTTAAATTCAGTCCTGAGGGTGACAGGTTGCTGACTATCGGTACTCCGGGTGTTACTGGTAATGATGAAAGTCATTTTAATATGCCTTCTGATGTGCATGTAGCACCTAACGGCGATGTATTTGTTGCCGATGGGCATGGTGGTGATAGTAACGCGCGTATCGTCAAATTCGATGGTAACGGCAATTATCTGCTGGAGTGGGGGTCTGCTGGTTCTGGTCCTGGTCAGTTTAACGCGCCTCATGGTCTAGCGATGGACTCTCAGGGCAGATTATTTGTTGCTGACCGCAGTAACAATCGAATCCAAATTTTTGATCAGAACGGCAATTTCCTAGATGAGTGGTACCAGTTCAGTCGGCTCAGCGGAATTTTTATCGACGATAATGATATTCTGTATGGGGTTGACTCAGAATCCAACGCCAGCCGCGGGCGCGCTGACTGGCGGCGAGGTATTCGTGTCGGTAGCGCGCGCACCGGTGAAGTAAGCTATTTCATCCCAGACCCCTTTGACGCAAATAATGGACCTTATTCCGCGAGCAGCGGGGGTGAAGGGGTTGTCGCTGATAAGGACGGCGTTATTTATAGTGCTGAAGTAGGTCCACGCTCGGTCAAGAGGTACGTGCGTTTCGAAAACTAAATACGGTTCAGCCTGGACGGGGTGTAGCTCAGCCTGGTAGAGCACTGCCTTCGGGAGGCAGGGGCCGTGAGTTCAAATCTCGCCACCCCGACCATTACTCGGAATTGGTCAATTGGCAACCGCATTTAAGGCGCGGTTGAAATCGATTTGGGCGTCAAGCATCCCAGGGCAACCGAAAGAGTTGAAGCACTCCACACTAACTAAAATCTGGTAACCGGTACCCGTTGACATTCTGTTCACGGTTACTCCCTGGCCACTACTGGTGGTGATATTACTCGTGGCCATTATGCGCTCATTGCTCTCACTTCGAATGGCGAAATTGGAGTTCTCGAGAACCCAAATGCGCGCAGCAGCCCATTTTTGACTGCAATCAGATTCAGTGGTACAGGTAGGAATTGTTCGTTCAAATTCATCAAGCATGGCCTGCCGCTCAGGGGAGGCAGCACATGAAGCTAGAGCCATAATACCGGTGATGACGATGCAAACTTGTGTATATTTCATTCTTAGCCCCAGGGGAAAGACTAGATTTCTAATTTGTAGCACAATTCTTAAAGCGTTGAAATTCATATAAGGTCATCTTTCGAGAAAAAGTACTACAGTAATAGCGTAATCCTATACCCGAACCGGGTTATTACTCCACGATGTAATCAGAACTACTATTCGCTATAACTGACTCCCATTCCGGCACGTGCATCATTATTAACGCCATAGGATGCAATAGGATACCGCAGACCATTGCGGGAAAGGGCTTCCAGTCCGGCGATCACCTTAGGCAGGTAATGCGGGGGCAGAGCCATTAGTAATTCATCTTCCATGACACCGCCATAACGACGCTCTGCGAAGCATGGGATAGATAAACTAGGTTCGCCGGTTGACAGAGCGCGACCCCAGGAATCAGCGCAGGAAGATTCGCCGACGCACCCCCACTCCAGTTTTTTGTAGCCACTCCATTGCAGGCCGTTTATAAAGAGAATCATCTGAGCGGGCGTCGCATAGATAAGGCAGATATCAGGCGGATTCAGTCGTCCACTTACCAACGGGCTGACTACCATAGCTTCGTACTGGCCAAAAGGTACAACGTCCATGGCATGTTGATGGGCACTCGCATCTTCTGACTCGGCATACCAGACACCATGGTAACGGTCACCCGATAACCACTCCTTGTCGCGCGGATGCAAACCAATTACTGTCTTACATTGAGCGCCTACTAGGTCTGCTTCGGTAATGCCCACAGTCCAGCCGTTCCTGGAGGCCATACCCACGATCTGATCGGTGGTGTGTATCGCCTTCGGGCGGCGTATCCGTGGTACAGCTTCCATCTCTTCGACGGATTCAAAGAGCTTCATACCTATAGGGGTTGTCCTGAGGCGCAATAAACGGTTTAGATCCGAGACTACTTCCTTGATATCAAATCCACTTTGATCTGAACTTATAATTTCACTCACAGGCAACATCTCCAGTAGTGCAGAAGATCCTATTTGTCAGTTCACAGGCAAAATGGAAACTGACCGAGGTATAGCCGCACAGTAGGCCCCTCATGATTAGCGTCATCGGGTTTAAATGGTAATGGTACGTGGGAATTGTGCATAGTTTTCCCAGCGACTCGCCTTTTCGGGTATCTCTTCTGCAGTCAGCTGGACATTACCATTAACATCAGTGACTCGAGATACCAAGGTGTGTTCTCCCGGGGACGCATTCCAGTTCATCGTGAACAGTTTCCAGGAGTACTGTGTAGACCTAGGGTCAATAGTAGCTTCTTGCCATGTTGAATCATCAATCTTAATCTCAACATTTCTAAGTGGCGTGCCATCGTTCAGCACGAACCCGGTTATTTTGTGTTGATTACCAAGCCGAGTGACTCGGACGATAGAAGACTTGAGTTGCATCTTAGTAACAGAATTTTCAACCCAACGTTCTTGGCCCCCTACCATTTCTTTCTTAAGCGTGACGTAGTCACGACCCATAAATCGTCCCATGTAACGACGGTCTTGGATATGAATCTGCATAAGCCATTTTACGTTAGCCACGCCGTAGTAACCGGGGACGACCAATCGTACTGGACGACCGTGACCTTGTGGTAAGGCCTCACCATTCATTTCTAGTGCCAGTATATTTGCATCATTCATGGCATCGGTAACCGGTAAGCTGCGGGCAAAAGCCTGTTCTACTTCAGTATCCCGATTTGGAATCTCTTCTACACCAGTATCAGCGCCGAAGAACACCACTTCTTTGCCTTCAGGTTTGACACCACAGTCATTCAAAATGTCTCTTAGGCGAATACCTCGCCAATCTGCGTTGCCAATAAGGCCTTGAAAACGCGCGGTGTTATTGCCACCGCACTCGAAACCGGCGTCAATTCGGAACTGACTCATGGCCTGAAGTTCTGTTAGTGTATATTCCCTCTCGGTTTCTACAAGACCGGTTATTTTTAGTCGGTAACTATCCAGATTCACTTCCGGTTGGCCATAGTGCTGCACAACATAAAAATCCATGTTGTCAGTATAAAAATCGGAAATCATCCGCGTATCTAAAAAATGTGATGCGCCAGGACGAGCCGGACCTCGGCTGTAGTCTGCGGGCATATCGCTGAATGGCACTAGCACCTCACCCTGCGCCAGAGCAGGGAGTATAAAGCTGGGGAAACTGGCGACAGCGCCCGCGGCGAGGCCGGTGCTCAATGTTTGCTTGATCGCTGTGCGTCGGTCCATTTTCTGATCACTCATGTCAATACCTCCGTCTATCTTTTATTATTGTTGCTCTTATTGTTTCTAAAACTCGTAAGCCTTCCAGTAAGTTTCCCGGTATTTGACGGGATCAGCTAAAAGGTGGGACCGAGCGTCGCCCACTTCTTTCAAGTTCAATTTTTCGAAATTTTTTGGCAAAGTTTCTGAATTGAATTCTTCCAATAACCAGTTAATTACTTCAGTGAGTTCGGCGTCACTAATAGGAGCGTTATTCGATCCTGGTACACGAGCCAAGTAGCCACGCATCTCCTGTACACTCATCATTTCCCCCAGTTCATTATGTAGTGTTGGTACATTGGGAGGACTACCTTCGCCTGTAGGCCGATGGCATCCACTGCAGTAAAGCAGGTAATTTGTACGTGGGCTGGCTGCAAATATACCGTTACTGAGCACCAACAACATTACTGCAATTGTGTATCCGGCTTTACTCATAAATATTCGTACTCGTTGTTACTCGTCAGCAGCTCCAAGCAAAAGGGAAATAGTACAGTGATAGCTGGTGTTCTCTGTGCCAAAACACCACAATATGGTGGCGCTGTTGCTATTAAAGTAAACCGGCCGATCTCCCTCAGTATTATGGCAATTACAACGCGAGCATACAGCCTTGCCACAACAATCGTTATAGGACATAAGGTAGCTGCGTCCATCAACTGGGTTGCGACACGTACCAACCCAGGTAATGGGCGAGGCTTCAGCTCCTGGCGGACAAGAAGAATTAGAGCCTCCACAGCAGGAGCATAAGGTGCCGCTCATTGCGCAATATCGCCAGTACTCGCAGCTCTGGGGGTCACCTATTTCTTGGATTGAATTCTGGGAAAAGGAACGTGCAACCGGTAAAAGTGGAAATGCTGCTGCACCGACAATCATCGTACCCAGTCGTGACAGGAAATTTCTCCGCGATAACCTACGTGCCAGCGCTAGACTAGTGCGTCTGGCATTTTCATCGATCCAGTAGTACGTGTTGTCTAGTATTTTTTCGATATTCATGATGATTGTTCCATCGCCGATGATTCGTAATTTCTGTTATTCGGGTTTTCTTGCACACCAATATATTCTTGGACAGTTGAAATTCCGCTGTCCATCGCTTCGATAAGACTTTCCATGTGCTCGCGGGTATTGACCAAACCTTTGCTCCTGAGAGTGCCGTCGCCAGCAATTAATAATGCAAAGGGGAGCTTGCTAACCTGATAAGTTATGCCGAGCAACTCTGACAACACATAGGGGTATCCTGTTATATCTAGATCTTCAACATAGCGTCGGTGTTTTTCAACGTTGTCCCCGTCACTGGCGAATATGAGGCGCATACGACTTGCTTCCGATTTCGCTAGCGAGCGAGCGGTTGGTACCAGTGATTTGCATACCGGACATGTCGGGGAAATGAACAGCACAAAAGACGCGAGCTGGTTAGTATCCGGACCTCCAATTGTAATATTAGTCTCATCGATGCTTTTCAGCTGCAGTGCCTCAGTGAGCTCTCCTACTTTAGGGCCACTCGTAGGCTGCAGGGCACCGGCCGGTGCAACGCGTTCATGAAGGATCCCTACTTGTCGAGCAAGTGCAAATACCAGCAGTGCCAGCACGATCACAAGGATCCAAAGAATGATATTGGATGTAACCAAAGCTTCAACCATCGGTCTGCCTCCAGGAATGGATAGCATTGTTATTAGTCAATAACTGATTGTAAGAGCTATATAGCAATATTATCGCTATTGAGGCTAAAACGACCGCAAGGTAGTCCATGAATCCCAATATTCGGGTTGTGCCTGGTAGAGTGGCGAGTAGAGCGCAGGCGACCAAAAAGACATTACGCAGGACGAGTGTTACAGACAACTGTTGAATATTACTCCGTTCAAAGAATTTATTTTTGCTTGACGCAAAACCGCAACCGCAATCAATATAACTGCGACCACGTATTAGGTTTATGATGATGGCCACCGCATAGAGAGTTAGCAGCAGCGCGGTCATCAGCGCTACCCAGGCTACGTTCCATCCAACCGCCCAGGCAAATGCTAGTGTCAGTTCCAAAACCCCTAGTAAGATAACTGAAGCCGGAACAAGGGCAACAGGAATAAGTTTGTAAGCCTCTAATATGCCGCCAAATCTAACCCGGTTAGTCAGTTTATGTCCGCCTGCGCTGATCAACAGAACGGTAAAACCAACCGCGATGATTAACCTAATGGCCGGGTCTAGCATGAGTCAAAAATCCTCGAAGTGAGCCACGTTTGGTATTTGTATTGAGCGCTCGTGGGCAAACGTGAAAGCGTTGTACACATGAGCGCCACCGCCAGAGACGAGCAGCTTTGGATCAGCTTCTTGAGTAACAGTTAGGCTGGCTGCTGGTGTTTCCAGCTCGATACGATGCACGCGACGCTGGGTATTGGCATCCAGCACCCAAATCTCGGAACCGTTTTCATGATGTGTGTCTACACCTCCCTGATGCATAAGGACATATATAAGTCCGGTAGCCTGGTGTGCGGTAATGATTTCGTTGCGACCACCGGGCCGCCACCCTTCGTCATCTTCTGGCAATACACTCCAACCATCGCCGATGATAATCTCATCATCGTCGGTAGTTACTTCATAAATAGTGCCGGCATGGGTAATTAGGTACCATCCGTTGGCACTACGGCTAACCCGGTCGAAAACGGGATCTTCGATAACACTAAAGAAGACGGTACTTCGTACTCGATTTTCTTCGAAACCGCTTAGGTCCAGCTGAATCAATTGGAGGGTTCCGTCACCGCAGACCTGGAGAAAATCACGGTCTGCTACCGGCATTATGATAGCGCAGCCAGGGGTAGAGGCTTCGAACACGAATGCGCGATCCTCTACATCTATAATTGATACAGAGTGCCCCGGATTCATATTTAGCACGGCTAGGTGGCGACCATTATTCATAAGGCCTAGGTGAGCACGTACCTGCAGTCGTGCCATGTGGTTGGGGATCTCTATTTCTCCGACAGGACTCAGGTTTTCGTAATCATAAATCGCTACGATATCGGTGCGATCACCGTGCACTCCACGTGATAGGTAAGACTCTGCCGCATAGAACTCTTTTCTTGGGGTATAGGAAGTCACAGCAGGCGTGTAACGTGATAGGGAAAGCAGGCCCTGCATCTCGCCAGTCTCCCCATCGAAGATATAACCTCCATTGCGGGTGGTAGCGATAAACCAGTTAGGGCCCGGCTCAGACATGGTCTCTACTGACACCTGTTCTGAAACAATCTGTGCCACGAGTAGCGAGGACCATAGCATCGTTGCCAGAACTACGACCTGGGGAGCAGTCGGGCGGGAGGACTTACGAAGAGTATCGATAAAGCGCATTCTTAATCTCCTGGTTTACTCACCTTATAATGACTAATGCCTTCCCTTATTTGGGGCTACTGAGTGTATCTCATTACACGGGTAATGGCTCAAGCTTTATTGCCACCATAAATGGCAAGTTTTCCGTGATTAGACGAATTTGAATAGTTTTTACTATTCACAGAAATGCTTATACTGACTGGCAACATAAAAGGTACCCGGAAACCTCAAATGATAAACGAATCCTCCCTAGATCAAACCCAGACAGATCTCGTCAGTCTAACTCTAAATCGTCGCACTATCGGTGTGGCCATGACAATAAGTGCTCTGTTATTTGTCTATCTTATTACCAATTATGGGTGGCGCCAGAGTGCGTTGTTTGCGGTTGGGTTGTGTACGGGTGTGATTCTTTACCATGCGGCATTTGGGTTTACGTCAGCTTGGCGGGAAGTGGTCAATACTGGGCGAGGAGCTGGATTGCGGGCACAGATGATCATGCTGGCAGTTACTGTTCTAGTCTTCACCCCAATTATTGCCCAGGGCGAGATTTTTGGCATAAATGTGCGAGGTAGCGTGGCTCCAATGAATGTTGCTGTTATTTGTGGAGCGTTCATGTTTGGGATAGGCATGCAGCTGGGAGGCGGCTGTGCTTCAGGGACGCTGTTTACTGCTGGTGGAGGGAATTTTCGTATGTTGATTACACTTGGCAGTTTTATTTTAGGTTCACTGATTGGTACTTGGCAGTGGTCATCATGGCAAGGTGTTCCGGGAATTGCTCCAGTTTCGCTAGCTCAAAACTTGGGTGTACTTGGTGGTATCCTAGTCAGCTTGGTAATGTTCAGCGTTGTTTACTATGCCTCGGTGCTCTGGGAGCGGCACTGCCGTGGTAATGTAATTTATGAACCAAACCGCAATGATCAGTTTTCCTGGTTAAGAGGCCCTTGGCCACTGATAGCGGGTGCGCTTGCTCTAGTGCTTGTTCAAGTGTCTACCCTAGCTCTTGCCGGGCGACCCTGGGGAGTCACATCCGCCTTTGCCCTTTGGGGAGCGAAACTGGCGAACATTGGTGGTGTTGACGTCACCGCCTGGGCTTATTGGCAACGACCTGGTTCGTTAAGCTCACTTAATGAGAGTGTATTAAACGACATTACATCGGTGATGAACTTTGGCATTATGCTGGGGGCTTTAATAGCTGCAGGACTCGCCTTTAAGTTCTCGCCCAAATTTAAACTTTCTGCGGGCTCCGTTATCGCCGCTATAATTGGAGGGCTTTTGCTGGGATATGGTGCGAGGATAGCTTTTGGCTGCAACATAGGAGCCTATTTCAGCGGTATCGGTTCGACTAGCATGCATGGTTGGTTATGGTTTGCAGCCGCGTTTGCGGGGAGCACGCTCGGTGCCCGTATGAGGCCCTGGTTCGGTTTGAGCTAAGTGAGCGATTTTCAATTACTTCATCAAGCAATATACGATAGCAGACGATTTAATCCTACGAGATGAGTGAAAATTTTCCCGAACAATCGATAAATGCCCTACGCCATATACCCAATGCGATAACATCCGTTCGTATCATTGTTGCCGCCATTTTCCCCTTTTGTCCCGAGCAAATGCATATCGGTTTAATAGTGCTTGGCTTGGCCACAGAATTTCTCGATGGATTTACGGCACGATTATTTAAGTGGACCAGTTATCTAGGCCAGATCCTCGATCCGGTTGCCGACAAGCTGTTTGTCCTCTCCGTCAGCCTTACCTGGGTATGGCTCGGTAAATTAACTGTGTTGCAATGGCTACTAATTGGGTTACGTGATTTTGGTGTCCTGTTTATTTTTATTGCATTGATCGCACTTGGCTCGATTGGATCTGTACGCTCGGTGAAAGCGCGCATAACCAGTAAGATAACGACAGCGTTTCAGTACCTGGTATTTTTGCTGGTGGTTACCCAGAATTCGCAATACCTGTTGCCGTTAGCATTAACCACTGCAGTAATTGGATTGGTTGCCACAATACATTATGTCTACTTACTAAGACATTCTTTGAAAGTAGGTTCAACCGCTGGGAATTAACATAATAATCACCAAAATTTGTATTACGCTTTTATTTTCAGTTTTGGCAAAGGAATCGGATTTTCTTGAGACCTTATCACTATTTTAACGGTGACTCTAATAAACTGATAAAATGAGACGCGTACAAAAGTGCAGGAACAAAATTCATGAACAAGTTACTGGCTGCTGTAATTTCCTGTCTGGTGCTAGTTGCCTGCGAGACAACTGATCGGCCACCTTTCCGCCGCATGACTGAATTGGAACTGCAAGCCTACAATCAAACTGTAGAACTACCGTCTATGGTGTATTGTTTTGATGAGGTCAGGACAGGTTCTTTTATTAAGAAAAAGTACTGTTTCACGCTTCTTGAAATTGCAAACGCAGTTAACAACAATGCGCACACCTTAGGCACCCTTAACTATGGTGGTGGGGGTCGTTATACCCCAGGGTATAATCCGGTTAGAAGCCGCACGCCATAAGCTCGATAGAACTTAAGCAAAAACAAACTGGCTATTTATAGTGAGTCGAACTGAATATTTGGCTTCATCAAGAAGTGGTGTCCGGTCCACTTTCTTATTAGAGCGGCTCCGCCAATTTTTCAAGCTTGAAGGTAGTAATCGGGCCATATCGCCAGATTAGATAACCATTC
>Ga0208750_1000520_pt1 | contig 11452 bp, 12 predicted proteins | sample Knorr_S15_td_O2m_FD_185602 | JGI IMG/M metagenome (GOLD analysis project Ga0208750, IMG submission 185602) | Marine microbial communities from Southern Atlantic Ocean transect - Knorr_S15_td_O2min_ad_340m_LV (SPAdes) (version 2) | ecosystem: Environmental > Aquatic > Marine > Oceanic | place...
ATTAATTTGTGGTTCTTGGGTTCATTGTTTGTAGGGCTTGGATCTTTACCAGCAGGATGGTTAAGCGATAGATGGAGTCGCTCAGGAATGATGGCAATAATGTTTGTTGGGTTAGGTCTAAGTTCAATTCTATGTGGTTTCAGCAATACTAAATCTACTCTATTCATAAATCTTTCACTACTTGGTCTATTTTGTTCCATATATCACCCAGCTGGAATATCTTGGATCGTAAATACTTCGAAAGAAACTGGTCGTGCACTTGGTTTTAACAATATTTTTGGTGGTGTCGGAGTTGGTTTAGGAGCTTTTATTGCAGGAATTTTGATTGAGCAATATAGTTGGCATGCAGCTTTTATTTTACCAGGAATAATTTCACTCTTTATTGGCATTGGATTAATTTGGCACATCAAATCAAAAAAAATTTCTTTAAAAAATATTATTTCAGAAAAATTTTCTGAAAATCCTGAGCCTAATCAGTACTTAAAAATAGCTATCATTATGCTAATCAGCATTACCTGTATGGCTTTTGTATTTCACATACTACAAACTAGTTTACCCAAAACGATAGATATACGTCTTTCGGCAAATATGGACTTAAGCACATCTGAAATAGGTTATATTGTTGCAGCAATCTATGTTGTCAGTGGATTGATGAATTATGTGGGTGGGATTCTAGCTGATAAGTTTTCTGAGAAGATTATTTATGCTATTGGTATAATCGGCCAGGGATGCCTTCTTCTCTTGATAATAAGCCTAGCTAATTATTGGCTGATAGCTATATGCTTACTCATTGTTGCGTTCAATTCGAGCATCCTCCCTGCTGAAAACCTTCTACTAGCTCGTTTTGCTCCTGAAAAATATCAAAGTCTCGTATATGGAATAAAATTCATTATTGCTTTCTCAATTGGGCCAATTGCTCTTGTACTTATTTCAAAAAGTTACGAGCTAACAAATGAATTCTCTTATCTATATTTAGCCCTGGGAATAATGATGCTTTGTTTATTTATAATTATTCTAACATTACCAGTAAAAAAACAGGCTTTAGCTGCATAGAAATTTGTGCTTCAATAAGCATATGAGTATTCCCAATCCATTACTACTTATTGGTGGAACTGGTTCACCTTACACCCGTAAGATGGTTGCTCTACTAAGATATCGACGTATTCCTTATAGTGTTATATGGGGAGACCCAGCAAAAGTACTTGGAGAAATGGGAATCGAAAAACCAAAGCCAGGTTTGTTGCCTACTTTTTTATTGCCTAATGAGAATGAAGAACTGGTAGCTATAACTGATTCAACTCCTATAATTAGACGACTTGAAAAGGAAACTAATAATCGAAGTGTTATTCCAAAAGATCCTGCTTTAGCTTTCATTAATTATTTACTTGAAGATTTTGGAGATGAGTGGTGCACAAAATATATGTTTCATTATCGTTGGTATCCAAAAGAAGATGCAAACAATGCTAAGGGGCTTTTACCATTTGGAATGATGCTGAACCTTCCGAGAGAACAGTGGAAGCAAATGAAGGAATTTATTGGGAAACGTCAAATTGATAGACTGTGGGTTGTTGGATCTAATGATACTACAGCTCCAATTATTGATGCTAGTTATCGTCGATTTCTAGAAATTCTAGAAAAGCATTTGGAAGGCATGTCATTCTTGTTAGGTCATCGTCCTGCCTCAGCTGATTTTGCTATTTATGGTCAGTTAAGTCAGTTGGTTGGATTTGATCCAACACCCCGGGCAATAGCTCACAAAATTTCTCCGCGTACAGTTGCTTGGGTAGACCTAATGGAAGATCAGTCTGGGCTAGAGCCATCAATTGAAGATTGGAAAAACATTAGAGATCTTCCTGAAAGTATATCTGAACTTCTAGCTGAATTAGGTCGTGTTTATGTACCAGCCCTCTTAGCAAATGAAAAAGCTGTTCTCAATGGAGATAAAACATGGGAATCAGAAATTGATGGTTGTAAGTGGACACAGCAAACTTTTTCTTATCAATACAAGTGTCTAAAATGGATTAATGAAGAATTTCAATCACTGTCTGAAACTGACCAAGCCCGTGTAAAAAAATTAATTTCTGAAACGGGATGCGAATTACTTCTTAAGTAACAAAAAATTTTCTGGTACAGCTGGGTAGATTCGAACTACCGACCTCCTGAACCACAACCAGGCGCTCTAACCAACTGAGCTACAGCTGCATAAGTGGTGGCTCGAGGTGGAATTGAACCACCGACACAAGGATTTTCAGTCCTTTGCTCTACCAACTGAGCTATCGAGCCAAGCAACAAATCAATGACTTTTCTTTTAATCTATATAACAAATCCGTGCAAAGGAATATTTTCAATAAAAATGCATTCCTGCAGATAACAATAAATTTTTTGTTTCATATAATGGTAACCCTACAACATTAGTATATGAACCATTGATCGACTTAATAAATGAAGAAGCATAACCTTGAATACGATATGATCCAGCCACTCCTTCCCATTCTTTTGTGTCTAAATACAAATCAACTTCTTTCTTTGATAATCTTTTAAAGGATATGGAGGTAGTAACCGTTCTTTGTAGAATTCTCCCTCTTGTGTCCTTAACACAAACTGAAGTTGAAATTCTATGTCTTCGACCAGATAAAAGATCTAAATATTTTTTAGCAATATCAACATTTGAAGTCTTGTCTATCAATCTTCTGCCACAATAAGCGACTGTATCAGCTGTAAGTAAAATATCTTTTGGAAAACTCTTCTTAAGACTAATAATTTTTTCAGAGCTAATTCTTTTGGAATATTGTAGAGGACTTTCATTTTTATTTATATTTTCGTCAATATTTGGGGAAACGATCTTATCAGGATTAATGCCTATAGATCCTAATAATTCAAGTCTTCTTGGTGATGAGCTTCCTAGAATAAAATTCAATTTGAATTCTCTAAATTTATTTATAACGAAATATAATCCGGCCTTTAGTTAAATCATAAGGAGTCACTTGAACAAGTACCTCATCACCAGCAAGAACTCTAATTCTGTTCTTTCTCATTCTTCCCGCTGTGTGAGCTAATACCTCATGACCATTTTCAAGAGCTACTTTAAACATTGCATTGGGCAATAAATCAGTTACCTTGCCTTTAAATTCTAGTATCTCTTCTTTTGCCATATTTATTTTTTTGAGAGCCTATACTCTATTGATCTTGCGTGTCCGTCAAGTCCCTCATTTAAGGCAATCTCAACAGCCGATCTTCCAATCTCATTTAAACTTTCTTCAGAACATTCAATTACAGAAGTCTTTTTAATAAAATCATTGACAGAAAGACCTGAAGAAAATCTTGCGCTTCTTGATGTAGGAAGAACATGACTTGGTCCTGCAATATAATCTCCTACTGCTTCAGGGGTATTCTTCCCTATAAATACTGCTCCAGCATTCTTGATTTTTTTTAAATAAGTTCTTGCATTTTCTACTGACAATTCCAGATGCTCTGGTGAAAGCCTATTTGCAAGTGTGATGGATTCTTCTATACCAGAGGTAATAATAATTGCCCCATTATTGTTCCAACTTTGAGAAGCTATATCTTTACGAGGTAATGATGAAATTTGATTCTTAATATCATTTAATACCTTTTCAGCTAATGATTTATTATTTGTAATTAATATACTTTGAGCGCTAATATCGTGTTCAGCTTGAGCTATTAAATCTGAAGCAATGATTCCTGGATCATTATCATTATCAGCAATAATAACAATTTCTGAAGGTCCTGCAAACATATCAATCCCTACATCTCCAAAAACTTGCCTCTTCGCTTCTGAAACATATATGTTTCCAGGTCCAACTATTTTATCGACTGGCTTTATAGTTTCGGTACCAAATGCTAATGCAGAAATTGCTTGTGCACCACCTATCCGGTAAATCCTATTTATTCCAACTTTTTTTGCAGCATATAGTATTGAAGGATTGATTTTAGACTCTGTTGAGGGTGATACCATTGTAATATCTTGGACTCCTGCAACTTTAGCTGGAATTGCATTCATCAATACTGTGCTTGGATAGCTCGCGGTTCCCCCTGGAACATAAATGCCAACAGAATTGATTGGATTCCAAATATAACCTAATTTTGTGCCTATTTCGTCTTCGTAAAACAGCTCGTCAGGAATTTGTTTTTTGTGATAAGACTCAATTCGAGAATAAGCCAGATCAATTGCTTTAATTAATTCCGGAGAAAGATCTTTAGTTAAACTATCAATCTCTTCTTCAGAAACCAAAATTTCATTTGTAGATAAACTATTCTTATCAAATTTATTAGTATAATTAATAACCGAACTATCTCCCTTGGTTTTAACATCATGGATAATATTTCTTACAACATCTTCAACATCTTCACTGTTATTTCTGTCGATGTTTAGAAGTTCATTGAATTGACTCTCAAATTCTTTATCGGTTGTACTAATAATTTTTTTCATTTTATTCCACATTCTCCACCAACCATGGTTTTCCTTGGTCTTCGAGCTTGCATTTTATAATTTCAGTTTCGAGCTTTATAATTGCATCATTCTTGAAAAGCAATTCAATTTCCATATTTTTAGATTTATTCGGATAAAAATTGAATGTAACTAGCGCTATCGTTTTAGTTTTGTCACTTTGGTCAATGTTTTTTGAATAAACAGATAAAACATCTTCAAATATTAAGACTGCCTTTGTTCTTTTATTAACCTTATTAACGATTTTTTCCTCCCACATGAATCTTGTGATCATCAATACAAAAGATCGAATGGAAGGTAAATACTTAACGTCATTAACTTCAATTAAACCATCTTGCAAAATGGTAGCTACGATTTTCAGTTCGTCTGTATCTATTGCATTTAACTGCATGAATTTAATTAAATTCTTTTAATATCTGCGCCACATGACTGAAGTTTAGTTTCAATATTTTCATATCCTCTATCCAAATGGTATACACGATTCAATGTCGTCTCTCCATTTGCTACAAGACCTGCAAGAACAAGACTAACTGAAGCCCGTAGATCAGTTGCCATAACTTGTGCTCCCAAAAAATTTTCACATGGGTGAATGATAGCTTTCTTACCTGAAATTTCTATATTACCCCCCATACGGTTTAGCTCTGAAACATGCATAAATCTATTCTCAAATATATTTTCTCTAATAATAGATTTTTTCTTTCCTAAAGACATTAATACCATCATTTGAGCCTGAAGGTCAGTTGGAAATCCTGGAAATTCTTCAGTATCTAACTCTATGCTTTCATTAATCAATGATTTTTTTATACTGATTTCATTACTTCTTACATCAACATTAATATTTAGCTTCAGTAACAGGTCCAATACATTTTGGATATGGCTTATATTAATATCTTTTATCAATAAATTTTCAGCAGTTAAAGCTCCAGCTATAACATAGGTCAAAGTCTCAATTCGATCGGGAATGATTGAATATGATGTTCCTTTCATCTCATCAACACCTTGAACTAAAATAGTTCTATTACCAGTGAGCTCTATCTTTGCTCCCATAGATTTAAGACAATCTACTAAATCAATTACTTCGGGTTCTATGGCAATATTGTTTATTTGACTTTCACCTTTAGCAAGGCAAGCTGCCATAATAATATTTTCACTTGCTCCAACTGAAATCTTCGGAAAATCTATTTTACAGCCAACAAGTCCTTTAGATGCCTTACATTTTATATATCCCTGATCGAGAGAAAATTCTGCACCCAGTTTTTGTAATGCTTCGATGTGTATATCAACAGGTCGGTCACCGATTGCACAGCCTCCAGGTAATGAAACTGCTGCTTCTCTCTTTCTAGCAAGTAAAGGGCCAAGAACTAAAATACTAGCTCTCATTTTTCTAACCAAATCATATTCAGCGATAGATTGCTCACTATCCTTGTAACAAAGGATCATTTTATTCTCAGAAATATTATCCTTATTCACATCAACTCCTAATGAAGACAATACTTTTGACATAGTATTTACATCATCAAGATTCGGAATATTAGAAAGTTCTAAATTATCGTTAGTTAAAATACAGGCTGACATAATAGGTAAAGCTGCATTTTTGGAACCACTAATATGAATAGAACCGTTAAGAGGACAACCTCCATTTATGATAATTTTCTGCATAAAAAGATTAAAGTTTAGGCAGTGTTACGCCTGTTTGCTTCATATATTTACCACTACGATCTTTATATGAAACTTCCGGTGGAGCTTCGCCTTTATAGAACAAGAACTGGCATCCGCCTTCATTTGCATATACCTTCGCTGGTAGTGGCGTTGTGTTAGAAAATTCAAGTGTAACATGTCCTTCCCATTCCGGCTCTAGAGGCGTGACATTAACAATAATACCACATCGAGCATATGTAGATTTTCCCAAGCAAATCACAAGCACATCACGGGGAATTTTAAAGTATTCAACTGTCCTTGCTAAGGCAAATGAATTTGGAGGAATAATGCACTCTTTCCCTGGACGATCAACAAACCCCTTGTCGCTGAAATTTTTAGGATCAACTATTGCAGAGTCCACATTAGTAAAGATCTTAAACTCTTCTGATACTCTTGCATCATATCCATAAGAAGATAATCCATATGAAATAGTTCCTTCTTTTTTTTGCCCATCAACAAACGGTTCTATCATACCTTCCTCGAGAGACATCTTCTTTATCCAGTTGTCTGACATTATGGTCATGAATTGTTTCCTTCTTTTTGCTTCTTCTGAAATGCTTTTCGTTTCTTCAGATTTGATCTCAGGGCTTCAGATAATTTTTCTTTATTTGTTTTAGCCTTATTGAAGTTATTACTTTTCTCTTCCCGCAAGAAATTCTTTGATTTCATCATTATTTAATCCAGCTTTTTTCAATTCTTTAATAATTTTTTCTTCTTCTTTTTTTTGTGAATTATCAGAAAATTTAGATTCCCTTTTTTGCTGTTTAGCCATAGCTCTCTCGCCACGTTTCGATTTATAATCGTGATGAATACCCATAACCAACTCCATGAAATATGCGCTACTTTACACAATTTTTATAAGATTCTCTAGTGAAAACAAGGAGCTAATTAACAGCTATTCTTTAATAAAAAGATCACTTGGAAAATCACAAAACTTTTCACAGCCACTATCAGTTACTCTTATAGAATGACTAGCTTCCACTCCCCATTCTCCAAATTGCATCACTGCTATCATATGAAATGTAACATTTGGATGTAAAACCGTTTTATCGCCTTTTGAGATATTTAGAGTATGTTCTCCCCAATCAGGTGGATAGCCAATACCAATAGAATATCCTGTTCTGGATTCTTTTTTGATATCATATTTATCTAGAATACCCCAAAATTTTTGAGCAACATCATCTGCTGTGTTGCCAGGCTTTGCAGCTGAAATACCTGCATCTAATGCCTCGTTTGTAGCTTTCATTGCATCTATCTTTTTCTGTTCTGCTTTGCCAAGTAAAACAGTTCTAGCCATCGGCACATGATATCTTTTATGAACTCCTGCCAGTTCTATTATCGTAGCCTCCCCTGTTATAAATTTATCTTGGGTAGAAGTTAAATGAGAAGCAGATGTTCCTTTGCCTGTTGGAAGCAAAGTAGCAATACTGGAATACTCTCCACCATATTCAGGTGTACCATAAAATAGTGATTTCTGAATTTCTCCAACAGCATCACATTGTCTAACGCCAGGATTAATTGCATCAATGGCTGTTTTCATTCCTTGTTGTGAAATTAATGCAGCTGATTTCATTAAACCTATTTCTACATCAGATTTAACAACTCTTACCCAATTCACCAACCTCTCTGAATCTTTAAAGTTAGCATTTGGCAATCCTTGCTTTAATTTCTCATAACAATAAGCCGTAAAATAGTGGCTATCCATTTCCAACCCTATAGTTAATTTATCCCATTTTTTTTCTTTTATTAATTCAATCAAACGATCATAGGGATGTAATGGCCATGTATGAATGTATTTTTCATGATAAACAATAATATTCTCATCCTTTAAATACGATTTAATATAAGCTCCGCCCGCATCTTGATCTCTTACAAATAATAAAGGCTCATCTTCGTTTATATTAACTATGGCACACTGAGCGTAATAAAAAGACCACGCATCATAACCAGTAAGGTAATTCATATTTGCAGTATCTTGAGAAATTAATAAATCAATACCTTTTTCTTGCATTGATTTCTTTGTTTTATTTAATCTTTCTTTGTACTCAGCTTGAGTAAAAATCATCATTTTAATATCCAAACAATTGCCCAAATCCCTTTAAATTATCATCAATGCCTGCAAGTCTTAGTGCACTCCACATCTGCGCTTGATTACTTGTAATTACTGGTTTGTTAATTTGGGCTTCAACTTTCTCAATGATATCTAAAGATCGAATACCTGTACAACTAAGAAAAACTGCATCAGCATCATCACAATCAATTTCTAAACTAAACTTATTCCAGAAATCTGGAGTAACTTTCCCAAACTCAAGACCTGTTTCCAAATTTAACCCTTCAATTCTTAAAATTTCAAAACCTTTTGATAGAAAGAATTTTTTCTCTCGTTCATTTATTTCATCCAAGTAAGGAGTGCCTATAACAATTTTTTTTGCTTTTACAATATTCAACGCCGCAACAACTCCAGATACAAGGGACATTGGTTTGGCATAGGGTGCGCCAATTGCTATTTGACGTTTAACTTCTTCTTCTCCAATAACAATTGATCCCGATGTACAACAATAGCTTATAACATCTGGCTTAACATCAGGCTGAATTCTTGAAGCAGCTTCAGCAATTTGTTCAACATGGGCTGCTAGTGTTTCAGTTGTTGTATAGTCATCTGTTTTAAGACGAGTAAAGCTGACTCCAACTCCTTCCGGCGTCATACTGAAGATATCATGTTCACATGCAAGATCTCCAGATAACACTATAAAACCTAAATTGGCTCGATGGTAACGTCCATCATCAAATTCTATATTTGATTTGTTAAATTGACTCATGAACTAGATAATCTTTGATAAACAAGTTCAGACCAGTAAGAAGAACCTATCACTAATAATTCATCATTAAAATCGTAATTGGAAGAATGTAATGATTGACCATGAGCTCCTTCTGTCCCATTGCCAATAAGAATATAACATCCTGGCCTGACTAATGCCATTTGTGAAAAATCTTCTGAAAATAGTTTTGGCTCACAATTACCATCAACCATATCTTTACCTACTACTGTCCTTGCAGCCTGCATAGCTACATCAACTTGAGCAGCACTATTAATTGTCATATTTGTTCTTGTGAAATAAGAAAATGAGGATTTTATATTGTGTGCTTTTGCAATGCCTTCAACTATATCCTTCATACTATTTTCAATAATTTTGTTTGATTCAGGGGACAATGATCTTGAATCTCCAGTGATTAATGCATATCCAGGAAGTATATTTTCAGTGCCATCTGCAGAAAAACCAGTTACCGAAACTACTCCATTAACTGCGGGATTAAGTTTTCGAGAAACAATAGATTGCAAAGAATTAATAATTTGGCTTCCTACAGTGATTGTATCTACTCCCATATGAGGAAGCGCAGAGTGACCACCTTGACCCTGTAATTCAATCTTGAAAAGACTTTCGCTTGCAGTAATTGTTCCAGCTCGACTAGCAAATGATCCTGTTTTCATACCTGGCAAGTTATGGAACGCAAATACTTCATCAATACTAAATTTCTCAAAAAGACCATCATCTATCATTGCTTGGGCACCTTGGGTTTTTTCTTCATCTGGCTGAAAAATAAAATATACGGTTCCATCAAAATTTGGATTGTCAGCTAAGTGTTTTGCTGCTCCCAATGCCATAACTGTATGGCCATCATGACCGCAAGCATGCATCTTTCCTGGATGTTGAGATTTATATTTAAATTCATTAACCTCTTCAACTGGAAGAGCATCCATGTCTGCTCTTATCCCTATGCTTTTTTTACTCGAACCATTTTTTAGAATTCCAACCATTCCTGTTTTTCCAATTCCCGAATGAACTTCATATCCAAAATCATTTAGAAGTTTTTCTACTTTTGGAGAAGTTACTTCTAGGTCAAAATTAAGTTCAGGACATGTATGAAAATCATGACGCCATTCTTGAAGTTGTTTCTCTAAATTTTTAGTATGCATGATATATTTCTATTATCCGGATAGACCAAGGTGAGTATATTTAATGTTAAGGTAGTCTTTGATACCAAATGATCCTCCTTCTCTACCATAGCCACTTTGCTTTATGCCACCAAATGGTGTTTCTGCAGTAGAAATGAATGGGGTATTAACTGCAACCATTCCTGTTTGTATCAACTCTGATGATCGCTGAGCAGTCTCCATTGAAGCTGTACAAATATAACCCGCAAGACCAACTTCATGATTATTTGCTCTTTCTATAACTTCATCAAAACTTTTAAATGTTGTAATTGGGGAAAGAGGACCAAAAGGTTCTTCTTTCATAATTTTAAAATCATCTTTGACATTATCGAAGATCGTTGGCTCATAAAAGTAGCCCTTATTAAATCCTGCTGGTCTTTTACCGCCACACAACACCTTAGCGCCAGATGCCTTAGTTTCCTCAACTAGGTTTTCTATCTCTTCTAACCTCTTTTGAGTTGTTATGGGTCCAAGGTTTGTATCTTTATCAAGTCCATTGCCAATCTTCAGCTTGCTTGTTTTCTCGACAAATATCTTTGCAAACTGGTCTTTTTTATTCTCATGAATATAAAATCTGCTAGGAGAAATACAGACTTGACCATTATTTCTATATTTTGCAGCCATCGCCATATCTGTTGCTTTTTCAAGATCAGCGTCATCAAAAACTATAAATGGAGCATGTCCACCAAGTTCCATAGTAACTCTTTGTACTTTTTCAGCGGCTTGTTTAAGTATTATTTTTCCAACTCGAGTGGATCCAGTAATGGAAACTTTTTTAGTAATGTCAGATGAAATTAATTGTGAGGCAATTTCAGCAGGATCTCCTGACAAAAGATTGACAACCCCTGGCGGTGTACCTGCTTCATTAACAATATCGACCAATGCCATTACTGAACCCGGAGTAATTACGTCAGGTTTGCAAATAACAGAGCAACCCGCAGCCATGGCTGTAGAAATTTTTCGAGCAGCTAACATAATTGGAAAATTCCATGGAACTAATGCTGCAACAACACCTACTGGTTGATAATTTATAAGTACACGAGTGTTTTCAAAACGACTCTCAACTGTTTGCCCGTAGATTCTTTTTGTCTCTTCTGCATTCCATTCAAAAATATCTGCTGAAGCATTAACTTCAGCAATTGCATCAGCGTAAGGCTTTCCAGCCTCTAGTGTCATCCAGTAAGCAAGTTCATCGCCCCTATCTCTTATGAGATCAGCTATTTTTCTTATTATTTTAGCTCTTTCCCATGCTGGTTTATTTTTCCAAGATTGGAAACCATCTTCTGCTGAAC
>Ga0208750_1000521_pt1 | contig 11451 bp, 8 predicted proteins | sample Knorr_S15_td_O2m_FD_185602 | JGI IMG/M metagenome (GOLD analysis project Ga0208750, IMG submission 185602) | Marine microbial communities from Southern Atlantic Ocean transect - Knorr_S15_td_O2min_ad_340m_LV (SPAdes) (version 2) | ecosystem: Environmental > Aquatic > Marine > Oceanic | place...
TATTGTATTAGTTATAGAATATCTGCAAAAATGAGCTCAACTCCAGATACTTCCCTTGAACACTTAGGATTTAGAACCGTTGCTGCAAAAAATATGATAAACTAAAACTAGTCAATCCACTCGGCAATAAATAAATTTGTATCTCTAGTACCGCCATTATTTCTATTAGAAGAAAAAGCTAATTTTTTACCATCATTTGAGAAAACTGGAAAAGCATCAAAAGTATCACTATGTGTAATTCTCTTTAAATTTTTTCCGTCAATATCAATCATATATAAATTAAACGGAAAGCCTCCTTCAGCTTCATAGTTTGAAGAAAAAATTATTTTTTTACCCGAGGGATGAAAAAATGGACTCCAATTTGCATTTCCTAAAAATGTTAATTGTCTCAAATCACTGCCATCAGAATTACAAATAAACAGTTCCATGTTTGTAGGCTGCACTAGCCCTTCTGAAAATAGAGACTTATATTCATCAATCTCCTCTTTAGTTTTAGGTCTAGAAGCACGAAAGATAATTTTAGATCCATCCGGCGAGAAAAAGGCGCCACCATCATAACCCAAAACATCTGTAATTTGTTTTACATCAGATCCATCTAAGTTCATTGTATATAATTCAAGATCTCCGCTTCTAGTTGAAGTAAATACTATTTTATCTCCTTTTGGTGAAATAGTAGCTTCAGCATCATATCCTGTTTCTGTTGTCAATTGATTAACTATGTTTCCTTCTAAATCTGAAATAAAGATGTCAAAAGAATCGTAAATAGGCCACACATATTTTCCTTCTCTTCTCAATGGAACTTCAGGACATTTATTATCCTTCAAATGAGTTGAACCATAAAGTATATGTTTATTGTCAGGCATAAAGTATGCGCATGTTGTTCTTCCATAGCCCGTACTAACCATTGCAGGAACTTCTGACTCAAAAGTATCCTTACTGTCCATTAGAAACATTTGATCACATTCTAATCCCCAATTATTATAATTTGATTGAAAAACTAATTTCTTGTCATCAAAACTCCAATAAGCTTCTGCATTATCTCCACCATAAGTAACTTGTCTAATAGATAAAAAATTCGATTCATCTTCGTATATTAAATTATTTCCATTTGATTTTTCTTTATTGGATTCAATAGTATTTAAACATGAAAAAATTAATACTAAAAATAAAACTGAAAATAGTTTTTTCATAAATAAAGGGTTTTATATTTTTGTGCAAATTAAATACATTAATATGAAATTTCTAGCAAAATTTATTTTTTTTATATCAATTATTTCATGCCAGCAAAATATTACATACGAAAACAGAATTAATACTGATGTGAACTATTTGTCTAATGATAAATTAGAAGGAAGGAAAACAGGTTCTAACGGAGAACAAATTGCTGCAGATTATATAGCTGATAGATTTAAAAGATTAAAAATAAAAGCTAAAGGCACTAATACATATTTTCAAGATTTTAGTTTTAATAAACCTTCTAATCTTCATGATCAAGTCTCATTTGATGAGACAGAGAACGATAGCATGGTATTTTCAAAAAATGTAATAGGCTACATTGATAATAATGCAGAACATACAGTAGTTATTGGTGCTCATTATGATCATCTTGGGTATGGCGGAGAAGGTTCGCTTTATGTTGGTAGTGAAATACATAATGGAGCTGATGACAATGCAAGTGGGACCGCATTAATGCTAGATTTAGCCAGTCAGCTAAAGTTTAATAATCGCAATAATAATTATTTGTTTATAGCTTTTTCTGGAGAAGAAATGGGATTGCTTGGATCAAATTATTTCGTAAAAAATCCTACAATTGATCTTTCCTCTATAAATTATATGATAAATCTAGATATGGTTGGTAGATTAAAGGATGATAAATCTCTTGCTATATATGGCGTAGGCACCTCGCCTATTTTCAAGCAAACTATTAATTCTAATAATGAGTCTTTTAATCTAATTGAAAATGAATCTGGAGTAGGACCTTCTGATCATACATCGTTTTATATAAATGATATTCCCGTTTTACATTTCTTTACAGGACAACATTCTGATTATCACAAACCAAGTGATGATGCTGATAAAGTAAATTTTGATGGGGTTAAAGAAATATCAGACTATATCTTTTCAATAATTTCTGATCTTAATGATGATAAAAAACTCGTTTTTAGAAAGACAAAAAATGAAACAGAAGAAGTGCCTAGCTTTAAAGTATCATTAGGGGTTATGCCAGACTATATGTTTAATAAAGGTGGTATGAGAATAGATGCAGTTACTCAAGATAGACCAGCATATAAAGCAGGATTGATTAAGGGCGATATAGTGATTAAGCTAGGAGAATATGATGTTGAAGATATGATGGGCTATATGAAAGCATTATCTAAATTTAAATCTGGAGATTCTACATCTGTTATAGTTAAAAGAGATAAGGATACAATACAAAGGAAAGTTGCTTTCTAAAATCTAATTGGTAACACAGTCTATTAGTGTTATCTTTAATTTCTAATATTTATATCATTCATAAATGAGACTTAAGCTAAACCATTTTTTTTATTGCTTTATAATGGTGCTTATAATTTTAGCATGTAAAAGTGATGAAGATGATTTATGTTGTCCTCCGGATGATAATACCAATCCTAATGTATTACTTATTATAGCTGATGACATGGGTTTAGATGCTAGTCCAGGTTATAATGTAGGGACATTGAAGCCTAATATGCCTAATCTTCAAAATCTAATTAATAGCGGTATAACTTTCAATAATGTTTGGTCCAATCCAGTTTGCTCTCCTACTCGATCAACTATTTTAACTGGAAAATACGGTTATAGAACTAATGTTCTAGATGCTGGTGATAACTTATCTATCCAAGAAACATCAATACAAACATATATAAATGCTAATTCTGGAAATGAATATAGTGATGCTGTAATTGGTAAATGGCATTTAGGTCCGCCTACTCAACCCTATCACCCTAATAATATGGGAGTTGGGTTCTTTTCAGGTATGACACAATCAGGTGTTGAATCGTACTACAATTGGCAGCATACAGAAAATGGACAAGTAAGCACTTCTAATGAATATACTACTAGCAAACTTACAGATGATGCTATTACATGGATAAATGATCAAGAGCAACCTTGGTTTTTATGGCTTGCTTATAATGCACCTCATACTCCATTTCACGCACCTCCTTCTGATCTACATTATCAAGGGAGCTTGCCAGAAGATCAAACTAGTATTGATGCCAATCCACTACCCTATTACCTAGCTGCAATTGAAGCAATTGATAGTGAAATGGGTAGAATTTTTAATAGTATTAGTAGTGAAGATTTAGAGAATACTGTAATCATATTTTTAGGTGATAATGGTACTCCAGGTCAAGTAGCTCAACAATATCATTCTCAAAGAGTAAAAGGGTCTCTTTATAAAGGTGGTATAAATGTTCCTATGATAATCTCAGGCAAAGGAGTAAATAGGATAAATGCTCAGGAAGATGCATTAATTAGCACTACTGATCTTTTTGCAACCATTAGTGAATTATGTGGAATTAGCACAGACGAAATACATGATAGTATTAGTTTTAAAGACCTGTTAAATTCTAGTGGAGGAAATGATAGATCATATATATATTCAGAGCTGGGAAATAACTACTTTGCTATAAGAAATTCAACTCATAAATACATGTCCTTTGAGGATGGTTCAGAAGCATTATATAATCTGGAAGCGAATCCTTTTGAAATGCCAAATTTATTAGACCCAAATCAATTACCTTTGTCAGATAATGATCAGGAAAATATAACTGAATTAATAGCTTTAGCTAACCAAATTAGAAATTAATGAAAAGAACCGTTACAGAGGCTATAGAATATAGAAGATCTGTTAGGATATTTAAGAAACAAGGTATAGACGCTAATAAGGTTAGAAAGTGCATAATTAATGGTACTCTTGCTCCAAATAGCAGTAATCTACAAACATGGGAATTCTATCATGTTACTAATAGAACTGTTTTAAATTCTATTACTAAAGCATGTTTTAATCAAAATGCAGCAAAAACAGCTAATCAAATAGTTGTTTTTGTGGTTAGAAAAGATCTTTGGAGAAAAAGAGCTAAAGCAAATGTTGATTTTTTAAACTCAGTTTTTGATAAAAAAACAGGTGGGAATACTGAGAAGAATAGAAAATTAGCTTTAAAATATTACAAGGTTGCCATACCAACAATGTATACAAGTTTTTTTGGCATATTAGGATTTCTTAGATATATATTTTTTCAAACAGTAGGAATATTCAGACCTATATTCAGAGAAGTTAGATTAAGTGATATTAGAATTGTATCCCATAAAAGCACAGCCCTTGCCGCCCAAAATTTTATGCTAAGTATGGCTGAAATTGGCTATGACACTTGTCCAATGGAAGGTTCAGACACGTCTAGAATAAAGAAAATTTTAAATCTCCCTTCAAGTGCTGAAATTAATATGGTAATTGGTTGCGGAATTAGAGATAAAAAGGGAATTTACAGTGAAAGATATAGGATTCCTTTTGAGGAGGTCTATAAAGAAATTAAATAAAAAAAGATTATATTGATATTCCCAATAGGGTGTTGTTTAATTGATGAATAAAAGAGATTTTTTAAAAACATTTGGTACGGCTGCAATCGGATCGCCGTTCTTATCACTTGATTTAAGTAGTAATCATAAATTTGAAGATTATTCTAAACGAAATAATCTTTCAAAAACAGATTTTTGGAAAAAAATTAGAGAAGATTATACCTTAAAAAAAGATTATATAAATCTTGAAAATGGCTACTACTGTATAGTGCCAAATCCTACATTAAATAATTTCATCACTCATGTTAAAAAAATAAATATTGAAGGATCCTATTATATGAGACATCATAGGGATAAGGATAATAAAAGAATTGAAGGTCGCTTAGCTAATTTTCTAAGCTGTGATCCAGAAGAATTAGTAGTAACAAGAAATACTACTGAATCACTTGATTTAATAATTGGCGGTTTCCCATGGAAGAAAGGTGATGAGGCAATTTATGCCAAGCAAGACTATGGTGCCATGCAACAGATGTTTAAACTAGTTTCAAAGCGACATGGAGTCGTAAATAAAATTGTTTCTGTACCAAATCATCCCAAGTCTGATGAAGAAATAGTAAAATTATATGAAGACCAAATTACTTCTAAAACAAAACTTATAATGGTTTGTCATATGATTAATATTACTGGTCATATACTTCCAATAAGAAAGATATGTGATATGGCCCACAAACATGGAGTTGAAGTTATGGTAGATGGAGCTCATTGTATAGGTCATTTTAGAGTGAATATTAGCGAACTAAATTGTGATTATTATGGGTCAAGTCTCCATAAATGGCTAAGTACTCCTTTAGGAGTTGGAATTTTATATGTTTCAAAAAATAAGATTTCAAAAATCAACCCTCTTCTAGCAAGTCATGTTCATGAACAGGATAATATCTTAAGATTAAACCATATTGGCACACATCCTGTATATACTGATTTAGCTGTTGATAATGCTTTAGATTATCAGGAAATGATTGGCACAGATCGTAAAGGAAACAGGCTTAGATATATTCAAAGATATTGGTCTGATAGATTAAGAAAAATTAAAAATGTTGTTATAAATACTCCAATTGAAGAACATAAAAGTTGTGGAATAGCAAATGTTGGAATTAAAAATATGGAACCTGGCAAACTATCTAAAATTCTTTTGGATAAATATCAAATCTTTACTGTAGCTATAAATCACGAAAATGTTGTCGGTTGTAGAATAAGTCCAAATGTTTATACCAATCAGGAAGATTTAGAGCATTTTATCTCAAGTATAAAGGAATTGGCAGTTTAATAATTATAAAATATAAATATGAGAATTAGAAAATTAATATCTATAATAACTTTTGCATTATTTTTATCTTTTTTCAATCAGAGTTTTTCTCAGATTAAAAAAGATAGAAAATCAGTTAAATATGCAAAAACCATAAAGGCTGAAGAACTTAAAGAAAAATTATATATCTATGCCTCTGATGAATTTGAAGGAAGAGGAACTCCAAGCAAAGGACAGGAATTAGCTATAAAATTTTTAGAAAACCACTATGTATCTAATAATATAAATCCTCTTCAAGAAGATACATATTTTCAAACAGTACTTCCTCCTAAAAGATTTGAAAAATGGTGGTCAAATTCAGATATAAAACCAAAAAATGTAATAGCATATATAGAAGGAGAGAAATATCCTAATGAATATATTATAATATCTGCCCATCTTGATCATGTTGGAGTTCAAAATGGAGAAATATATAATGGTGCAGATGATGATGGATCTGGAACAGTTGCTGTTCTTGAAATAGCTGAAGCCTTTAATGAGGCTGCAAAAAATGGTCATACACCTAAGAGATCCATTGTATTTCTACATGTTACAGCCGAAGAAATGGGGCTAATAGGATCAAGGTATTATACCGAAAACCCTATTGTACCCCTTAAGAATACAATTACCAACCTAAATGTTGATATGATAGGAAGAACTGATCCTAAAAGGCCTAAACGAAATAGAGATTATATTTATCTAATTGGAAGTGATAAAATAAGTACAGAGCTGCATAATATTAGTGAAGAAATAAATGATATTTATCTAAATGTAGATCTAGATTATATTTTTAATGCTGAGGATCATCCTGATAGATTTTATTATAGGTCAGATCATTATAACTTTGCAGAAAAAGGCATTCCTATAATATTTTATTTTAGTGGCACACACGAAGATTATCACCAGCCTACAGATACAGTAGAAAAAATTCAATACGATTTATTAGAGCTAAGGACCAAACTTATTTTTCATACAGCTTGGGAACTGGCAAATAGAAATGAAAGAATAAAAAAGGATTAAGAATGAAACAAATTGCACCTTACAAACCAAAACATAAGGTACGAATAGTAGCAGCAGCTTCACTTTTTGACGGACACGATGCGGCAATAAATATCATGCGTCGTATTATTCAAGCAACTGGAGTAGAAGTTATTCATCTTGGACATAACCGAAGTGTTGAAGAGGTTGTAAACACTGCCATTCAGGAAGATGTAAATGCTATTTGCTTAACATCATATCAAGGTGGACATAATGAGTATTTTAAGTATATGTATGATTTGCTCAAAGAAAAAGGAGCTGAACACATCAAGATTTTTGGTGGTGGTGGAGGCGTAATACTTCCTTCAGAAATTAAAGAATTAATGGATTATGGAATTACCCGAATTTACTCGCCAGATGACGGACGAGAAATGGGTTTGCAAGGTATGATTAACGATTTGGTTGAACAATCTGATTTTGCAATTGGCGAATCGTTAAATGGCGAGGATAGAATTCTTCAGAAAAAGAACTCTAAAGCAATAGCAAGAGTTATTTCTTCTGCTGAAAATTTTCCAGAAGTAGCAAAAGAGGTATTAGAAATAATTCGTAATAAAAACAAGACCTCTAAAACACCAGTTCTGGGAATTACAGGAACAGGAGGCTCGGGAAAATCGTCTTTAGTTGATGAATTGGTAAGACGCTTTTTAGTCGATTTTCCAAATAAAACTGTTGGTATTGTTTCGGTAGATCCTTCTAAACGAAAAACAGGAGGTGCATTATTAGGAGATCGTATTCGTATGAACGCAATTAATTCGCCAAGAGTGTATATGCGTAGTTTGGCAACACGTCAATCCAATTTAGCCTTATCAAAATATGTTAGTGAAGCCATTGAAGTTTTAAAAGCTGCTAAGTATGATTTAATCATTATAGAAACTTCTGGAATTGGTCAATCTGATACCGAAATAATAGAGCATAGTGATGTGTCTCTTTATGTCATGACACCGGAGTTTGGTGCAGCAACACAGTTGGAAAAAATTGATATGCTAGATTTTGCCGATTTGGTAGCCATTAATAAATTTGATAAAAGAGACTCGTTAGATGCCTTGCGGGATGTTAAAAAGCAATATATGCGCAACAATAATCTTTGGGATATTCCTCAAGAAGAGTTACCGATTTTCGGAACCATTGCATCGCAATGCAACGATCCTGGTATGAATACGCTATACAAAGCGATTATGGATAAGTTGGTTGAAAAGACTGATGCTGATTTAAAATCAACTTTTACCATTTCAGACGAAATGAGTGAAAAAGTTTTTATAATTCCACCAGCAAGAGTCCGTTATTTATCAGAAATTTCAGAAAATAATAGAGCGTACGATAAAAAAGGCAAAGAACAAAGTGAGGTTGCTCAAAAATTGTATGGGATTTATAAGACAATTTGTTCAGTATCAAATGTCTTGTCGAGCGTAGTAGAGACGTCGTTTATTGCTAAAAACGGATTAAATAGCAATGAGATCCTAAAACAATCCCGAAAGCTTTCGGGACAGGATGACAACAAAGACTTCATAAAGTTACTTATTGCAGAATTTGACAGAGTAAAGCTAAACCTCGATCCATATAATTGGGAAATTATTACAGGTTGGAAAGACAAAATAAATCGCTATAAAAACCCAATCTATTCATTTAAAGTTCGTGGTAAAGAACTGAAAATAGAAACGCATACTGAATCCTTATCTCATTCACAAATTCCTAAAATTGCCTTGCCTAAATATCAAGCTTGGGGAGATGTTTTAAAATGGAATTTACAAGAAAATGTACCAGGAGAATTTCCTTATACTGCTGGATTGTATCCTTTTAAACGTCAAGGCGAAGATCCAGCACGTATGTTTGCAGGCGAAGGCGGTCCGGAACGAACCAATCGTCGTTTTCATTATGTGAGTTTAGGTTTGCCGGCAAAACGTTTGTCAACTGCTTTTGATAGTGTAACTTTATATGGAAGCGATCCTGATTATCGTCCAGATATTTACGGAAAAATTGGTAATGCAGGAGTTTCTGTTTGTTGTTTAGATGATGCTAAAAAATTGTATTCTGGTTTTAATTTGGTAAATGAAATGACTTCAGTGAGTATGACAATTAATGGTCCAGCGCCAATGTTATTAGGGTTTTTTATGAATGCAGCCATCGATCAACAGTGTGAGATTTATATAAAGAAAAATGGTTTAGATAAAGATGTAGAAGCAAAAATTACAAAGATTTATAAAGGAAAAGAACGCCCGAAATATAATGGCGAGTTGCCAGAAGGGAATGATGGTTTAGGGTTGATGCTTCTTGGTGTAACGGGAGATCAAGTCTTGCAAAACGATGTTTACCAGGATATCAAAGCCAAGACCATATCTCAAGTTAGAGGTACTGTTCAAGCTGATATTTTAAAAGAAGATCAGGCACAAAATACCTGTATTTTTTCTACCGAATTTGCATTACGACTCATGGGAGATATTCAAGAATATTTTATTGAGAATAATGTGCGTAATTTTTATTCGGTATCTATTTCCGGGTATCACATTGCCGAAGCAGGAGCAAATCCAATTTCGCAAATAGCATTTACTTTATCTAATGGTTTTACTTATGTAGAGTACTATCTTTCAAGAGGAATGGATATCAATAAGTTTGGTCCAAATTTATCGTTTTTCTTTTCAAATGGTGTCGATCCGGAATATGCTGTAATTGGTCGTGTAGCTCGAAAAATTTGGGCAAAAGCTATGAAACATAAATATGGAGCCAATGCAAGAGCGCAGATGCTGAAGTATCATATTCAAACCTCTGGACGTAGCTTGCATGCTCAGGAAATAGACTTTAATGATATTAGAACAACGCTTCAAGCCTTGTATGCTATTTACGATAATTGTAATTCTTTACATACTAATGCCTACGATGAAGCTATCACGACGCCAACCAAAGAATCTTTACGTCGGGCTATGGCAATCCAGTTGATTATCAATAAGGAACTCGGATTAGCTAAAAACGAAAACCCAATTCAAGGGTCATTTATTATTGAAGAGCTCACCGATTTGGTCGAAGAAGCTGTACTTATTGAATTTGATAGAATTACTGAAAGAGGAGGCGTTCTTGGAGCTATGGAAACTATGTACCAACGCTCTAAAATTCAGGAAGAAAGCTTATATTATGAAACCTTAAAACACAATGGAGACTTCCCAATAATTGGTGTAAATACATTTTTGAGTTCTAAGGGTTCACCAACTATTTTACCAGCGGAAGTGATTCGTGCAACTGAAGACGAAAAACAATTTCAGATTAAAACATTAGAGAATCTTCATAAAGCAAATGATACAGATGCATTATTAAAAGAGTTGCAACAAAAAGCCATACACAACGATAACATTTTTGAATCCTTAATGGAGGTGTGTAAAAAATGTTCTTTAGGTCAAATTACAAATGCACTATTTGAAGTAGGTGGACAGTATAGGCGGTGATGATTTAATCAATTATAACAGGTTAAATTCTGAAGGGATAAGTATAGGTCAAGAAGAATTGTCAGAAGAATCAATATCATCTAATACACAAAGCTAAATAAAACGATTGTATAAAAATACAACATAAGGCAGTTTTAAAAACGAAATAATAGTTAAATTCGAGAGAAAGTATATATAAAATAAATGATTGTTTTAGATATTACGGTTGTAGTTATGAGCTTGCTCTATATTTTTATAGGCCGATATACTAATGAAAAAAATGCCAAGCATTTATTTGCTGGATATAGAGGAATGTCAAAAGCAGAACGAGAAAAATATGACATCAAAGGAATCGTGAAATTTTTTAAACCCTTTATCAGTTATTTAGGAATTTACTCTATGCTTTTGTACTTTTTTATTAGCTACCTGTTTGATTATAGTATTGCTGTATTGGTTTGGATTGCATCTCAAACAATATTTTTACCTTATTTGGTTATAAAATTAAATAGTTCGAATTATAAAAAAAATTAGTTAAAAGAAGAAGATATGCCTATATACATCCATTTACCTAAAAAATGAATCCGTTTTTCATTGGGTCATTTGGATCAATTACAAAAGTTTGCATTCCTGTGATGTAAGCAGTTCCTTCCACTTGTGGAATAACAGCGCTAAAAGGCCCGTAATCTTCTTCAGAAATAACCGAACCTTTGAAGACGGAACCGATAATACTTTCAATTGTCATGGTTTCTCCATAGTCAATTTCTTTTCTTGCTTTATGAATAGCCATTCTCCCTGAAATTCCAGAACCTGTTGGACAACGATCTACTTCTCCTTCAGCAAAAATGCAGACGTTTCTACTGTCAACTCCAGAGGATTGTTTCTTATTATCTATAAAAATCGTTCCATAAATAAAACTCAAATCTTTTTCGAAAGGATGTACAATTTCCTTGTCTGATTTTATTACTGCATTTTTGATTTTCATTCCGTTGGCAATTAAAGCTCTGTAGGAATCTGTGCTTAAATCAAAATCAAAATTGTTTTTAGCAATGTCTACATAAGCATAAAAAGCACCTCCATAGGCCAAATCATAGGTCACTTTTCCTAATCCTTCAACTTTTACAG
>Ga0208750_1000522_pt1 | contig 11450 bp, 10 predicted proteins | sample Knorr_S15_td_O2m_FD_185602 | JGI IMG/M metagenome (GOLD analysis project Ga0208750, IMG submission 185602) | Marine microbial communities from Southern Atlantic Ocean transect - Knorr_S15_td_O2min_ad_340m_LV (SPAdes) (version 2) | ecosystem: Environmental > Aquatic > Marine > Oceanic | place...
CGGGGCTGAGTGCCGAAGGGCTCAGTTACGGGCCCGACACCAGGCGGCGTAGCGGGACAGGTGGCCGAGGGCGACCACGGCCCGGTCGGCTGACGGGTAGCAGAGCCGTCCCGACTCCCGGACGGCGGTGACCATGGGATTGTCCGGTTGGGCCACGGCCAGTTCCGAGGCCACTAGCACCGGCTTGCCGTGAGAGGTGGCGGCCGCCACCGCTGCCTCGGCGTACCGCTGCTCCTGACGCTCGTGGAAATCAACGATGCGGTCCAGGCCATAGTCGGGATGGAAGGGGCCGTCGCGGGTCAGTGCCGCCGTGTTGCCCTGGATGCCCAGGCCCAGCTGGACCACTGAGTCGACGGCCGGGTGGCCGGCCACCAAGTCGAGCAGTTCGGGGATGGTGTCCCGGGTTTCGCCCCCCGCCAGGTCCACCGGGTTGTTCCGGCTCCAGCGTGGCGGGAGCAGGGCGTCCACGGCGGCCAGCAGGTCAGCAGGCAGGGCGGTCAGGACCAGGTCGGGATGGGAGGTCACGGCGTCCGCGGTGACCACCCCCCAGCCTCCGGCCGTGGTCAAGACCAGGACACCGTTCCCGCCCGGCAGGGGCTGGGTGGCCAAGGTGGCCGCCGCCTCGAAGGCCGCCTCGATAGTGGCCGCCCGGACCATTCCGGCCTGGCGGGCCATACCGTCGAACACCCGGTCGTCGGTGGCCAGGGAGCCGGTGTGGGAGGCGGCAGCCCGCTGGCCACCGTGGGTAGCCCCACCCTTGACGACCACCACGGGCATCCGGGGGGTCACCGACCGGATTCGCTCGAAGAAGTCTCGGCCGTCGTCCAGGCCCTCCACGTAACAGAGTCCGACGTCGGTTTCCGGATCGTCGGCGAACCACTCCAAGTAGTCGGCGACACCAGTGGCTGCCGCGTTGCCGGCCGACACCGAGCGGCTCAGGCCGACGCCCGTTTGGTTGGCGTAGTTCTGGAAGGCCGACACAAAGTTGCCGGACTGCGACGCGACACCGATCCGACCGCGGGGGGGGAAGGGGGCCACGATCTGTGCGCACAGACCGACCGGTGGTGAGGTGACACCCTGGCCGTTGGGCCCGGCCAGCACCAGGTCCAACTCGTTGGCCAGAGTCACCAGCCGGGCCTCGGCTTCGGCCCCCTCGGGCCCCGCCTCGGCGTAACCGCCAGCGGCCACGAATACGGCCCGGACGCCACGGTCCGCCGCCGATCGAATGATCTCCTCGTTGGCCGACACCGGGGTGCACGCCACTAGGAGGTCCGCCGCACCGTGGGGGACGGCGTCGACCGAGGCCAGGACTGGCCGGCCCAAGATGGTGTCCTCACCACGGCCCACGGCGAACACGTCGCCCCGGTAGCCGCAGGACAACAGGTTATGGAGAGTCACGAAGCCGAACTTTCCCGGATGGCTGGACACCCCGGTGACCACTACCCCTCGGGGTTCAAACAGCGGGGTCAGGTCCCGGGTCATCAGGCGGGGTCCTTGTCCCGGGAGGTCTCGACCAGGGCGTCCACGGCGACGGCCTGGCCGTCGACGAGGATCAACGGGTTCAGGTCCACCGAGGCCACGTCGGGGTCGGTGGCCAGGTCACCCAGGGCGCAAAGGATGTCGGCCAGGGCGTGGCGGTCCACGGCTGGTTCACCGCGGAACTCTCCGAGTAGGGCCTGGGCGCCTAGGTCGTTGATCAGGTCGTGGGCGTCGAGGCGGTCCAACGGTGCCAACCGGAAGGCCGCGTCGGCTACTGCCTCGGCCAGTACGCCGCCCACCCCGAGCATTACGCACGGGCCGAACTGCGGGTTGCGGACCATTCCGGCGATCAGCTCCCGGGAGCCTCGGACCATGGTGGAGACCAGCAGCTCAACTGGCCCGTCCTCGGGCCGGGCGGCGGCGAGCAAATCGGTTGCTGCCTTCCGGACCTCGTCCTCGGAGGTCAGCGACAGGCGGACCAGGCCCCGCTCGGTCTTATGGGCGATGGCATCACCGCACAACTTGATGACCGCCGGTAGGCCAACAGAACGGGCGACGTCAACCGCGGCGTCCGGGTCACCGACCGTGGCCCAATCCGATACCGGGATACCGGCGTCGGCGACTATCTGGCGAGAGCGCGCCTCGGAGAGCGTGCGTGTTCCCCGCCTCGTGGGGGAATCGATCCCGTTCTCGGTCATCCCACAGGGTAGGTAGCCGCACCCGGGGTCGGGCAATGCGAGGCAGGATCCGGACCGGATCGACGGTCCAGGGTGGCCGGACTAACGGACCGAGGCGATCCTGAGCGGTTCAACCCCTGGCCCCTATCCTCTCGGCGGTGAGCATGCACGAGTTCGACCACGAGAGCGAGGAACTCGTACGGTCGGTGTTCGATTACGCCCTAGACCGTCTGCGCAACGAGCCCCCGCTGGACGGTCCGATGAGTGCCGAGGAGCTCTATGCGCTGGTCGGCGAGACGATCACCCCGGCGGGTCTCGGTGGCTCCGAGGCGCTCCGCCGCTACGCCGACCACCTCGCGCCGGCCTCCATCTCGGCCGACCACCCCCGGTACCTGGCCTTCGTTCCCGGAGCCCCGACCAAGGCGGCCTCGGCGTTCGACCTCGTGATCGGCTCCTCCTCGCTTTGTGGTTCGACCTGGCTGGACGGTGCCGGCATGGTCTTTGCCGAGAACCAGGCCCTGCGGTGGATCGCCGACCTGGCAGACATGCCCGCTTCGGCCGGCGGCTGTTTCGTCACCGGCGGCACGATGGCCAACCTCTCGGCCCTGGTTACGGCACGGTACGAGGCAATCCAGAAGCGTGTCGCGGCCCGACGGCCCCGCCCTGACCGATGGGCTGTTGTCGCTTCGGAGAGCACACACTCCTCGGTCGACTCGTCGGCAAGGGTCATGGACGTCGACGTCATCCTGGCGGCGGTCGACGGGGACCGGAGGCTACGCGGCAGTGCCGTGGCCGAGGCGATCACCGGTCGACCGGCGGGCACCGAGGTGTTCGCCGTCGTCGCCACGGCAGGCACCACCAACCTGGGCATCGTTGACGCCCTCGACGGCATCGCCGAGGCCTGCGCCGAAGCCGGTGTGTGGCTACACGTAGACGGCGCCTACGGCGGCGCAGCGATGGCCGCCCCGTCGGTCCGCAGACGGTTCGACGGCATCGAACGGTGCGACTCGTTGGTGGTCGACCCCCATAAGTGGCTCTTCTCGCCCTTCGACTGTGCGGCGCTGCTCTACCGGGATCCGCCGGTGGCCCGGGCGGCCCACACCCAGCACGCCGGGTACCTAGAGCCGATTATCGACGACACGGTCTGGAACCCCTGCGACTACGCGCACGTCCTGACCCGTCGGGCCCGAGGTATGCCCTTCTGGTTCTCGCTGGCCGTCCATGGGACCGACGCCTACAGGGACGCCATTGAGCACACCTTGGACGTGGCCCGGGCGGTAAGAGACCTGGTTGTCGCCGCCCCGCATCTGGAACTCCTGGTCGAGCCCGAACTCTCGGTCGTGGCCTTCCGACGAACAGGCTGGGACCTGGCCGACTACCAGACCTGGTGCGACCGCCTGCTGGCCGACGGCACGGCCCTGCTCACTCCGACCACCGTCGACGGAACTGGCGCCATGCGGGTCTGCATCGTCAACCCCCGGACCACCGTCGAGGACTTGGTCGAGGTCCTCGCCACGCTGGAACCCGGAGCCTGAGCCGGGACTTGCTCCGGGGCCCGTCGACCGAACTCCGGGTCATCGGCCCCGGGGACGAGTGTCGGACACCGTCCGATGGTTGCCAGTCAGGCTGACAGGGCGGCGTATCCGGGCTTGATCCGGTCGTTGATGAGGGCAAGGCGCTCGTTGAACGGCAGGAAAGCACTCTTCATGGCGTTGATGGTCAGCCACCGAAAGTCGTCCAGCCCCCAGCCAAAAGCCTCGCCGACGGCGGCTATCTCCGACGTCATGGACACGCCGCTCATCAGGCGGTTGTCGGTGTTGACAGTGATCCGGAACCCCAGGTCCCGGAGCAGCCCGATGGGGTGAGCAGCCACGTCGACTGCCGCTCCGGTGTGAACGTTGGACGTCGGGCAGAGCTCGAGGGGGATCCGGCGATCCCGGACGAAGGAGGCCAGGCGACCCAGGCGGGGCGGGGCATCGCCAGGCACCTCAATGTCGTCCACGATTCGCACCCCGTGGCCCAGCCGCTCGGCCCCGCAGAACTGGACGGCCTCCCAGATAGAGGCCGGTCCAAAGGCCTCCCCGGCATGGATGGTGAAGTGGAAGTTCTCTCGTTGCAGGTACTGGAATGCTTCCAAGTGGAGGGTCGGAGGGTAACCGGCCTCCCGGCCGGCGATGTCAAACCCGACCACGCCCTGGTCCCGGTACCGGACGGCCACTTCGGCCACGGCCATCGAGTCGGTCGAGGTGCGCATTGCGGTCACCAGGGTCCGGATGACCAGGTTGGTTCCCGACGAGCCGTCAGCGAACCCGGCCAGGACCGCCTCCAGCACCTCGTCCAGCGCCATGCCCCGGTCGGTGTGGAGGGCGGGGGCGAAGCGGACCTCGGCGTAGACGCATCCATCGGCGGCCAGGTCGGCCGCGCACTCGGCAGCCACCCGGTGGCAGGACTCAGCGGTCTGCATGACCCCGACGGTGTGGTCGAAGGTCTCCAGGTAGAGGCCAAGGTCCCGCCGGTCGGCGCCCCTCCGGAACCAGGCGGCCAGCTCGGCCGGATCGGTGGTGGGCAGGTCCCGGTAGCCGGTCAGGTCGGCCAACTCAACGACGGTGGTGGGCCGTAGCCCGCCGTCCAGGTGATCGTGGAGGACGACCTTGGGTGCCTGGTGGATCAGGTCGCGGTCCGGTGCCACGGTTTCCATGGTGCAGGTTACCCGGGGTTGTGGACCAGGCCCGGAGGTGCGGAGGTCAGGCGAAGCCGCGAAGCGGCAGGTCTGCACCGCGCTGCAGCCAGTTGTCGGCCCGGTAGTGGGCCGTTCCGTCGATCACGTGCAACGTGTAGGCGAGACGCGGGCGGTCCGAGGTGTTGGCGCCGCTCCAGTGGGGGAGGCATCCGTGGAAGGCGACCAGGGTTCCAGCTTCTGCCTCCACCGGCACCAGGTCGCCGTGGTCGTACGGCGTGGGGTCCAGGACGTCGGTGGTGGTGCCGCCGGTGCCGTCGAGTCGGAACCGGGTCCGGGCGCCACCGACGTGTCCTCCCGGGATGGCCCACATGCAGCCGTTGGCGACCGTGGCGTCGTCAAGGGCGAACCAGAGGCCAACCACCGTCTGGGGGTCGGTCCACAGGAAGGAGTGGTCGCAATGGCAGACCACCTCCCCGCCGATCCGGGGGGGCTTAAAGATGACCATGGACTGCAGGAGGAGTGGATCGGTGACGCCCAGTTCGGCCACCAGGGAGGCCAGGTCGGTCGTCCGGGAGAACTGGTCGAAGGCCGGGTCAAGGTCGTGCAGGGCGTGGCCCATCTTGTTCAGAGCCCGGTCCATTGGAGCGACCAGGTTTCCGTCGGCGTCAAAGGCCCCGTTCTCGAAGAACGGACGGATCACGTCAGCTGATGTGAGAAACCAGTTGTCCTGGGCGTGGGTCTGCTCGGTGGTGGAGAACACGGTGGCCGCGCCGTCGGGTAGGCCCTGTGAGGCGTAGCCGGCTACCAGGTCGTCGATGCGGCGGCGGAGGGACTCGACCCGGTCGGGTGGCACGAACCCGGGTAGGACCACGAAGCCGTCGCGTTCCCAGGCCTCCCGACGATCCTCGTCCAGGACGGTGCTCGCCGCGCTCACTCCTGGCCTCGCCGGTATCGAAGCCCAATGGCGGCCGGCATGCGGAGACGGCTTGAGGCGAACACCAGGACCAGAAGAGTGGCGACGTGGGGGGTGATTGGCGGCAGTTCACGCATGACCTCTTCACTTACCGAGTACCACCACAGCACGACGAGGGCTAGGGCAGCGAACCCAGTCCCCGCTGCAGGTCGACGTCGAAGGACTGCTCGCACGGCCAGAGCAGCCAGGGCTACGCCGACTAACAGCAAGAGGGCGTGTACCGCGGTGCGGTCACGGAGTTGCAGAGCGTCAGCGAAACCGAAGAGCATCGAGCCAAGGAAAGCACCTACCGGTTGCCAGTTGCCGAAGATGACAGTGGCCAAGCCGATGAACCCTCGGCCCTGAACTTGAGCCTCTCGGTAGATGCCGGTCTGTTCAATGGCGATGAAGGCGCCACCGAAGCCGGCCAAACCGCCACTGACTACCACGGCAAGGGTCTTCATCCGGTACACGTTGACTCCGAGACTGTCCGCAGCGACTGGGTGCTCACCGGCCGCCCGGATTCGCAAGCCAAGACTCGTCCGCCACAGGATCACCACTGAGGCAGGGACGAGGAGCAGCGCTAACAGGGTCGCCCAGGAGACGTTGCTGGTGATTCCAGACAAAAGGGCAAACAGGTCTGACACTAGGAACCATCCCTGGTCAGAGAGCCAGCCGAAAAGGTCGGGGGTGCTCCATCCAAACAAGTCGCCACCCGAAACGAATGGCAGATCCCCGTGTCCTACCGAATCGACCCGCGGAGATTGGGTGATGCCACCTCCGGAGCGAGCCGCAAAGACTTCGCCGGACAGGAACCGGGCCAGGGCCGGTGCCAGGATGTTGATGGCCACGCCGGAGATGATGTGGTCAACGCCGAAACCGACCGTGGCTACCGCGTGGAGCAGGCCGCCCGCGGCTCCGCCGGCTATACCGATGGCTAGGCCCCACCAGGGCCCGAATTCCAGCGCCCCCCAGGCTCCGAACCAGGTGCCCAGAATCATCATCCCTTCGAGGCCGATATTCACCACGCCGGCTCGTTCGGCCCAGATCCCGCCCAGGCCGGCCAACAGAATTGGTATGGCCCGCCGGAGGGTGGATTCGGCGGTACCAGCCGAGATCAGATCAGTGGTCTCTGGTCGCGCCAGCTCTTGAGTAAGCGAGAGAGCTATGACCAAGCCGAGGGCGGCGACCATCCAGCGCATTACCACCGAGTCCCGCAAGGTTGGGCGCCTCATGACGTCGGTTCCAGAGTTCGCTGGGTGGCCGACGCAGCGTCTCGAGCCTCCTGGGCCCGACGGATTCGGTTAACCACCTCGTAGGCCACAACAGCTGAGAGCACGACCACTCCCTGGAGGATGGACACGATCTCTCGTGGGGTATCGCCTACCACGTCCAGGATGGGCGCAGCGCTGTCAAGCCAGCCGAACAGGAGGGCCCCCACTGCCACTCCGGCAGGATGATTGCGTCCAATGAGGGCGATCGCTATGCCCGTAAAGCCCAGACCCCGAGTAAACCCGAGGTCGTATTTGTAGCTGTCGCCCAGGATCTCCGGTAGGCCGATCAGGCCGGCAACTGCACCAGATAACAGCATGGCTCGCACCACGGTGGCCCGCGGGTCCACTCCACTGGCCTCAGCGGCGAACGGGTTCAGGCCGGTGGCCCGCAGATCGAAACCGGAGCGGGTTCGGGTCAGGAAAAGGTGGAAGAGAACCCCAACCACGATGGCGATCAGGAGGAAGCCCCAGAGCTCGCGCCCCCTTCCAATCTCCCGGGTAAACATTTCCACCATCCCGTTGAGGTTGGGGAAGCGTCCTGACGGCGCGATTTCCGGCGTTGTGATGTTGAGGGTGGTGTCATCCCCATCGTCGAGCCACGTCCTGAGCAGGTACCCGATGGTCGACAGGGCAATGGCGTTCAACATGATGGTGGAGATCACCTCATGGACACCACGCGTCACCTTGAGATAGCCGGCAACCCCGGCATACAGGGATCCAACGGACATGGCAACGGCCATGATCAGGGCCACGTGCAAAATGGGTGGAAGGTTGACTGCCGCTCCGACGGCCGCCGCAACGAGGGCGGCCAACATGTACTGGCCTTCAACACCGATATTGAAGAGGTTCATCCGAAAGCCAATTGCGACGGCGATACCGGCCAGGTACAACTGCGTGGCCCGATTGCCCGTCTCGACGAGGGCTCCCAGACTGCTGCCGTAAGCAAGCATCTCCCGCCAGGCTTCCCACGGGCTGGTGCCGGCTATCAGCAGAACTACTGAGGAAAGGGCGACCGAAAAGACAATGGCCACAACCGGGGGAGCCAGGGCCATCATGATCCGTCGACCGGTCATTCTTTGTCCCCGGTTACGTCCTCGGCACCGGTCATGTATCCGCCCAGTTGTCTGGGCGTGGTGGTACCTGGGTCCAGCTCGGCGACCACCCGGCCCCGCAGCATGACCACCAAGCGGTCGGCCAAACCGAGCAACTCCTCCAGATCGGCCGAGACCAGGAGCAGGGCAAGCCCGTTCCGTCTTGCGGTCCGCAACTCCTCCCAAACAGCGGCTTGAGCGCCAACGTCAATGCCCCGAGTGGGATGGGCTGCGATGAGTAGTCGGGGTGATGCAGCCATCTCCCGACCGATGACCAACTTCTGCTGATTGCCGCCCGACAAAGCTCGGGCCGACGTGTCGATGCTTGGAGTCCGGACGTCAAAGTCCTTGACAATGCGTGTCGTGGCTTCCCGGCTCCGGCCTCGGTCCAACAGCGGGCCACGAGCGAAGGGCTCCATTGTCTGGTGGCCAAGCATGGCGTTCTCCCAGAGTGGAGCGTCTAGGAGCAGGCCGCGACGGTGACGGTCCTCGGGGACGTAACCAATGCGCGCCTCGCGTCTCCGACGAACCGACCAAGTAGAGATTTCCTCACCGTCCAAGAGAATCTGGCCGCCATCCTCTATGGAGCGAAGCCCGAGGATGGCTTCGATCAACTCTCCCTGACCGTTTCCCTCAACACCTGCCACGCCGAGGATCTCCCCTCGGCGCACAGCGAGGCTCACGTTGTCCAGAGCAGGACGCTTCGTCTCGTCGAGCACCGTCACGTCGCTCAGAGACAAGGAGACGTGATCATCGACAGCACGGGGCTCAGTTGATGGCGAGGGAAGCTCGGAACCGACCATTAGCTCGGCCAACTCCGAGGCGGTAACCCGCTTCGGATCAACAGTCGCCATTGTCCGCCCCTGCCGCAGAACTGTCACGGTGTCGGCAATGGCCAGAACCTCTTCCAACTTGTGATCGATAAACAAGATGGTGTGGCCCCGGGCCTTGAGTTCCCGGAGGTTGCGGAACAGCTCTTCCACCTCTTGAGGGACCAGCACCGATGTCGGCTCGTCCAAGATGAGAATCCGGGCTCCCCGGTACAACACCTTGATGATCTCCACCCGCTGGCGTTCGCCGACCTCCAGGGTCTCGACCAGGTCGTCGGGGTGAATGTCAAGGCCGTAGGAGGCGCCGAGGTGTTCCAGGTCACGACGGGCGGCTTCCCGATCGATGAACCCCCGCTTTTGAGGTTCAGCACCGAGTACCACGTTTTCTAAGACCGTCAGATTGTCAGCCAACATGAAGTGCTGATGGACCATCCCAATGCCGTGAGCGATGGCTTCGGCAGGCGATGAGAATTGAACTTCAGCCCCCCGGACAAGCATTTGCCCTTCATCGGGTGACTGCATCCCGTAAAGGATCTTCATCAGGGTCGACTTGCCTGCACCGTTTTCTCCGACCACGGCATGGATCTCACCCTCGGCCACTTGCAGGTCGACGGCGTCGTTGGCCACCACGCCCGGGTAGCGCTTGGTAATGCCAGAGAGCTCGACGGCCGGGGTGGTCATGGCAGGGTCGCCGTCTGTAGCTCAGTAGAGGATCTTGTCGAAGAACGCTCGTGTGCGCTCCTGGGTCGGGTTGGCGAAAACCTCTTCTGGAGGGCCGACCTCGACGATCTCGCCCTCGTCGATGAACACCAGACGGTCGGCGGCTGCCCGAGCAAAACCCATCTCGTGGGTCACCACAACCATGGTCATGCCTTCGCTGGCCAACTCCAGCATGACGTCCAGGACCTCCTTGACCATCTCGGGGTCCAAGGCTGACGTCGGCTCATCGAACAGCATCACCCGTGGTTCCATGGCCAGGGACCGGGCGATGGCCACCCGCTGCTGTTGTCCACCGGAGAGTTGGCGGGGGTAGGCCTCGGCCTTCTCGGGGATGCCGACCCGGTCCAGTTGGCGCATGGCCATGTCGACGGCCTCGGCCTTAGACCGGTTACGGACCTTGCGCTGGGCCAGAGTGATGTTTTCCAGCACGGTCAGGTGGGGGAACAGGTTGAACTGTTGGAACACCATTCCCACCTCGGCCCGGACGTGGTCCAGGTCGGTAGAGGCATCGGTCAGGTCGAAGCCGTCAACCACGACCGTTCCCTTGGTGGGAATTTCCAGCAGGTTGACGCAACGGAGCACAGTGGACTTGCCCGAACCGCTGGGGCCCACGATCACCACCACCTCGCCCTCGGCCACCTCCAGGTCCACGTCACGAACGGCGTGGATGGTCCGGTTGAATGTCTTGGACATACCTTTCAAAACGATCATGGGAGCGGGGGTGTGCTCGGCGGTCATCGTTCCCCCTTCCGGTCCCGGGTCATTCGCTTCTCGAGGAGCCCGAGGAGCACCGAGAGTCCAAGCGTCAAGACCAGGTATATGAAGGCCACCACGAAGTAGCCCTCACGGAACTTGAACGTGCTGGCCGAGAACTGGCGGGCCCTCTGGGTGATCTCTAGGACACCCAGCACAGAGAGCAGGGAGGTGTCCTTGAGGATGGCGATGAAGTCGTTACCTAGTGGTGGGATGATGGCCCGCATGGCCTGTGGGAGGACTACCGACCGCATGGTCTGGTGCCGGCTTAGGCCCAGAGAACGGCCTGCTTCGGTCTGGCCCGGCGGGATGGACTGGATACCGCCCCGGAAGATCTCCGCCATATAAGCCCCGTAGATCAGGGAGAGGGTCACGATCGCCCTCATCATGAAGGAGAGTTTCAACTCCCAGCCGAACCACCTTTCTAGGGGGCCGTTGATGGCTTCGGTCCCCTCAGGCACGAGGATCAGGGCCACGGTAAAGATCAGGGGCAGGATCGGGATACCGCGCACGAACTCCACGTAGGTCCGGGACATGGTCCGGAGGACCACGTTTCTCGACATTTGGCCGATCCCGACCACCAGAGCGATCACAAGGGCGAAGGCGAACGCCTGGATGGTCGCGGAGATAGTGAGGCTGAGGCCGGGGATGATCCGTTCCCAAGCCAACTCGTAATTGTCATTGGTCAGGATCTGCCAGCCCATCCAGAGCAGGACGCCGATGATGATGGCCGCCCACCAGGGGAAGGTGTCCCACCAGGGCCGTTCGTCGGTTACCCGGTTGCCTTTCGCCGTCTTGGTTGCGCTCACTCGTTCCCCTTGTTCCGCCGGAGGGCGCCCGACCCTACCGGCTGGCTGGTCGTCGGGCCGGGGCCGGTGGGGTTCAAAACGGTGGAAGGCCGGGCCTTGCGGCCCGGCCTCCTCACCTCACCCCCCCGCAGGGGGATGATCACTACCTAGTTGGTCAGCCAGCAGCTGCTTCGGCAATCCAGCCG
>Ga0208750_1000529_pt1 | contig 11388 bp, 9 predicted proteins | sample Knorr_S15_td_O2m_FD_185602 | JGI IMG/M metagenome (GOLD analysis project Ga0208750, IMG submission 185602) | Marine microbial communities from Southern Atlantic Ocean transect - Knorr_S15_td_O2min_ad_340m_LV (SPAdes) (version 2) | ecosystem: Environmental > Aquatic > Marine > Oceanic | place...
GCCGCCGCCGCCCGCTCGGGCACCGGCCTGGCCGTCGTCGAGTCGGCCCCGCCCGTACCCTTCGTCGCTCCCGACCCGTCCACCCTCGGCGTCACCCGCCGCCAGTTCTTCAACCGCAGCATCGTCGGGATGATGGGCTTCGGCCTGTCGGGATTCGGTGGAGCCTGCCTGGCGTTCCTCTGGCCCCAGGGTGTCAGTGGCTTCGGCTCCAAGATCAAGGTCGGCAACCTCGTTGAGGTACTCGCCGACATCGAAAGCAACAACGGATTCCTCTACAAGCCAGAGGGCCGTATGTGGATCACCGCCTACCCCAACGGTGCTGTCGAAAAGGCCCGGGAGGCGTACTCCCCGGCCGAACTGGCCGGAATGACCGCAGGCGTCGAACAGGGCTTCGACTCCGGTGTCATGGCGCTCTACCAGAAGTGCCCCCACCTCGGCTGCCGGGTCCCGAACTGCGTGTCGTCCCAATGGTTTGAGTGCCCCTGCCACGGCTCGCAGTACAACCAGGTCGGCGAGAAGCGGGGTGGCCCCGCCCCCCGTGGCATGGACCGCTTCGCCGTCTCCGTCGACGGCGGCGTCCTCGTCGTCGACACCGGCACCATCGTCCAGGGCCCGCCCATCGGCACCAACACCACCGGCCAGGAGGCCGAGGGCCCGAACTGTATCGGCGAGGCGGGCGGGCACTAGCCCCCCGGTAGGAGACCTGAGACCGAGATGCTTCCGATGATCCTCGCAGCGAGCACCCAGCGCACGATCGGCTGGGTCCTCGCCGTCGTCGTCATAGTCGGGTTCCTCGTGTACCTGCTCTTCAGCTTCCGGATCGGCAAGAGGGAGCTCGGTTCCGAAGTCGAACTGGCCGCCAACCGCAAGCCGTACTTCGACGACGACGAACTCGAGACCTTCCGCCTCGACCGGGCGCTGGTCTGGTCCCTCGTGACCCTCACCGCCGTTTCGATGATCCTGCCCGTGTACTGGCTCATGGAGCCCACCCGCCAGGAGAACGCCATCGTCGACTGGGTTCAGCGCTTCGAAAAGCGCGGCGCCCGGAACTTCGAGGACGCCTGTTCCTCCTGCCACGGACCCGCCGGCGTCGGTGGCGTCGCCGCCTTCACACTGGTCGACACCGAAGGTGCCTTCGTTGCACAGGTCGAGTGGAAGGCACCCGCCCTCACCACGGTGCTGTCCCGCTTCGACGAGGCCGAGGTCCAGCACGTCCTCGACTACGGCCGGCCCGGCACGCCGATGCCCGCATGGGGCCTTCCCGGCGGTGGCCCGATGACCTCCCAACAGGTCGAACAGTTGATCGTCTACCTGCGGTCGATCCAACTCGACCAGGAAACAGCCACAGCCCAGATCAAGTCCGGCATAGTCGCAGGTGCTAGGACCATCGTCACCGCAGCCGACGCTGAACTCACCGACGCCACCGATATCGAAGCCGCCGCCGAGGCCTGGCTGGCACAGGCATCCGACCCGACCAGCGACGACTACCTCCGCTACGGCGAGTTGATCTTCAACAACCCGGCCGCCCAGGGCGCCAACTCGTGCGCCCGCTGCCACACGCCCGGATCCTCCTTCGGCGCAGTGGACGAGGCCACGACGGCAGAACTGATCGAGAACTGGCCCAAACTGGTCGAGTCCGGAATCCTCACCGGCTGGCAACCGGCACAAGGACACGTCGGCCCGAGCCTCGAAGGCGTCGCTGCCCACTTCCCGACAGCGGCGAGGCAGGAAGAGTTCGTCCGCATCGGATCCGAGGTGGGGGTTGGTTTCGGTAACGCCCGCAGCGGCACCGGCATGATGCCCGGCTTCGGTGGACGCGTGGACGCTGATGTCATCGACTACGACACGGGAGGCGACGCCATCTACAGCCGCATCCTGACGCCTGAACAGATCGCAGCCGTCGTGGCCTACGAGAGGAGCCGGTGATGGGCATGTCCACCACGCTCGCCGGCATCGCCTGGGACCCGAACATCGCAGGCACGCTGGCCGTGCTCACCGGCGTTGTCGTCCTGATGGGCTCGGTCTGGTTCCTCGTCGCCTCCAATTCCGGCATCCGCGTCGGCACCCTGATCGCGTTCGCAGCGTTCTTCGGGTGGATGTTCGTCATGAGCACGACCTGGTGGATGTACGGCAAGGGCTGGCAGGGCGACAGCCCCTCGTGGCAGACGGTTGACATCAACGTGGGCGACCTCGGCGCCAGCGGCCTTCCCAGGGCACGGGAGCTGCCGAACCCCGACGAGCTGAACACCGGCTACGAACTGGTGGTCCTGTCGGGCAACGCACGGGCGACGGCCGAATACGACACTCTTCCCACCGCCGCCGACAACCCTGACCTCAGCGCCGCCGACCTCGCTGCCCTGCAGGCCGACCGCCAGGTCCGCAACGAGTCCGTGACCCGTTCGGAACTGGCCACCGTGTCCCCCGGTCTTACCGACGCCGCCGGCTGGGACGACCTCAACGGATGGCGACTGTTGCCCACCACCCAGGCCGGAGATTCCCAGGCCCAAGCGTCGGCCGACATCCTGGCTCACCCCGACCTCGGATTCGTGAGTTCCGCAGACTTCAAGTTGCTCGACGCCTACACCACCGGCGGCAAGCCCCGCCTCGGCGAGGATGCCAGCCGGATCGACCGGATCACCCACTGGATCGCCAACTCGGCCCGCATCACGCACCCGACCCGCTACTCGGTCGTCCAACTCCAGCGGGTGCTCGACCAGCCGACGATCGCCGGCGAGGCTCCACCCCGTCCGATCGTCGACGAGGCCGAGCCCGTCGTGTCAGTCATCATGGTCCGCGACCTCGGGTCCGTCCGACTGCGGCCGGCACTCGTCATGGTCGGCTCCCTGATGGTCTTCCTTGCCCTGTGCTACTGGCTCCACGTCCGGGACAAGGAAGACATGGCACGCCGCAAGGAGTTCGAAGTAGCAAGGGCCTGATCCGGTGACTTCAGTGATCACCTTCTCGAGCCTCGCCAACAGGGTGGGTATCTGACGTGTTGGGTCAGTACCTGCCGGTCATCGCACTGCTCGTCCTCGCCGTCCTCTTCGCGGCGCTCAGCTTCGGGGCTTCCAGGCTCCTGGCGCCGCGGCGGCCCCACGACAGGAAGCTCGCCCCCTACGAGTGCGGGATCATCCCGTCCCGGGAGGCGCCAGAGCGGTTCCCGGTGCGCTTCTACCTCGTGGCGATGATCTTCATCGTGTTCGACATCGAGATCATCTTCTTCTATCCGTGGGCCGTGGCCCACCGGGATATCGGGCTCTTCGGCCTGGTCGCAGTGTTGGTGTTCTCGGTCGCCGTGTTCGAGTCGTTCGTGTACCTCATCGGCAACGGGGCCCTCGAGTGGGGTCCGATCGCCGAGGTCCGCCAGGCGGCGTCCCGTCGCCTTGGGAGCGATGTGGTTCGACCGGGCGTGCGCCAGGTCGGCCTCGAGGGCTACAAGGTCGATGGTCCGACGGACACGAGCGCCGCCTGATGGCCCGAGTCCCGATCCTCGGCGACATCTCCGGCGTCCTCGACGAGGGCCTCGAGGGTCTCGAGCACAATTTCGTCACCGCCCGCATCGAGGACCTCGTCAAGTGGTCCCGGGCTCGCAGTTGCTGGCCGGCCACCTTCGGCCTGGCCTGCTGTGCCATCGAGATGATGGCCACCGGCGCCGCCCACTATGACCTGGCCCGCTACGGCATGGAGGTCTTCCGGGCCTCTCCCCGACAGGCCGACCTCATGATCGTCGCCGGACGCGTCTCCCAGAAGATGGCCCCGGTGCTGCGCCAGATCTATGACCAGATGATGGAGCCCAAGTGGGTCATCTCGATGGGCGTCTGCGCATCGAGCGGCGGCATGTTCAACAATTATGCCATCGTGCAGGGCGTTGACCAGGTGGTGCCGGTCGACATCTACGCCCCGGGCTGCCCGCCCGGCCCCGAGACCCTGATGCACGCCATCCTCACCCTGCACGACAAGATCCTCACCGGCGAGCTCACGAGCCGTCGTGAGCAGACTGGTGCCGGCGCCGGCTTCGACCTCGCCGACTTTCCCGCTCCCGAACCGCCCGCCCCCGAACCGGAGGAGGCTCCGTGAGCGAGACCGACGTCGCCACGGAGGCGCACGAGGATGCACCGGTCGCCTCGACGGCTCTGTTCGGACAGGCCGTGCTGTACCCCGACCGTGGCGCCTACCTCGCCACGGTCGAATCCCTGCGCGACGAGGGCTACTGCGTCGCCACCGACCTCACCGTCGTCGACTACCTGACCCACCCCGGTCGCAGCGGCCTCCCCGGCGGGGTCCAGCCCGAGCGTTTCGAGGTGGTGGTCGGCCTGTTCGACCATGCCCGCCGTGAACGCGTCCGCCTCCGCATCCAGGTGCCCGCCGACGACCCGACCGTACCTTCGCTGTTTGACCTCTTTCCCGGCACCGAGGCGATGGAACGCGAGGCCTGGGACCTCTTCGGCGTGTCCTTCGAGGGCCACCCCGACCACAGCCGGATCCTGCTCCCCGAGGACTGGGTGGGGCATCCACTGCGTAAGGACGAGGGGATCGGTGCCATTCCCGTCCAGTTCAAGTCCGCATCGGACCGACGGTGAGCGCCGAGGAGGCAACGGTGGCGGCCGTACGGCTCGACCTCGGTGACGATGAACGGGTCCGGCGTCGGGACGGCAGCGCCGTCCTCCGGATGACCGAGGTCGAGGCCGCCGACCTGGTCCTCGACCCCAGCGATCCGGTCACCGGCGAACGGGCCGACGAGCGCATGATCCTCAACATGGGCCCTGCACACCCGTCGACCCACGGCGTGCTCCGGCTGCTGCTCGAGATGGAGGGCGAGACCGTCCTGCGTTCGAAGCCGATCATCGGCTACCTGCACACCGGCATGGAGAAGACGGGCGAGAACCTCACCTTCCTCCAGGGCCCCACCAACGTCACCCGCATGGACTACGCCTCGCCGCTGTTCTCGGAACTGGTGTTCGCGTTGGCGACCGAGCAACTTCTCGGCATCGAGGTCCCGGAGCGCGCCACCTGGATCCGGATGCTCATGTGCGAGCTCAACCGGGTCGCCTCCCACCTGCTCTTCCAGGCCACCAACGGCATGGACCTCGGCGCCGTCTCGATGATGATCTACGGCTGGCGAGAACGGGAGGAGGTGCTGCGCTTCTTCGAGAAGGTCACCGGCCTGCGGATGAACCACAACTACATCCGCCCCGGAGGCGTCGCTGCCGACCTCTCTGACGGCTGGCAGGACGACGTCCGGCACCTGCTCGACATCATCCCACCCCGACTCGACGAGTACGAGGTGCTGCTCAACGACCAGCCCATCTTCCGTGCCCGCCTCCAGGGCGTGGGCGTCCTCGCGCCCGCCGAGGCCCTGGCACTGTCGGCGACCGGTCCGATCCTGCGGGCCACCGGCTATGACTGGGACCTGCGCCGTGACGAGCCGTACCTCGCCTACGACCGGGTCGACTTCGACGTCGTCGTCGGCACGTGCGGCGACGCCTTCGACCGCTTCGCCGTCCGCCTCGAGGAGATCCGGCAGTCGCTGCACATCGTCGAACAGATCCTCGACCTCCTGCCCGACGGTGACTACCGGACCCAGGACAAGAAGGTCACCCCGCCTCCGCGCGCCCGCATCGACGAGTCGATGGAGGCGCTGATCCACCACTTCAAGATCTTCACCGAGGGCTTCCACGTCCCCGAGGGCGAGGTCTACGCAGCGGTGGAGTCGCCTCGAGGCGAGTTGGGCTGCTACCTCGTGTCCGACGGCGGACCGAAGCCGTACCGCATGCACATCCGCGGCCCGAGCTTTGCCAACCTCCAGACGCTGCCCCACCTCATGCACGGCCGCCTCGTCGCCGACGCCGTCGCCGTCATCTCATCGGTCGACCCGATCATGGGCGAGGTGGACCGCTGATGACGTACTTCACGGAGGCCAATGCCCGAACGGCGGCGGAGGTCATCGCCAACTACCCGCGCCCCAGGTCGGCCATCATCCCGCTTCTGCACCTTGCGCAGGAGCAGGAGGGTTGGGTAACCCGCGACGCCATGGTCGAGATCGCCGAACTCACCGGCGCCACGCCCGCCGAGATCCTCGGGACAGGCTCGTTCTACGAGATGTTCAAGTTCCACCCGGTCGGCCGCTACGTCGTCAACGTGTGCACCAACATCTCCTGCCAACTGCTCGGTGGTGAAGAGTTGCTGCACCACGTCGAGGAGTCCCTGGGCGTCCACGCCGGGGGCACCACCGACGACGGGATGTTCACCGTCGAGGACGTCGAGTGCGTCGCCGCCTGCACCGAGGCACCGTGCTTCACCGTCAACTACCGCTACTTCCACCGGGCGGACCCCGACACCTTCGACGCCGTCGTCGACGACCTGCGCTCCGGCCGCAGCCCGCTGGCACGGGGCGCACAGGGCGACGACGGGCACGTGCCGGCACACGGCACCCTCGGCCGCCTCCGCCAGCACGTCCCGGACGACCGCCGTGCCGGAGTCGTGTCCCCCGAGGAGGCCGGCGAGGCACCCGTGTGGCTGCGGCCTGCACCCGCCACGGGAGGAGACTCCGATGGCTGAGCCGATGACCGTGCACCCGGCCGGGATGGACTACGTGCCGCACGCGGCAGGCTTCGTCGCCAACGAGGGGCCGAAGTTGCTCACCAGTCGCTTCCCGTACGAGGACTCCTACACCCTCGACCGCGCCCTCGCCACAGGCGCCTATGTCGGCCTGAAGTCCGCACTCGGCCGGGCTCCGGACGACGTGCATGCCGAGGTCCGCGAGGCCACCCTGCTGGGCCGCGGTGGCGCCGGCTTCCCCGCCGGCGTCAAGTGGGGGTTCTGCCCCGAGGGCGTGTGGCCCCGCTACCTCGTCGTCAACGGCGACGAGAGCGAGCCCGGCACCTACAAGGACCGACTCCTCATGGAACGCGATCCGCACCAACTCATCGAGGGCTGCCTCATTGCCTGCTACGCCCTCGGCCTGTCGCAGTGCTTCCTCTACGTGCGCGGCGAGATGGCACTCGCCCAGGAGCGGCTGGCTACAGCACTCAACGACGCCTACGCAGCCGGCTACGTCGGGCGCAACGTCTGCGACACCGACTTCTCCGTGGACATCACCCTCCACTGGGGCGCCGGCGCCTACATCGTCGGCGAGGAGACGGCTCTCATCGAGAGCCTCGAAGGCAACCGGGGGATGCCCCGCCTCAAGCCGCCGTACTTCCCGGCGGCCATCGGCCTGTACGGCAAGCCCACGATCGTCAACAACGTCGAGACCCTCGCCAACCTGCCGTGGATCCTTGAACACGGCGCCGCCGCCTACAAGGGCCACGGCTCCGAGGCATCGCCCGGCACCCGCCTCTTCGCCATCTCGGGCCATGTCGTGAGGCCGGGCGTGTACGAGGTCGAGCAGGGCGTCACCACGTTCCGCGACCTCTTCTACGGCGACAACTTCTGCCGCGGCATCCGGGACGGCAACGACCTCAAGGCGTTCATCCCCGGAGGAGCGTCGGCGCCGTGGTTCTTCGAAGAACAGCTCGACCTGCCCCTCGAGGCCCGTGACGTCGGTGCCGCCGGGTCGATGCTCGGCTCCGGGGCGATGGTCGTCATGGACCACACCACCGACATCGTGAAGGCCTGCCTGCGGGTCGTGCGGTTCTTCGCCCGCGAGTCGTGCGGCAAGTGCTCGCCCTGTCGGGAGGGCACCAGTTGGGAGGAGAAGATCCTCGAGCGCATCCTCGACGGCCACGGCCGGCCGGCCGACCTCGACCTGCTGCTCGATATCGGTGAGAACATCAGCCCCGGCCCGTACCCCGTCGCCGCACATGGGTCCGAGGGCCTCGACGCCGTGTCGTTCCCACCCCGGCAGACCACCATCTGCCCACTGGGCCCGTCGTCGGTGGCGCCGATCACGTCGGCGCTGCGCCGCTTCCGTTCCGAGTTCGAGGCCAGGATCACGCGCCGTGACAGCCTGTCCGTCCAGGCGGCTCCGGTCGCCGAGGGGGCCCCGGCATGAGCGACGACGGGCAGACCGTGGAGATCACCGTCGATGGCCGGACCGTCGCGGCGAACCCGGGGGAGTTGCTGATCGACGCCTGCGAACGCACCGGTACCTACATCCCGCGCTTCTGCCACCATCCGCGGATGCAGCCGGTCGGGATGTGCCGGGCGTGCCTCGTCGAGGTCGACACCGGACGGGGTCCGGCCTTGCAGGCCTCGTGCATGCTCGAGTGCGCCCCCGGCATGCAGGTCGACACCGAATCCGAACGCACCCGCAAGGCCCAGGACGGCGTCCTCGAGTTCCTGCTCGTCAACCACCCGCTCGACTGCCCCGTCTGCGACAAGGGCGGCGAGTGCCCGCTCCAGGACCAGACGATGGCTTTCGGACCGGGCGAGAGCCGGTTCGTCGAGGAGAAGCGCCACTTCGAGAAGCCCATCCCGGTCAACGACAACGTCTTCCTCGACCGGGAGCGCTGCATCCTCTGCGATCGCTGCACCCGCTTCGCCGCCGAAGTTGCCGGCGACGCCCTGATCCACTTCCAGGGGCGGGGCTCGAACACCGAGGTCAACACCTTCCCCGACGAGCCCTTCAGTTCCTACTTCAGCGGCAACACCGTGCAGGTCTGCCCGGTCGGCGCACTGACGGCAGCGCCCTACCGGTTCAAGGCCCGGCCCTGGGACCTCGAGGAGGTCGAGTCCACGAGCGTGGTCGACAGCGTCGGGAGCCGCATCTCGGTGCAGTCCTCGCGCGACCGCGTGCTGCGCTTCCAGGGGGTCGACGCCGACGCTGTCAACTGGGGATGGCTTTCCGACAAGGAGCGGTTCGTCTTCGAGGCCTATGACCACGAGGATCGCCTCCGGACACCGCTGCTTCGCGACGACGCCGGCGACCTGGTCCCGGCCGGCTGGGGTGATGCGCTCTCTGCCGCCGCCGCGGCACTGTCCGACGCCGACCCCGACCGGATCGCCGTCCTGGGTGGGGCGCGCCTCACCAACGAGTCGCAGTACGCCTGGGCCAAGTTCGCCAAGGGCGTGCTGGGCACCGACCACGTCGACGCCCAACTGGGCGACGGGCTGCCCGCCGAGTTCGTCCTCGGCCTGCCCCGGGCGACCATCGACGAGGCCTGCACCCCCGGTGGCGTCATCGTGCTGCTCGGACCCGACCCCAAGGAGGAGTTGGGTGCCCTCTACCTCCGGCTGCGCCACGCGGTCGTCCACGACGGCGCCACGCTGGTCGAACTGTCACCGCGGTCCACGGGCCTTACGCCGTTCGCCACCCACTCGTTGCGGGTACGTCCCGGAGAGGCCGCCGAAGTCGTCCGAGCCATGTTCGGAGAGGGCGGTACCGCACCCATCGGCAGCGTGGAGATCGAGGAGGCACAGGCCGTCGGGGCGCTCATCTCCGGGGCGACGTTCGGGCAGAGCCGGCCGGTCACGGTGCTCGTGGGCCGACAGTCGTTGGCCGAGGCACCCGGCACGATCATGGATGCCTCGCTCATCCTGCACGACCGGATCGCCGATGTCCGCTTCCTGTCGATGCTGCGACGCGGCAACGTCCACGGTGCCCTCGACTTCGGACTTGCCCCGGGGCTCCTCCCCGGCCGGGTCGGCCTCGACGAGGGCCGCTCCCGGTTCACCGATGCCTGGCCGACCAGCCCGACCACACGGGGTCGGGATGCGTTCGCCACCCTGCAGGCCGCTGCAGACGGTGCTGTCGACGTCCTGGTCCTGCTTGGCGCCGACGTCCTGGTCGACGTCCCTGACAACGACCTGGCCCGCCGCGGGCTCGAAGGGGCAGGCACGGTCATCGCCCTCGACCTGTTCGCCACCTCGACCGTGGCCACCGCCGACGTCGTCCTGCCGGCCACCGCCCCGACCGAGACCGACGGCACGGTCACCAACCTCGAGGGCAGGGTGAGCGTCGTGGCCCGCAAGGTGACCGCGCCGGGAACCGCCCGCCCCGACTGGATGATCGCCGTCGACCTGGCTCGGCGGTTGGGGACCGACCTCGGAATCGCCTCCCCCGACGACGTCTGGGCCGAACTCGCCACCGTGTCGCCGATCCATGCCCACATCGATCCCGAGGCGCTGGCCGAAGCGACCCGGGAGGGCATTCTCGTCCGGGGAGGCCCGGCGCTGGCCCGGCCGGCACCCCTCGAGGTGCCCAGCCACGACAAGAACTCCTTCCGCCTGGTCGTCACCCGCTCGATGTACGACCGTGGCGTGCTCACCGCCCACAGCCCGTCGTTGGCCGGCCTCGCGCCCGTGACCCGACTTGCCTTCGAGCCCACCGACTTCGCCTCGCTCGGGGTGCCGGAGGGGGGCAGCATCGAGGTCCGGGGCCCGAAGGGCAATGCCAGCGTCGTCGTCGGCCCCGATGCCCGGGTCGCCAAGGGCACCGCCCACGTGCTGTTCAACCAGCAGGGTGTGTCCGCCGGCGACCTCATCGACGCCGCCGCTGCGGTGATCGACCTGACGGTGGTACCGGTCTGATGGTCATCGCCGCCGATCCGCTCCTCCTCGGCCCCGTCGGCCTCGAGATCGTCCTGATCGTCCTGCTCAAGGTAGTCGTGTCGTTCGTCCTGCTGATGGTGTCGGTGATGCTGATGGTCTGGTTCGAGCGGAAGCTCATCAGCGACATGCAGAACCGAATCGGCCCGGACGTCGCCGGCCCATGGGGCATCCTCCAGACGCTCGCCGACGGCATCAAGTTGTTCTTCAAGGAGGACCTGATCCCGGAGAATGCCGACCGCCCGGTGTTCAAGTTGGCGCCGTACCTGTCGCTGGTGCCGGCCTTCCTCGTGTTCGCCATCGTGCCGGTGGGCGGTGACTTCCGCACCGGAGACGGAACCGTGGGCTTGTTCGGGCACCGCACGTTCCTCCAGGTCGCCGATCCGCCGATGGGCATCCTGTTGTTCCTCGCCCTCTCCTCGGTCGCCGTCTACGGCGTGATGCTGGCCGGCTGGTCGTCGGGCTCGAAGTACCCGCTGCTCGGCTCGGTCCGGGCGTCGGCCCAGATGATCAGCTACGAGGCGGCGCTGGGCCTCGCCATCGCCACTGTCTTCCTGACCGGTGGCTCCCTGTCGACCCACGAGATCGTGTCCAGCCAGTCCGGCTGGAACTGGAACGTCGTCACCACCGGCGTCGTCCCGTTCCTCGTCTTCCTCGTGGCCGGCACCGCCGAGTTGAACCGGCCGCCGTTCGACCTGGTCGAGGCCGAACAGGAACTGGTCGGCGGGTTCCACACCGAGTACAGCTCGATCCGGTTCGCCCTGTTCTTCCTCGCCGAGTTCATGAACGTGATCACCATGTCGGCGATCGCCGTCACCCTCTTTCTGGGTGGCCCAGACGGTCCGATTCTCGTGGAGCAGGTCGCCTGGGTCTGGCCGACCCTGTGGTTCTCCCTCAAGG
>Ga0208750_1000538_pt1 | contig 11318 bp, 11 predicted proteins | sample Knorr_S15_td_O2m_FD_185602 | JGI IMG/M metagenome (GOLD analysis project Ga0208750, IMG submission 185602) | Marine microbial communities from Southern Atlantic Ocean transect - Knorr_S15_td_O2min_ad_340m_LV (SPAdes) (version 2) | ecosystem: Environmental > Aquatic > Marine > Oceanic | place...
GCACGAGTCCACCGAGACGGTACTGAAATGGGGCGGCATCGCTCTGCTGTTGTGGCTCGGTTTGAATTTCTTGAAGGCATCTAGAGGAGAGCCGTACGAATCGTCCGGAGATGCTGATCACGGCCCTTCGGGCCGTGCTGGATTCGCTCAGGGCTTCGCGATAGCCCTGTTGAATCCCAAGATACTCGCTTGGATGCTGGCGCTGTACGCGCCGTTCATAGAAGCCGACATCGATACTGAGACCCTCCTAGGCATGGGCCTTCTTGGTATGACCATCGACGGGACTTGGTACGTCACAGTAGCAACTGTGCTGACACGGGGTGACGGGGTCTCTAAGCTTCGCGCGCAAGCACGCAGGATAGATGCGGCGATGGGAGTTCTGATGTTCGTGTTCGCCGCGCTGATCTATAACGGAGTCCTCTGATTAGCGTATCACGAAAGGCAAGTGGAACAACATCTCCAGTACGATGGACAGGTTGTTGGCCTCCATATGGGCGTCATCGCCATTCTCGGGCGGAGATATCTTCTGCAGCTCACCGGCATCGAACCAAAACGAACTGCAGGTCGGGCAACCGTCGAGTTCGATGGGATTCATCTCTGTGCCGTCGAGTCTCGTGAACACGATTTCGCGCACGCGCATGTGGGAATCGCACAGCGGGCAGCCGAGGTCGACCTCGGCTCCGTTCTGCTCGAATGAGCCGTGCATCTGATTCAGCTTATCCTGCGAGATCACCGACATCGCAGCGTCGGCGTTGAGCAGCATGCCCGAGCACTCGTCGCAGTGGTGGATGCCGTGGCGCGAGAAGGTGGAACGGTCGGAGTCTCCCGGAGAGACCAGTGCGGAGCCGTCTCTGGGGCAGGAGTAACTCATCGCATATAGGGAGGGGTACGAGGTCTTGAACTCTGACCCGGACAGAGGTAGCGGCGCGAATTCTTGCTTCCTTCAAATAACCCGCGATTACATTGCCTTGGGCATGACGAACTGTTGCGACTTCTGCGGGGCCTCGATTAGTGGCCAGACGAGCAAGTGCTCGGGCTGTTCAGCGCTGATTAGACCGTTTTTCGGGCTCCTTGACAGCCAACTGCCAACACCCGATGGAAGGGCCCGTATGAACTCCACTCTGAGCCCCCACAGAGGACTGAGTCAGGAGCAGCGACTTGCGGGTCTAGTAGGGGGGGCGCACATCTCAACGGAACTCCCGCGGCCGTTCAAGACTCGTCGGGGACCAGCTCCGATTTGGAGCGATGAATCATGTGAGATGTGGGCAGACCTGCTACGTGCGATGAATGCTCAAGGCAAGCCCTACTCCTGCTTGTTACCCCTACCCGGTGAGAGCTTCATCATGATTGAGGAAGATGGGGCTCAATCCATTGATGGAATCGAGCTGGGTCGTCAGTTGCCGCTGCGTGACATCGCGGTGTGGCTGTCGAACTCCAACCGCAGAGCAACTGTCTCTGACTGGAAGTCATTCCTCATCGCACTGTCATCCGTGACACGCGAGTTGCCACCGATGCAGGAGGAGCAGTGGGGCCCTTGGATGGGCAGAGCAGGCTGGGCCGGCTTCGATGCTCCAAATCTACTCATGTCCGAATCTATTCGTGGAGGTTCGACTCACCCCTACTTTGAGTGGATAGGGAAGCAGTGTGACGAAAGTCCAGAAGAGGGACTTTCTATTGGTTACATCGCGCGGATGAATCGGAATCTGATGTGCGAGGTCGAAGGTCGCCCTTCAGAGGCTTGGCTCGAGATTCTAAAGGACGACGAGAAGATTGCTGAGATGTTCAATTCAATGGTCGCTCCGAGACTGGTAGTCATGGACTATGAGTTGCACTTCCTAGTTCTTCGCAACGGTAGACCCTGCACTATTCCCATAACCATCGATCCGAAGGTCTGGAGAGTTCTTGTCTCCTGGGCCTTGGAGCCACCTGACTCGCGGGGCGCCGAGAAGTTACGGTATCTCTTCTGGTGCTGGAGTAGTGAGTATGAGGACTGGAGGCCCTCGACTCGTCAACTGCGTTCAACCAAGATGCTGCGCAGCACTATAGAGAGCCTTGGCAAGCACTCCAGTTTCGAGCCTGTTCGCTACACGAGGAACTCCAGCGGCATCCCAGTCCAAGGGAAATCGGGGCTGAGCTACCTAGTAATTCCCAGCTGGACTCACAACAAGTTCGTCGTCGAAGCCATGCCGAACTGGGAGAGTCTAGCAAACGCCAGAGCCCATGGCATACAGATTTGCATTGATGTCAGTGGCCTGCATGACGTACCAGCCGGCGATTTCGCGGTATCTTACCTGCTCCATCTCAGAGATGATCTGGGTTCGCGCAAGATGATTCATACCCTTGGTTCGCTTCTCCACGCTGCGGAATCGACTCCTCATAGCGAGGATGACAGTTCGGTGTTCGTCTGGTGGGAGAGGGTCGGCGAGAACTTCGCCGACCTCGCTGAGATGGAGCCGGACGACTGGGAGGAAGTGGACTTCGAAGAGATGGAAGAAGAGGTCTTCGAGGAGATTGTCGAAGACGAGTCCGAAGAACTTGACGAAGTCGCCGTCGTAGCGATAAGTGGTCCTGACATCGAGCATCGCTCGTCAGATGATTTGCAAGGTCTGCAAGATATGCTCGAGCGACTCATGAGAGATGTTCAGCAGCTACAGGAGGACTCGAACTAATGGTCGAATGCAGAGGCTGTGGGATCTCCCACAGCAGAAGTTGGTGCGACATCTGCAGGATTGTCGTGCCCCACATCACCGGACAGGATTCCAGTATGATAGAGGGCAGGCACGCCGTCGATGAGGTCAGAGAGGAGCTTGGTCATCCTGATAGTAGGCCCAATCGGATTTGGAGCGCCATACGTCGAATGGACTTTCCAGAGGCAGACTGGGCAACAAGGACTCAGCCATATGATGACATCAACAGAATCGCCGGACCCCCTCCTCCATGGGAGATCGACGAGGGGGACATCGAGCTGATGGCCTCGGGCTCTGTCGCCGAAGCCGACACGGACAGGCTGAGGGGGTTGCAGAGGGGTGGCATACTGCCTGACGGCAGCCACCTATGCTGGGCCGACGGCAGGTTCATGCTCGACGGTATCACGGTCGAGATCCCCTACCGTGGGCTCAGCAAACTGCTGAAGCGGAAGCGTGGGCTCGAGGACGTGGACTGGAAGAAGCTCCTGCTGTCGGTCAGTCTGGCCAACAAGAGGTTTCGCAATCCCAGGAGCCATCGCAACCGCGTAGGCAGTGAGACCACCGTACATCCAGTTGCCCTGATGCACGCGGATCCTGGAGCGCTGGTAAACACTCGCATGTTCGGTTACTTCGGCATGGCCGCTAGGAGAAGGAGTTCGGACAGATTGGATTACAATCAGGCATGGTTTGAGGGGGCCTCTTGGATGGATGCCTGGGGCGCTAATCGCCAAGTCTTCAACGGTGACATCGACGACATGGTGGTACCCACGGCCCTGTTCATCAAGAATGGCAGGCTGCAACTTCGCGTCAGAAGGCCGGGGGGCTGGAGGCGCCTCGAGGTCGCGAGCCATCCCTCGATGTGGGCGAAGATTGTGACTTGGGCGCTCTCACCGCCCAACAGCAAACACCAGAGGAGGCTGCGATGCGTGCAACAGAGCCTGTTCACGGATACCGATATCGAGATGATATCGAAGCCGGACCGAAATGGCATCCATATGCTCAGGGGGGTCGTTACAGACAACGGCAACATCGAGTTGGATTCCTCCTCCGAGGGGGGATTTCGCGTCACAGGCAGTTCGGGCGCCATGTACCTAGTGGTACCGGGTGTCGGTGGCCACAACACCAGATTCGTAGTCAGGGGCATCGGACATGTATCAGAAGATGGTGATACTCACCCGCTCCCAGGACGCCCCTGGAGGCACAGGGACAGGCCGCCTATTTGTGTCGTTGAGACGCCGCAACTTCGCAGACTGGTCATCGGCGACGCCCTTAGCTCCGTGATTCTATCTCTGCTTGACGACTTGAATGCCCAGCAGCACATTGACACGTTGCGGAACTACATCCGCGAAGTCAGGCCGATGCAGACTGTCGATCCCCAAATCGCGGAGGTCCGTCAGGCCGAGAACCTAAGGTTCCGCTTGAGGAACAACCTCGCCGAGTACAGGACTCGGAGGTACACGGTACTGTTCCCTCGGCTGTGGGGCGTGTTGCTCAGACTCCCTTTGGGAGAGCGTGTTATATTCACCGCAATCAGAAGGGGTCGTCCGAATGTGACGTTCGACGGTTGTGATTGCGAGTTCGCCACACATGACATGCTGGAACGCAGAGTAATCTACCGCATGCTCGAAGCGGCTGGTTGGCAGCGCGACCCGCACGAGGAACATGTGCGCGGCTACCAAAGAATCTACATCAGAACAGGTACGGGACCCCAGAATCTAGGTGATCTGGTCGAGGGTTTCGCTGAGATGATTGAGCCAGTGCTGACCGTCAACGAGCGTGTCAGGTTGGTGGCCAACCCGGCTTGGTCCTTCTACGAGAGAAACAACCCTGGGATAGGAGCTCTGCTGCCCGGCACCAACGAACGGCTCGGCTAGGCCTCTTCCTCGACATCGTCCCTGTGCTGCGAACTTAGTCGTTCCACGAAGGAGTCTAGGTTGTAGAAGTGGGCGGCGGTGTGTAGCTCCCTTATGCACTCGATTGGCAGGCCATGCTGCATCATCGCCTCGAAGAAGGCACGTCCTGCCACAGCCCCTGGTGGCCACTCGGTAGAAGGCTCGGAGTTGTCAGCATGGATTTGCACGTCTCCCTCAGTGACAGGCTCGCCCATCTGCCTAGCAATTTCGATTGCGGTCCCGTGGACGGCGACCGCTGTGACTCGACCTTCCAATGCAACCAAGTGGTCGCGGTAGACAGTCAGTCGTAGAGCAATGTCGTGGGCTCTGGCCCTGACATCATCCTCATTGGCGTTGGTCAGCCACGAGAGCTCGCTTCGAACGAGGACCCATAGCATCTTCTTGGCCTTGAGCAGGTCGTTCTTGTTGAGACCCCACTCTCCGATAAGCGAATGGACTCTGGTCTCCTGCCTGCGGTACTGGAACAATAGGATTAGCGCGGCGGCTGCATAGATCCTCTGCCGGTACTGCCTGTCATCGTCACTCGAGGTGCCTGGTTTGCCTCTCATGGAGTGACGCTTCCTACCTAGGCTCTCCTTGGCGTCAGCCGCTTCGATGATGTCACAAGCGGCTGCGAAGTCGATCCGTCCAACCGCTGAATCCCTGAGCTCACGTACGATTCCGTCAATGAAGCCGGGTTCATCGTGCGTGGCTCGTCGATGCAGTCGGTCAAGCCTCCTGTAGAAGTTATCGTTGGTTGGGCCGATGACCCCTCCAAGACCCCCGTTGGCACCGACTACCGGATTCGGATTGGTCGGCACGAAGCCCGGTTCGAGTTCCAGCGAATCTCTCTGGATGCCGCAGTCAGAGCAGTGTTCGTGGGTATTTCCCGGTTCAGTCTCATTAGAGCCGCATTCGGGGCATTGGTCAGTATTATCTCTCTTGTTTTCACTAGTATCATTGGTCATATTATTGCCTCTCTTTCCTGCTAAATGAGTCCCATTTCTGAGGCCGTCGTCGCAGGGAATCCGACCCGGGAGTTGAATGCGTATAAGAGTGGTGTAATCAAGTCACGAAGGGAGATAGTTCTGGGCAGTTTCTCGAGCGATACCGGCCCTTGGAATCGCCTGCATCAAGTCTGGTTTAGTCGCCACTCGTGGAGCTTCAGGATTCCATCAAGAATCTCCTCGCTGCTGATCTCACCGGAGTCCTCCATGGCCATCAACACCAGCTCGACAATCTCCTCGTCGGCGTCGTCACCGAGTACGGCTTCGACTACCTCCGGGATACCGGCACCCTCGTTGTTGGCCTTGGACTCGGCGAACAGGTTCTCTAATCTGGCCTTAGCCTCGAATCTGTCGATCTGACTCATTCTTCTTCCTCCTTGCCTATGCTTGCGCGTCCGCGTCGGCGTCGACTGCTAGACCGGCGTCGAGGTCGGCGTCGGCTGCCCTCGTGTCCTGGCTTGTCCTTGTACAGCACCGTAGGTTCCGAAGTCCATGACGAGAGGGGTCCGTCCTCTTCCAGAGACGATTCGGGAGAGTCCGAGAACACCGTCTGCTTGTAGTGGTCGTGGCCGAGAACGACTGCTCGTTCCAACAAGGATGTGTATGAGGCAATCGTGTCCCGATCCGTACTTGACCAGTACGCGTCTTGAGGGTGGGTATGGAGCCACAGCTTGAATGGAACCTTTGCGCCGATTGGGGGCGACATCTTGACCTCGCCAGAGGTTCCGATATCGACGTAGTACTTGCCCTCAGCGTCTATTAGGACGCTCACCTCTCGAAGCAATCGATTGCCAATTTCCCATATCTGCTGCCATCTACCAGCCTCGGTCAAGCCGGCAATGTGCTCTCGTATGACCCCGCAGTCGTAGTCGCCGGTGCTGAGACAGGAGTCAACTAGACTGGGGGGGTGAATCTTGGGCTCGTCGCAGCCTTTCGGCTCGATCTTGTCCTCGGCCTCGGGGAGTCTCCCCAAGGTTCCGAAGGTTAGGTTGGCCGACTGTGGGTAAGGCGTCATGGCCAGAGTCTGACCGACCATCCACCTAAGGCTCTGGAGCACCCACTGAGCGCCGTGAGAGGCGGCTAGGAGGAATCCGAACTCTATGTTGCCAGAGCTGATTGCGTCCTCGTGTTGGCACGAGCGTGCCGGCTGGTCAGGCGTCATCTTGCTGACGAAGTCCGGGTCTACCGAGGAGTCGAAGGCGACGTAGCCGTCGCCGAGGCACCTTAGGTCGAGGAAGATGGTGTCGCTGGAGTGAACCACTCTGCGAGCGATCGCCGAATCTACTGCTACCACAGTGAGGTCAGCTGGCTTCATGTCCAAGTCTTCTCTAACATCCCACGGACAGGCCACCAGTTGAAGTCTATCGCTAGTGAAGGGGATCATGCTCTCGACTATGGCCGTAACCTTGTGCTTGCCCACGTCGTCTGGCGTGAATCTTTGGTGGGCCAGGTTCTCCTTAGATACCTTGTCTGAGTCATAGATTCTAATTGTGATTATCTCTGTCGACTCAAGTAGTTCGCCTCTATGAAGAGCGGGGACAAGTGCGGAGAGTAGGTGGGAGCCGATTCCTCCGGCACCGATGACGGCTATCTCGTAATCGTTGACCTTGTAGGTGTATGTCGGTTGTGTTGCATTGGTTTGGCTATTGTTGCTGATTGATTGCATAAGACTACTCGCGGTAGTTTCGGTCATTGAGACCTCGTCAGTTACGCTATTGATGTTGGGCCCCCCCAGCCGCCTAAGCAGCTGAGGGGGTTTATGTTGGTCCGGGCCCGTCTTACGGGCGGGTATTGGTGGTGACCTCAGTAGAGACCGCCCACCAGACCTGGAACGATTCTAACTGTGCCTACAGTCGCCCAGTCAGAGTCAGCCAGCTGTGCTGGCTGCATCATCTGACCACCGGCGAAGACCCAGTTGTCACCCCTCTCCTCAACGAGGGCCATTGTCTGGTCCCTAGTTAGCTCGAGGGTATCGTGTCCGTCTGGCGAAGCAATCTCAACTGTGGTCGTTACTACAGTATCCATTTTTTATTTCTCCATTTGGTTTCTCGGCGTTCTAGTGCTGCCCTATTGTATGCCCGGGCGCGGGCATTGAAAGTAGAGAGATTCGCAGGTCGTATAAAGCGCTGGAGATGGCATCAGTCGGTGGGCCGGCAGACTCGTGCTCGGCGATCAGTTCGTGCCAGCCCAGATTGCGGATTCGTCGGCACTCCAGATCGAGTTCCAAAAGAGCCTTGTGATGGGCAAGTTGCTTCCCTCTGACGAGGTCCTTGCGGAGCAACTCAGCTCGTTGGGCCTCCTCTCGAGCCAGTCTGCGTTCTCTCTTCTCGGTCTCGTAGTGTTCGGGGTCGCGAACGAACGATATCCTATCGTCCAGAGTGGGGGGTGGATAGGGGAAGCCGGCCTCCGCCCACAGGACGAATGAGATGCAGTCGTCTATCGCTGGGACGGATTCTCCCGTTGCAGCGATGCAGACCTTGGTGTTCGCTCCCGTCTTGGAGTTACGCACCCATGTTTCCAGATGGCGGTCATCTACCAATCCTCTATCATATCGTTGGCCGTCGTACCAGAAGCCGTTCCAGCGCTCCATGGAGTCTGGCATTCGGCGCCCTATCGTCTCAGCAACATCGAGTACAATCTCGATGTCGTCGGAGTAAGGTGCTGTAATCTGGCCAATGTGCGGACCTATCTTGCACACGGTCGCGTTGATCATGACATCTGTCAGCAGCGTCAGGCCCTTGCACTCCGGCTGGGGCATCGAGATGAGGAGGTCAGCGGGAATCAGGGCTTGGTCGATTCGCTTCCACTCGTCCTTGGAATCGTCGCTATAACTTGGCTCCTTCATTCGTCATCACCCCAGACTAGCGATGGCAAGTCTATCTCGCCCGACTCGATTGCCCTGCGAAGGGGCGCCCAATGCTTGGCTACAGAAGATATGATTTCCTTCGATTCGACTAGGTCTTCGACTATGTCGTCGTCGTCCTCGTCCGGGTCGTCTAGGAACAACCGTGGTGCCTTGACTAGGGCAGGTAGCAAGTAATTGAGTTCCTTGCAGTAGGTCAGGCAGTGGTAAGTATCCTCAGTGTGCCTCCTTTGAGGGCCTCCGCGAACGCTGCTCGAAAGGGAGTAGCTGCTTACTTCAGGGTCGTTGATGCCACCTAGGTGCCATGTGAAACCGTGCGTGCCCTTGATTGAAATCTCCGCGGCATCATAGTCTATGGTTGCTCCATACTGCTTCTCAAGGAAGTCAGCGTAGAGGTCCGAGACCGGACTATGAATCATCCCGTACGTGCCCATGAGAGCATCGCGAAAAGGAGCTTGAGTCGGTTCTGAGAAAAGGTCGCGATCGGAAATCAATGCGGCAACGAGGATTCCGACGGAGTCGGTGCCGGGGATATCCGAGTGGCCATTGGGCTGGATGCAAGCGGGGTAGTGGTTGCGAACCCACTTGCCTAGAGGATGGACCTCTATTACCGGTAGGCCTTGACCGTTGTTAGCGAACGGATTGGCGAATGCCTGGATGATGCGTTCAAGCGGGATGCAGTAGTTGGCGAGTTCCCCACGAACGATGAGATTCGATTCCGGCCTCTCGAGGACACCGTGGTAGACTCTATCGGAATGGTCCTCGATGATTCCCCTCAGGAACTCTATTCCGACCAGATTCAATCTCTGCGTCTCCGCGATGACGTCTAGGAGATTCTGCGTTCGTTGGTGTCTTCCATTCTTCGATTTGGCTGTTTTGTTTGTCATGTTGTTTGCTCCTTGTTTGGGTGTGTATGGCAAGTTTTTCTCGGAGGCTTGCCACCTCGGTGGGTGAGTCTTCTCGTTCACGCCTACGTGTGCGCAATGTGTATACGCGTGAGTTCTGAGAGTTGGGCCGCCGCACCCGAGCGGGGATCTTAGAGATCCATCTCTCATCCATTACTGAGAGATCCCCATCTCCTAACCGGAGGGGTGCTGATACTCCATTGGCTCTGTTTGGAGTACTGTTTGCCACCTTTTATTCAGTCACCAAGAAGTGGTCTTGGCCTGCCCCCACGCCTCCGCTATCACTTCGTCCCATTCGAGTCTGTTGCCGAGCTTGGTCAATTGATCCAACGGCTCAAGGGCGTTTGCCCAATCTCCGGCTTCCGCCATCCTAACGGCCTCCTCGTAAAGCTCTCCAAGCATGAGTTGGTCCGGATACTTAGCCTTGAGAATCAGGGCCTGCTTCAACTTCTTGTTCCCCTTCTGCTTGAGTTTGGCCTGCCGCCTCTGATTCGCATACCAATCTCTGAGTGCCTGTTGACCCCGTTCAAGATGGGTTTCGCACCCACTCCAGTCCTCGTCCCTACAATGTTCGAGTGCTTTACGGTAAATCTCATCCGGCATCCCTGTATTCCTAGCTATCTCGCGTCCTAGTTCATTGATTCTGATTAGGTAGTGCAATCTCTTTGTCCGCCTCTGGTTAAACGCCTGCAGGGTGCCGGAGGTGCCTCGCAATATGGATCTAGCAACCTCATAGTATCCAGCATTGTAGGCCAGGCGAGCCCCAGTGTAGTCTTCGATGGCCCACGCCTTCCTGAGTTCCGGGTGAATCTCGGTCTTCAGAAACATCTCCTTTGCAGAGAGAAGTGCTGAGTCCATGAGTGCCTTGTCAGCCTGCTGTTCTTTGACGATGGCCTTGCGGATGGTTTTGACATTTGACAAGCCCGCCTCGCCGTCGTCGGCGGCTATGACCAAGGAGACACAGGCATCGGTCGCTGTGGGAGCCTCAGGGGAGCGAATGCACACGGCGTACTGAGATGGGTTGCACGCTTCGATGAATTCTTGCAGGGAGCCTAGGCAGTCTTCGTACCACATGGGAAGCACGTAAACATGGATGTGCTTTTCACGGTCTCTCGGCCAATTATTGACGGTCCCATGCACGTTGAGCACGATCATAACGGTGTTGGGTGCCTCTACGGGTACAGTGGATATCAGGCCACTCTCGTGAAGCGTCCACGAGCATCTCTCGTTGGCAAGCTGCTCTGAGAGCCATTCAAGTCCCCTTGCTTCTGGCTTGGAAAGGGCGTTTTTGGAGGTCTCGTACGGCATCAGAGCCTTTGCAATCTCAGAGAATTCTTCATCCATATTGTCACCTCCTTGATCTGGCGTGAGGAGATAGATGTGCAGATTATTTGAAGAATCGCTATCCTCGGTCATCGCTCGAGCCAATGCCCCCAGGCGTTGTATCCGTCAGGAGCAAAGGTCCAACGCCCCCACGCCTTAGGATTGCCCCCACTGGGGTACCCAAGCTTCCAGCAGTTTTGGTATGCAACCGTGGCTTCTTCTACTGAGGTGTCAAGACCGTATGCGGTCATGACCAGTGAGATGACTTCGATGTCCATGCTATCGTAAATGATGCCTCGAAGGAAGAGGTTGATCATATGCTGAGTATGGCTTCTCTGCTCTTCCTCGTTCATGCTGATTCCTCCTTGGGTGTCCCGCCGACCAAAACTGGCGTGATGCGAATGACCCCTATGGTGGCGAAGTCGGCCTCGGCCAGTTGGGGCAGGGGCAGTGGTCCCTTCGCATCAATCCAGAGACATAATCCTGTGACTGTGAGGCCTGTGTAGCACTTGATTCGCTCGATGAGGTCTAATGTGTCGTGCTTGTTCAATCTTGGCCAGACTTGCCCATGTGTGCAGTACTCGGCGATCGGTACGTGCCAGCCGCCGGGCACTTGAACGATGACAAGTTCATTTTCCTTA
>Ga0208750_1000546_pt1 | contig 11233 bp, 11 predicted proteins | sample Knorr_S15_td_O2m_FD_185602 | JGI IMG/M metagenome (GOLD analysis project Ga0208750, IMG submission 185602) | Marine microbial communities from Southern Atlantic Ocean transect - Knorr_S15_td_O2min_ad_340m_LV (SPAdes) (version 2) | ecosystem: Environmental > Aquatic > Marine > Oceanic | place...
TGTGGCATTATTTTCTGGCAGGAAATAGCGTATTTCATCAATGGAAACAATTTCTAGTAACAAATGATAGATTGGTTTATTGATACCTAAAATTCAATTACGACATGTCAGATAAGATTATGATAACTGGGTCTAGAGGTTTCATAGGTTCTGCATTAACAAAATACTTTGATAACCCAATTGAATATGATATAGCACTTGATAGAGGAATGTCTGTGTTAAATGAACATGCACTTTCACTTTTCATGGATAAAGTTGAACCAAATATCGTTATTCATCTTGCTGGAAATCCTTTTGCGCCAAAGAGTGTGGAAGATCCTGTTTATGATATGAATTTGAACATTGGTGGCACTTTAAATTTGTTAGAAGTTTGTAAGAATAGAAAAATTGATTTGTTGTTATTTTCATCTACAGCTTATGTTTATGGTGAACCATTAGACCTACCAGTTGCTGAAGACCATAAACGGTTTCATATGGGCAGTAACACACCATATGGAATAAGCAAAACTGCTTGTGAAGCCTATTGTAATTATTACAATAAGAAATGTGGTGTGCCAATCACGATAATGAGATTTTTTAACATTTACGGACCAAATCAGTCACTGGGTCTTGTGGTTCCAGATATTCTTGATAACATAATGAAAAGCAAAGATGGAAAAGTAAAACTTAGAGGCACTGATGCAGATTCTAGGGACTTTCTATATGTAGATGATTTAGCAAATGCGATATCAAAAATTGTTAAAAAAAGAATTAGTGGTGAAACAATTAATCTAGGAGGTAAAGGTAATGTAAAGATAATAGATTTAGCAAAAAAAATTGCCAAAATTGCAGGTAAAGACATTACTTTTGAAGTGAAAAAACAATCAGAGGCATCTAAGATATCAAGCCTTCATGCGGATATATCAAAAGCAGAAAAGTTGCTTGATTGGTCACCAAAAACTTCACTTGAAGATGGTTTAAAGAAAGTTATAGAAAGTTATAAAGCAAAACATAAGATATGAATTTATAATTAACTTTTTTAGACCCCAAATTTCAGATGATTTATGTCACAAGATATTTTAAATGAGATTAACTCTTTGATTAAAAAATATTTTGATAATCAAAAGGAAGAAGAATTTATTCCAGGCAAGACAAAAATTCCATTAGCTGTGCCACAATTTGGTTCAGATGAAGTAATTGAATCAGTTGAATCATTAATTTCAACTTGGGTTACAATGGGAAAGAAAGTGAGATCGTTTGAGTCACAGTTTAAAGATTATGTTGGACAAAAAGGCGCGCTAATGGTTAATTCCGGTTCATCTGCTAATTTACTTGCATTATCTGCTCTATCCTCACCTAATTTTGATAATAGAATAAAACCAGGAGATGAAGTGATTTGCCCAGCTGTTACATGGTCAACTACAGTTTATCCAATTCTTAATGTTGGCGCAAAACCTGTTTTGGTTGATGTTGATCTTAACACGTTAAATGTTTCACCTGAAACAATTGAGAATGCCATTACGCCAAAAACAAAAGCAATCATGGCGGTACACCTAATGGGTAATCCATGTCAAACAGATAAGATTAAACAAATTGCTGACAAACGAAAAATTAACCTTATTGAAGATTGTTGTGAAGCACATGGTGCAAAGATTGGTAATGAATCAGTAGGGAGTTTTGGTATATGTTCTACATTTAGTTTCTTCCTTTCTCATCACATAACCACAGTTGAAGGAGGTATGGTTCTAACTAATAATGATACAATTCTAGACATCGCTACCGCACAACGAGCACATGGATGGATTAGAGAAATGCGAAATGCAGATGAAATTGCTAAAGAATTTCCAGATGTGGATAAACGATTTTTATTTTATGAAACTGGATTCAATTTAAGACCAACTGAGATCCAAGGAGCATTTGGTATACATCAAATGAAAAAATTAGATGGGTTTGTAAAAATCAGAAAAAACATTGCAAAAGAATGGAATAAAAATCTAAATAAATTCAAGGATTATCTAATTTTGCCAGAAGAAATAGATGGTACAACTCACTCATACTTTGCATATCCTATAACAATTAAAGAAAATGCACCATTTTTAAGAAAAGATATTACAGAATTTTTAGAATCAAAACTTATTGAAACAAGGCCAATTGCAGGAGGAAATCTTACAGAACAACCTAGTGCAAAACTATATGACTATAATGTTAATGGAGATTTGAATAATTCAAAAACAATTATGAAAAATTCTTTTTTTATTGGAATTCATACAGGAATTAAAAAGCAACAACAACAATATGTGATAGATACTTTCAATGAATTTATTTCTGAGAGAGTAAGAAGGTAAAAAATATGAATTTTTACAGCAACAAAAATGTTTTAGTAACAGGTGGCAATGGATTTGTTGGTTCATATGTAGTAGAGCGACTTCTAGATGAACAAGCAAATGTAAGTATAGTATCAAGAACACCAAAAGATTTTTTATTACATGTAAAAGATAAGATAAGATTTCTTAAAGGAGATTTGTTAAATAAGGATGATGCATTAGAGGCATGTAAAAATCAAGACTTTGTATTTCATTTAGCATCTAGAGTTGCCGGAATAGGATATAATATTGAACATTCAGGTACAATGATGACAGATAATTCTATTATGTCTCTAAATATGTTAGATGCTGCACGAATTTCAAACGTAGAAAGATATCAATATGTTAGTTCAACATGTGTATATCCTAGAGAAGCATCAATTCCAACGCCAGAAAGTGAAGGAATGTTAGGGGATCCTGAGAAATCAAATTTAGGATATGGATGGGCAAAAAGAGTTGGAGAATTACAAGCAAAGATGCATGCGGAGGAATTTGATATGAAAGTGTCAATCATCCGTCCTATGAATTTGTACGGACCTAGAGATGATTTTGATCCAAAAACATCACATGTCATTCCGGCATTAATTAAAAAAATTATTGGTGCAGAAAAGAAAGTTTCTATTTGGGGCTCAGGAAACGCAACAAGAGCTTTTGCATATGTAGATGATGTTGCGAGAGGAATGTTATTAGCTTTAGAAAAATTAACACTTCCAGAACCAATAAACATAGGAACCAATGAAGAAATCAAAATAAAGGATCTTGTTTCAATGATTATTAATATTGCCAACAGAAATGATTTGATTGTAGAGTATGATACAACTAAGCCTGAAGGACAATTAAGAAAAACTGCATCAACTACCAGAGCAGAAGAATTAATACAATATAAGCCAAAATATACTTTAGAAGAAGGTTTGAAAAATACTATAGATTGGTATCGTAAGAAATTTAATTAATCGTAAGATTGATGAACTCTAATTTTTGTTTCATTCTTTAGCCTATTTTGTGAATCATATTATTGAAAGGTATTTTCTAAATACAAAAGATTACTATGACTTATTTATCTGAAAAAATGCATCTTAATGTTGAGAATTATATCTCAAAATATTATAAATTATGGAATTGAAGTTCCTGATAATACTATTTTACGAATTAATTTAGCCTGGTGTAGTAGTGTAAAACAATTAAGAAATATTCTTGAAGGACATAAAAATAATTCAATTTTCATAGATCTACCAATAAAAAGAATAAAACCTCCTAATAACAAATACACATTAAACGATTTAATATCTGTAATATCTTCCTACAATCAAATCAAATATTTTGCAATATCAAACGTTGAATCAGCTAATGATTTAGAAGATTACATCCAAAAAATACCTCCAAATATTATTTTAGTACCAAAAATTGAAAGTCCTATAGCAATTCAAAATATCTCGGAAATTGTAAATGCAATTCCTACTGATGAAAAAATACTCATGTTAGATCATGATGATCTATTTTCTAAAATAATCAAAAATAATGAATCAATTGATAGTTTTCAAAATTATATACAAAAACTTTCAGATTACTGCAATTCTAATAAAATCATATTATTACGAACTATTGGTGTAATATTCAGTGATGAAGAAAAACGCATTTCTGACTATATGAAATAATTTTTTATTGTATGTTTGAAATGATTTTGGATTACATATACGTAAAAGATAAAATCCTTGAGAATTCTAACGAATTAATGCTTCAAAGTGTTTCATCATGAAAATGAAATCAAATATATTTTTTCTAGTTATTGATTCGTTAAGGCAGGATAAATGTATTGGGAAATTAAATTCATCATCCACTCCCAATCTTGATAAACTTATACAAAGTGGAACATTTTTTAACCAAACTATTAGTACTGCACCAATTACCGTGCCGTCGTTATCTAGTATATTTACTGGGTTATACCCATTTGAGTGTACAACTATTGATAACAATCTTTACAATTTGAATCAAAACTTACCTATTTTTTCTGACGATTTAATAAAATCTGGTTATAATACCCATGCAATAATTCCTGAAGCACTAAAACACACAAACATTTCGAAATTATTTGAAAATGTCGAATTTTTTAATTCATTTGCAACACTATATGATGAAAATCTTGGTAATAAAATCATAAAAACATTAAAACAAAATGTAAAATCTCCTTGGTTCCTTTTTGTTCATTTAGTAGATTTACATGGAAACGCATTATTCAATTTAAAAGATAATTCTAAAAAATCTGAAGAGAACTACACAGGAATAAATCAATACGCTAAAATGCTATCAGCATTGGATCCTTGGTTAGGAAAAATATTTCAATGCATAAATTTGAAAAACACCATATGTGTTATCACATCAGATCATGGTTCAACTTTTGCTGATTTTACAAATAAAATGTTAAAATTTAATCTAGAAAATGATAGATTACGTAAATTTGAACCGGGATTTAGTTTTAATTCTGCACACAAAATTGTCACTAAATTTCCAAAAAAACTCACTCCGTTACGCAAAAAACTAGCAAATATGTACACAAAACGTAGAGATGCTAAAGTAAAAAAAAAATTAGAACCTAGGCTTGATTTAGTTAAAAATCTTGATTTATCCACATATCAAAAGCGTCTATTAAAAAAATCCATTTTGTATCCATGTGATTGTTTTGATGAAAATTTTAGACCGGCTCTTATTTTGTTAGGTCCTGACATACCTTCTGGTAAAATTATTTCAGAGCAATCAAGTTCTATAGATCTATTCCCGACAATTCTTGATTTAATAAAAATATCCACTAAGATAAATCATCGCGGAAAAAGCTTGGTACCATTACTTACTAATACAAAAACTGAGCCACGTGTTTTGATGATCGATAGTACATCTAATGAGTTTGAAGCAGAATATGGTAATACAATTGGTTTAAGAACAAAACAGCACAAATATTTTAGAGATAGATTATCTGAGAACAAAAATGTTCATTTATATGATTTAGTTAGTGATCCTTTAGAAGAACACAATATTTATCAAAATAATCCTGACATTGTTGAACAAATGGAATTAGAATTAAAGAAAATTCATAACGATAAAGATTTTTCCTTCAAAACAGCACAAAATTTATCTGACGCTGAAATTCAAAATGCAAAAAAACTTCTAAAGGATTTAGGCTACGTCTAGTTTTTTAATATTAAGAAATCTCTCATTGGAACATTTAGTGGATATTCCGATGAAATTTTTCTTTTTTCTAGTACATCAAAATTTAATTTCAAAAAATTAAATTTTTGCTCAAATTGTTCTGGAATCATTGAATCCACTGCTTGACTCTCAAAAATTAATATACCATCATTACTTAACAAATTTTTAATTTTGTTAACATATTCTTTAAAATTGAATTTAGTATTGTCATCAATTGTTGAATCGTTAGCAAGCGAAAAAATGATGTCAAACTTATCACTGGTTTTAAAATCTTCAAACGTTGAAGAAATAAACGTAGTATTAACAATCCCAAGATATTGTTTTGTATCATTTGCGATTGCAACTAAATATGGATTTATCTCAACACCAGTAATATGTTGAACATATTTTGATATAAAAATGGAAAAAAACCCACAATTAGATCCAATATCTAACGCTGTTTTATTTTTTGACAAATATTTTGTAAGATTATATTCTTTGAAACGTTTTTCTGAAGATCTTGACCCCTTGATATTTATTTTATCTAATCCTTGGTAAAAACCGTCTTGCTTTGAATATATGAAATGTTCCCATTTCTCATTTTGATCTTTCAAATGTGCTTTTAATTTTGAATGTAATTCTTCTAATTTCATTTGATAATTCACGAGTATGTATTATATTATAATATGTTTAATTCAAAATGACAAAAATTGGAATATAGTTATACTAATACTGATCTGCTTGAATTTCCACAGAAATATCAAATGACTCCATTTGAAGGAAGAGAATTCCTTTCTAGTTATGAGAAAACTCGGCAGAGGATATTAGATAAAATCAAAAACAATCAAACTGTAAATTCTTTATCTTACACACTTAAACTTCTTCAAAAACAATTTTTAATTGATATCAAAAGCGATCAAAAAATATTTGTTACGAGTAACCAACTATCATCTATATTACTAAGATTACAGCATCAAAAAGAAACCCAACAAGAAACTAAATTTATTATGGCATTGCTCAAAAAATTTGAAATTAAAAAAAGAATCTTCTCAGAGTATGATCATGAATTAAAAGAGAACTCTACAGATTTTAAAATATTAACAAATTATATTTTACTTGCTGCCATATGCGCAAAAAAATTTCAAGATAATGGTAATCCAAAATTCTTGAATACACTTTTAAAATTAAATGATACAATTTGCTCTCAAATCGATTCCATTAACGATGTAAATAATTTATCATTAATCTATTATATAATTAATCTTGAACTTGAATATATACGCGATTTAATTAGAAAAATTTTGTGAAAAAAATGTCTACTGGAATAATCCTTACCCCTGACGTACGTTCAAAAGCATACATTCAAAAAATACTGCATCATCAGATTCATTTTGAATATATAATCTTCATGAATGATAATAGAACGGAAAAAAAATATTCTGAAGACATTATCAAACTTTCAAAAAACCATGGTTTTGATATATCGCAATCTGTTATGAATACTCTCTTAAAAAATAATCTTGATTTTAAAGAATTTTCGTTTGTTGACATAAACAATCCAATTCTAATCAAATATTTACAATCACTTGATACCAAATTTTTTATTTTTACAGGCGGTGGTATTCTTAAACATGACATCTTATCGTCTGGTGTTAAATTCATTCATCTTCATTCAGGTATAACGCCATATTATCGAGGCAGTTCATGTTTCTACTATAGTATATTAAATGCAAATTATGCAGGAGTTACCGCCTTTATTATGGATAAAAATTTAGATACAGGACCCGTTCTTTTCCAGAAAAAATTTCAGAAACCCAACCACAAATATTTGGACGATGTTTTTGATCCTTACATTAGAGCCGAAACACTCGTAGAATTATTAAAAAATAAAACCAATCCGTTTACTGAATCAATTAAACAAAACCCACTCGATGGTGAAACATATTACATAATACATCCTGTGCTAAAACATATAGCAATTTTAAGCTGCATTACTAACGACTAATCCACTGGAATAATTTTTTCCGTAATTCATTTTCTACAGGCAGTTCATTTCCCGAGATATTTTTGACTTCTTTTGGGTCATTTATTAAATCAAATAACCTCCATTCATCCGCATCTTTCAAAAAAATCAATTTGTATCTTGACGATTTTATGCAAAACACATTTGATATTTCAGGAGACGGGTATGGACCATGTAGTGCACCTGTTTCTGAAAATGTAAATTTATTATTTTCTAATTTAGTATCATTAGTTAAAAACTCTGCAAAACTTTTTCCAGGTTGCTTTTCTTTTACTGGTATTCTACATAAATCTAAGATTGTTGGAAAAATATCCACAGCAGATAACAATGACTCTGATTTGCTATTTTTTTTTATTTTTGGTCCAATAAAATGATAAAACGTTCTGATTGTTTCTTCATATGTAAATGAACCATAATTTCTTTCACCGAACCTCTCTCCAATTCCTGTTCCATGATCTGTAAAGAATATCAAGATTGTATTGTCTGAAATACCTAATTCATCAACAATATTTCTAATTTTTTTGGCATAAATACCGGCTTCTCTGAAAACCTTATCATAAGTCTTCAGATTATTTTTTTTGTTATTATAAAATTTTTTATCATCCCATTCAAATTTTTTAAGAACGTCCGTTACTGTAACCGTGTGTATCCGTGAAAATTGAAGAAATGTGAAAAACGGTTTACCTTTGGCCTTCTTATATGTCTCTTTAATGAGTTCTGGGTGTTTTGTGTTTAGATCTTCTTCATATTCATTAAATTCTTTCCTAATATCAAATCCTCTTGGTGAAAGAATTTTATCATTGAGTAACCCTCTGGATGTAAAATAGCCATTTTGCTGTAATACCTCTGGCAGAAATAAAATATTATTTTTTAATCCCGCTACTTTGTAATAACCATCAACTCCATTTTCTTTTCCATATTGACCTGTTAATATTACATTAATAGCACCAAAAGTGTAAGGCATTACGGAAGTTACATTATCTAATAATGTTCCATCTTTGATCAGTTCATTAAACTCTGCAGAAATTTTTAATCTATCAACTCTTGATCCATCAAGTAAAACGAAAATGATATTTGGTCTCAATTCATTCATCTAAATCAATAAATTTATTCAATATATTTTTTTTTTATAGATGGAAAAATTTTAATGTTTTTTTAACTCCAATATCCGTAGAAATTTTTGGTGACCACCCTAACTTTCTCAATTTTGAATTATTAACAACAAAATTTCCAACATCAACTTTTTTTGTATAATCCGGGGTATTAGGATATATTATTTCGCAGCCGGTACAGTCCTTCAAAATATTTGCAAATTTATTGAACCATGTCTTTTTTCCAGAAGAAATCCAATACAATTCACCCGCTTTTCCCTTAGTTAAGATCTTATTAATGCCAGAAATTACATCGTCAATGAAAATAAAATCTCTAAAAAATTTTCCGTTATTATAAATTGTAATTTTTTTATTCTTATATGCATTATAAATTAAAAAATTTATTGCGTTTTTATTTGAAACAATTTGCTCACGAGGACCATATGAATTAGTTATCCTAAATATTCTTGTATCTAATCCATAAACTTGATTATATATTTTACAAAAATATTCACTTGCTAAACGATTAGTACCATAAATTGTTGTTGGATTACATGGAGTTTTTTCATTTATCGGAAGTTTTTTTGGTCTACCAACTACGATGAATGTACTACCTAAAATGAATTTACAAGGATGTGGCAACTCTCTAATTTTTTCTAGTATAAATAAAGTAGATTTACAATTTGATTCAACATCCATAATTGGATTTTCGAATGATTTTGAATGTGAGGTATTACCTGCCAAATGAATAATTACATCCGGTCTAAATCGTTCTATACTTTTACCTAGTTTATTGAAATTTATGATGTTTATTTTTTCTATTTGAACTTGTTTTTTGGATTTTTTTATGTTATTAATTTTTGATAGGCTTTTTGTTATAATTCTAATTTTATGATGCTTTTTTACTAATGAATCAATCAGATGACTACCGACAAAGCCCAATCCACCCGTAATTAAAATTCTCAATAAAAACACTCAAAACCAGTGGGTTAAAAGTTCATTTACACAATTAAACGAGTCTTGAAAATTTTAATTTTAAATCATAATCATTAGATTAATACCACACATTATCGATTTCTGAATTGATTACAAAAATTATTGATCTAATATCTGATAAAAACTGAGTGAATACTAAATAGTTTTATGAAAAATTCAATTATTATGAAGATTGGTTTGGTTTGTCCTGCATCACTGCCTGCGACACAATTTGGTGGAATATTATTTCTAGCTCTTGATATTGCTAGAGAAACTGCAAAATTATCACATGATGTTGTTATATACACTACCGATTTAGATTTTGCCAATAACGCTACAACCTTTAATAAAAAATTACCTAGGGAAGAATCAATAGGAGATTTTACAATCAAACGTTCACATACTTGGCTAAGATACAGTTTATTTTTCATAAATCCCGGAATATATTTTCAGCTTCTTGGGGATTCACCTGATATCATACACACAATAGGAATTAGAAGTTTTCAATCATTTATCGCAGCACTAGTTTCTAAACAAAAAAAAATTCCACTTGTAATAGCGGATCAGGGAGGTTTGACAACTCATCCAGAATTAAAATCAGGCAGTTTGTTCAAAAAATTTTTTATAAAATTGCAATCTCCTTTTATCAGATTCATAATTAATCAATCAACAAAAATTATTGTAGCCAATGAATATGAAAAAAAAATTTTTTTAGAATTTACGTCACCATCAAAAATTGAAATTGTTAGGAATGGAATTAATTTAGACATTCTGAATAATAAAACCAAGAATTTCAAGAAAAAATATGAACTTAATACACCCTATATTTTGTTTGTTGGAAGATTCAGTTACATTAAAGGAATAGACATCCTATTGAAAGCAATTAAAATTCTCAAAGATGATAACAAATTACTAAACATCAAACTTGTAATTATGGGAGTTGATTTCGGATACCAAAAACAAATGTATAAAATAATTAACGAGTTTGATCTTGAAAACCATATCCTAATTATTAAAAATCCAAGTAGGGAAGACGTGCTTGGTGGGTATGCTGAAAGCGAATTCTTGGTTTTGCCTTCTAGATGGGAATTATCACCATTAACTCCCTTAGAGGGGTTTGCATTCAAAAAATCTGTTATCAGTACTAATACCCACGGCATACCATCTACAATAAAAAATGATTATCATGGTATTCTTGTAGAATCTGAAAATTCTAAACAATTAGCGAAATGTATATTAGAATTATTAAATAATAAAGAAAAATTAGTTTCCTTTGGTTTGGCTGGATACAAAATGATTGTTGATGAATGCAATTCAGTTAAAATGGCAAGTAACATACTAAACATTTATGAAAAAATACTATCTAAACATTAGAAACGATTAAAACTTAAATTGATAAAAAAAAATATGAATAAAAAAACTGATGCATTCAATGATAAAAAAATCAGGGTTCCATTTGTGGTTCCAACCATAAACTCTGACGATAAAAATCAAATTCTAAAGGCATTATCTTCAAATCTTCTAACAGATGGACCAAATCTACGTGAATTTGAAAAAAACTTTCAAAATTATACAAAATCTAAATTTTCAACTGGTGTTTCAAATGCTACTGCTGGATTAAT
>Ga0208750_1000548_pt1 | contig 11217 bp, 10 predicted proteins | sample Knorr_S15_td_O2m_FD_185602 | JGI IMG/M metagenome (GOLD analysis project Ga0208750, IMG submission 185602) | Marine microbial communities from Southern Atlantic Ocean transect - Knorr_S15_td_O2min_ad_340m_LV (SPAdes) (version 2) | ecosystem: Environmental > Aquatic > Marine > Oceanic | place...
GCTCCACCTTGAGCAGCCTCAGCAGGCCGTCGGCGTCGGCTATCCCCTCGCGTCCCACCCGCTTCCGGAGGCCGTCGACTAGGGCATCGGTGGTGACCACACCCACATCAGCCAGAAGCAGGGCGTCGGCCAGGCCCTCCCACGTGGAGTCGTCGATCGACGAACTGTTCCGCACCGGGGCAAGGTGTGTGGACCAGGCGTCGCGAGCGCGACCAAGGCGGGAGCGGAGACCCATGGGAGGCGCATCCTACCGGTGGGGTCCGAACCCGCCCGGGGGTACGGACCGGCCCACTAGCCGGTGAACTGGTCGTCCCAGTCGCCCAGCTGAACCTGGGCCAGGCCGATCTCGCCGTCGCGTTCGTATTCCAACTCGACCTGTGATCCCGGTAGCCGGATCTGGATGTCGGCCCGTAGGGCGGCCATGTCGCGGATGATTCGGCCATCCGACCGGAAGACGCGGTCGCCGACCAGTAAGCCCGCCAGCTCGGCGGGTGATCCCTCCACCACGTCAACGATCAGGGCGCCCGGCCGTCCGTCAGTGGTCGACTCGCCCCGGATGCCCAGCCATGCCGTTCCGATTGGTTCGCCCAGGATCAGACGACGGGCCACCAGCACCACTGTGTCGCTGGGGATGGCGAAGCCCACGCCGATGTTGCCGGCTGTGAGGCCGGTGCTTTGGATGGCCGTGTTCATGCCGATGACCCGGCCCTCGCGATCGGCTAACGGCCCTCCCGAGTTACCCGGGTTGATCGGCGCGTCGGTTTGGATCATGGACACCCCGGCGCACTCGGCGCCGCCTCCTGCCTGGTCTCGGTGGCAGCCGTACGAGTCGATGACCCTTCCCACGGCACTCACGATTCCTGCGGTGACCGTGCGGTCCAGGTCGAAGGGGCTCCCCAGGGCGACAGCCAACTGCCCCACATGGATGTCCTCGGTGAAGGCGAACACCGCTGGCACCAGGCTGCTGTCCGGCTCGGTCAACTGAAGCACGGCCACGTCACGCCGGACGTCGAACCCCACCACCTCGGCGACGATTTCCCGACCGTTGGGCAGTCTGACCACCACCTCGTCGGAATCATCGACCACGTGGGCGTTGGTGGCGATCCGACCCCCGTCGTCAAAGACGATGCCGGAACCGTGACTGGCCTCGTCCTCTCGTGTGGTGAGCACCAGCACCACCGAGTCGACCAGCGCTTCGGCCACGGCGACCACCGGCTCGTCGCCCGAATCGTCGACCGGCGCCTCGGCAAACAGACGGGCCACCAGTAACTCGACCTCCTCGGCGGTCAGCCCGGCCGACTCCTCGATAAGGCGTCCGACCACGGTCTCCACCTCTTCGGCCGACAGCCCGGCCGACTCCTCGACCACGGAGGCGGCGATAGAAGCCACGTCGTCGGTCGACAGGCCAGGGGCCTCGGAGAGCCGGTCGGCCACGATGACCTCCACGTCGGCGGCCGAGAGCCCCTCGCGCTCAGACAAGATTCCCTCGACCAGGGCCGTCACCTCGGCCTCAGACAACCCCTCGTCAGCCAGGACAGCCTCCACCAGGACTGTCACCTCGGCCTCGGACAATCCTTCGCTAGCAAGGACGGCCTCTACCAGAGTCGTCACTTGAGCTGCCGACAGGCCTTCGGCAGCCAGGACACCCTCGACCAGGGCCGTCACCTCGGCCTCGGACAACCCCCCGGTGGCCAGGACAGTCCCGATCGCCTCCTCGGACCGGGTCTCTAACGGGACGCTGGAAACCGCATCGCCGTCCTCGCCGCGCAGCATCCAACCGGCCACGGCCCCGGCCACCAGTGCAGCCACCAGGACGGCCACGGCGAACAAGCCCGCCAAGAGTCGGCCGCTGATGCGGACCGGAGGTTCGATCGGCGGTACGGGTGCCGGCAGCAGGCCCGGAAAGGTGGGCTCAACGGGCCGACGCCCCCCAACCTCGATGGACCGGCGGTCGACGGACCGTCGCTGGTGGGCCTGATCGTCCTCCATCAGACTGAAAATAGGGCACCCAACGCCCAACTCCTACGCATCAGGAGATTTAAGAGTCCACGTACCGGGGCAACCAGAGGGTGAACGTGGCCCCCTCACCCTCTACTGACCTCACAGTGGACCGCCCACCGTGGCCCTCGGCGATCTGGCGCACGATGGCCAGACCCAGGCCAGACCGCCCGGCCTCCCGGGCCGACGCCCGGTCACCCCTCCAGAACCGCTGGAACACCCGGTCGACGTCACCAACAGCGATCCCAGGTCCGTGGTCGACAACCGAGGCCCAGACCATCTCCTCGTCCCGGCCCACAGAGACCCGGACCGTTCCGCCCTCCGCCGAGACCCGGATGGCGTTACTCAGGAGATTCGCTACCGCGCGGCGCAGGGCCACGGCGTCCCCCACCACCTCCAGACCAGCGATCCGGTCGTGGTCCAGCACCACACCAGACCGCGAGGCAGCCGCCGCGAAGTCCTCGACCGTCTCACCTACAACGGCGCCCACGTCGATGGGCTCGCGTCGGCTGTCCGGGCGCTCGTGGTGGGCGTACAGCAGCAGGTCGTCGACCAGAGCCGACATGCGCTCGGCGGCCCGGAGGGACACCCGCCCGGCCGCCCGGAAGTCCTCCGGCCCGGCCTCTGGATCGGCCATAACCACGTCCAGGTTTGTGCGCAGTACAGCCAACGGGTTACGCAGCTCGTGTGACGCCTCCTGCACGAATCGCCGCTGGCCCTCGAAAGCCTCGTCCAGCCGGTCCAGCATCTCGTCGAAGGTGTCGGCCAGGTCCCGGAGTTCGTCCGACGAGCCTCCCAACTCGATCCGCCGGGACAGATCGGTGGCGGTGATCTCCCGGGCCACAGCCGAAATCCGACCAATGGGTCGAAGAACCAGGCCGGCCACGTACCAGCCCACGGCCAGACTCCCGAGGAACACGCCGGCCAGGGCGGTGAACGAGTAGGCCCGCAGCCGCTCGAGAGCCCTCCGGTTGACCTCCTCCTCGAAGATGACCAGCCACGGACGATCCTCCTGTTGGTCGACCGACAAAGAGGCCTGGTCGGCAGAACCCTCATGGGCCAACTGCTCGAACCGGGCCAGGTGCGACGTGGGCTGTTCGGACAGAGCGCGGGACAGACCCAGGTAGATACCCCCCACCATCACGGCGGCCAGCGCGAAGAGGACGATGGAGTAGAGCAGGGCTAACCGGGTACGTAGGCTGCCGAACCGGTCCGGGAAGCGCCCGGCCAGGCCCACCCCAGTCCGGTTCACCGGTCCACCGGCTCGTCGACCAACCGGTAGCCCGACCCGACCACGGTCTCCAAGAGCGGCTCCTCGCCCTCCAGGGAGAGCTTGCGGCGTAATGTCCCCACGGTCACCCGCACGGTGTTGGTGAACGGGTCGGCGTGCTCGTCCCACACGTGGTCCAGGAGAACCTCCTGGGACACCACGTCGCCGGGACGAGTCATGAAGTACCGGAGCAATGCGAACTCCTTGGCCGTGAGGTCTAGATCACGCCCACCCCGGCTGGCTCGGTGGCGGGCCGTGTCCAATACCACGTCGCCGACCTCCAGTACGGCCCCCGACCGGCCCGGGTCGCGCCTCAGCAGGGAACGGATACGGGCCGAGAGCTCGTCGAAGGCGAACGGCTTGACCAGATAGTCGTCGGCCCCGACGTCCAACCCCCGTATACGGTCCTCGAGGGTGTCCCGAGCCGTCAGCATCAGGATCCGGGGTGGGACCTCGCCCGGCGGGTCGGCCCGCAACGTCGAGCAGACCTCCAGCCCATCGATCCCAGGCATGGTCAGATCCAGGCAAATCAGGTCGTATGGGATGAAGGTGGCCTTCTCGATCGCCTCCGCTCCCCCATCGGCCGTGTCGACGGCGTAGCCCTCCCGACGGAGCCCCCGGGCCACCGCGTCGAGCAGGTCGGCCTCATCGTCGACCACGAGGATGCGCACGGGGACGACGGTACTCCGACCTTCCCCGCGGCCAGACCGCGGGACTCCAGATCAGCCGTTGGTCAGGACTCCGAGCCGCCGGGCCACCCGCTCGGCCTCCACCCGCTCGCTGATCACCCTCGACGACCCGCCGGGCGCCATCGACACGCCGTAGAGGCAGTCGGCGGCCTCCATGGTCCGCTTCTGGTGACTGACGATCATCAGCTGGGCGTGGTCCCGGAACTGGTCAACCAGGCCCAGGAACCGGTGCAGGTTGACGTCGTCGAGGGCCGCCTCCACCTCGTCCATGACGTAGAACGGCGAAGGACGGCTGCGGAACACGGCGAACAGGAAGGCCAGGGCGGTTAGCGACCGCTCGCCGCCGGACAGCAGGGAGAGCTTCTTGACGTTCTTGCCCGAGGGTCGCGCCTCCACGTCGAGGCCCGTCTCCAGTAGGTCGTCGGGATCGGTAAGGCGTAGCTGCCCCTCACCACCGGGGAAGAGGGCATCGAACAGGTCGGTGAAGTGGCTCGACACCTCGGCGAAGGCAGCAGCGAACACCGACACAATCTCTTCGTCCACCGACCGAATTACCTTCCTCAGGTCCTTACGGGTGGAACGGATGTCGTCCAACTGCTCTTGGAGGAACTCATGGCGCTCCCGGAGACCGTCGAACTCGGCCAAAGCCAGCGGGTTGACCGGACCCATCAACTTCAGCTCGCGCTCTAGGTCGGCTATCCGGTTGGCCGCCGTTACCCCCTCGTCCAGTTCGGGGCACGGAGCATCCAGGGCGGCGTCGGGCTCCAGGTCGAACTCGGCGCGGATCGACTCGGTCAGGCTCTCGAGGCGCAAACGTGTCTCAGCCCGCTCGATCTCCAGCCTCGACTGGTGCTCACGGGCCTCCCGGAGGACGGTCTCGGCAGTCGAGCGCTCGCGACGCAGGCCGTCCAGGCGGGCGGCCACGGCCCGAACCCGCTCGGACTGCCGACGCCGGTGATCACGCAGGGCATCCAACCGGGTATCGACCATCGACAGGCGTTCGTCCAACGCCGCTGTGAGTTCGCGGGTAGCGGCCTCCCGCCCATCTAGGTCACCGCGCTGGGCAGCGGCAGCGGCCCGCTCGTCGGCCAACTGGCCCAGCCGTGACCTCAGGTCGGTAGCCCGGGCCCGAACCACGGTCTGGCGACCGGTGGCCTCGGCGACCCGAACGTCATGGCCGGTTCGTCGGGCACCCAGCTCGGCGGCCCGCTCCTCCAGTGAACTCCGGGCAGCGTTCATCCGGTGTCCTGCCTCCACGGACGCCTCCTCGGCCGCCTCCAGACCGGGCAGGCGCCGCTCCAAGTCGTCGACCCTCCGGGCCTCGTCTTCCAGGCGCTGGCCCAACTCGCCCAGGCGGGTCCGCAGCGACTCAGCCTCGGTAGTCAGGTCACGACGTTCGACCTGCAGCCGCTGGAGCGCCTCGGTCGACGCCGTGAACCGGCCGTCATGCTCGTCCAGTGCCCGGTTCCGACGGGCCACCTCGTCGTCGGCGTCGCCCGTCGCCCGCTCGGCCACGTCCAGGGCCCGGGTGGCCTCGCCCCGCTCGACCTCGGCATCGGCCAGCCGGCGCTCAGCATCAGCCAGCGCCGCGCCGGTCGCTCCCCGCCCATCCCCACCGATCCGCCAGCCCGACGGGCCGAAACGGTCACCGGCCAGGGTGACGATGATGGACTCCGGGTAGCTCAGGGCCAGATCGACCACGGCGTCAAGATCGCCGTCAACGACCACGGCGTGGCCAAGCAAGCGGTCTAGGAGACCGTCGACGCCCTCCCGTCGGGCCCGGACCCGGGACCGGATGGGCGACCCCACCGGCGGAGAAGAACAACCGCTCGAGCCGGCGTCCAGGGCCAGTACAGCGGCCGAGAGCCGACCTTCGCGCAGAGCGGTCAGGGCGTGTCGAGCCTGGCCGACGTCGCCGACCACCACAGCGTCCAGCGCCGAACCCGCCGCTGCCTCGAAGGCCGCCTCAAAGCCATCGTCCACCTCGACCAGATCCAGCAGCGTCCCCAACACGCCTTCGATGCCGGCCAAGTGCTCGGCGCCAGCCCGTGACCGGGCCTCGTTCAGGGCCAGAGACAGGGCATCCACCCGGGCTGTCACCGACTGGACTTCGGCCTCGGCGGCCATGACCCGTTCCCAGGCCGCGTTCCGGGCCACGGCGGCCCCGTGGGCCCGGGTCTCGGACTCGGCCACGGCCTCCACCAGGGGCTCTTCGGCTGTCTCTCCCACCGACAGTTCAGAGCGTAGGCAATCGGCCTCGGCATCCAGGCGGGTCGATGCCTCCTCCAACCCGCCCAGTCGAATGCCTAGGCGCTCACGCTCCGAGGTGGCCTGGGCGACGGCGGCCCTCAGCACGCCGAGCTCGCCACGAGCCTCGGCGGCGTGACCGCCCAGGGCCGGCACGCCTTCCGACCAGTCCATCTCGAAGGCCGCCCGATCGGCGGTCAACTCGGTCTCGGCCACGGCCAAGCGCTCGGCCTCCGGCGCCAGCCGGTCGGCCTCAGCGTCCAATTCGGCGACCTCGGCCTCGGCCCGCTCCAACTCCACCTCCAGGCCCACGACCACCTGCTGGGAGGCCAGAGACGACCGTTCCCGCTCAATGCCCCGGAGCCGTTCGACCAGAAGAGCCCTGAGACCCCGACCCCGCTCCCGCAGGGACTCCAGCCGCACCAGCCGGTCGCCCAGGTCGTCGCCTCCCCGGGCGGCCAACTCGGTCTCGGCCGCCGCGACCTCGGCGTCCACTCGGGCCAGCACCCCACCCTGGGTCGACTCGTCGGCGGCCAACGTGGAGCGCCGCCCAGCCTCGTCCCGGGCCCTGGTCTGGAGGGTGTCCAGCTCCCGTCCCGCCCGGTGGAGGCGCAAAGCGGTCAACTCACCCAGCAGGTCGCCGTGCCGGCGGGCAGCATCGGCCTGACGTTCCAGCGGGCGGAGCTGTCGGCGGACCTCGCGCAGCAGGTCGGACAGCCGGTCCAGGTTGGTTTCGGTGGCCCGCAACCGCCGCTGGGCCTTCTCCTTACGGCGCCGGTATTTCAGGATCCCGGCCGCGTCCTCGATGATCATCCGCCGGTCCTCCGGACGGGCGTTCAGTACGGCGTCGATCTGGCCCTGGGAGATGATGACGTGCTGTTGGCGACCGACCCCGACGTCGGACAGCAGTTCCTGGATGTCCAGCAGGCGGCAGGGCGCGCCGTTCATCGAGTACTCGCTATCACCGCTTCGGAACAGGGTCCGGGTGATGGTCACCTCCGCGAACTCCACCGGGAGCTGGCCCAACGAGTTGTCGATGGTCAGCGACACCTCAGCCCGGCCCAGGGCAGCCCTGGTGGACGTGCCAGCAAAGATGACGTCGTCCATCTTCTGGGATCGCACGGCGCTCGGCGCCTGGGCACCCAGCACCCACGCGATGGCGTCCACCACGTTGGACTTTCCACTGCCGTTGGGCCCTACGACCACCGTGACACCGGGCTCCATCTCCAGAGTCGCCGTGTCAGCGAACGACTTGAAGCCCTTGATGGTCAACTGTTTCAGGAACACGCAAGACCCCGCGCGCCGCCCGCCCAAATCACAGGGGTGTCATTCGCCATTCACGCCACCCTAGGCGCGCCAAAGGCGCCCGAGGGGCGCTCCGTCAGACCTGGGTCTCGCAGAAGTAAGTCCAGCTCCCCTTGAGCTTGATTCGCTGGATGGGTGACCGGTTGCGCTGGCTGAGCGCACCCGCCCGGCCGTAAACCGCCAGGTGGTCGCCGTAGGTCCCCGGCTCGCCGTACAGATCGACGAACGGACGCTCTTCGAGATCAGTCCCTCGGTACTTGATGGCATCGTTGACCACCGAAATCATCGCCCCATGGAGGCGCCGGACCTCCTGGGTGGAAAGGGTGTTGCTGATCCGGTCGTAGCGCAGTCCGGCGTGGAACAGGATCTCGTCGGAGTAAACGTCGCCGATACCCACCACAACCGTGTCGTCGCACAGGAGATCCTTGAGCGGTACCTCCCTAGCCAGGACCTGTCCTCCGAACATCGTCCACGGAACCATCTCGCCGGCCGGATCGATGCCCAGCGTGGCCAGGTCTGGAAACTCAGTGAGTAGCTGGTCGCCGGACACCACGCACACCTCCGAGGTGCCACCGGGGTCGATCAGGCGGACCTGACCGCCCACCGTGAAAGTGAAGGTCATCTCGGTGCCGGGTGCCTTCGCGTCCCGGGCGGCGTGCCGCCGAATGCTGGAGCCGGCGCCCGGACGGATGACCAGTAGGTCGTCTTCCATCTTGATGACCAGGGTGAGTCCGATCCGGCGGACCGGACCCAACTTGCAGCCCTCCACCGTTCCGGCGAACGATCGGCGGGTGCGGTACCGGGACAGGGTGGCCATCGAGGCGACCTCCACCGTCTTCACCTTGCGGCCGGAAATCTCCCGGTCCAGGGCGTAGCGGATGATCTCTACCTCGGGTAGTTCGTGTTCGAGAGTCACGTTGATTCCTGACCTGTCGTCGGAGTCCCAGCCTCAACCGGGGATGGGTGTTCAAAGGCGTCCCAGGCCAACCGGGCCGCCTCCTGCTCGGCTCGCTTGCGCGACGTGCCGGTTGCCGGGCCGTACGAACGCCCGGCCACCTCGACCAAAGCGTGGAACCGCTTGTCGTGGTCCGGACCGTCGTCGGTCAGCACATAGCGCGGCGGCGGGTCGGATCGACGGGCGGCCAACTCCTGGAGGCGCGTCTTGAAGTCGTGGAGGCCGGGATCGACCGCCGAGTCGGCCAGTACGTCGGCAAACAGCCGGTCCACGACCGTCCTCACGGCCGCCGGCCCACCGTCTAGGTAGACAGCGGCGACCACAGCCTCCAGGGCATCGGCCAGGATGGAGTCCTTGTCGTTCCCGCCGGTCGACGACTCGCCCCGACCTAGGCGGAGTGCCTCACCCAACGGGATCGACCGGGCCACGTCGGCCAGCGCCGGGGTGCTCACTACGGCGGCCCGGATCAGAGCCAGTTGGCCCTCGGGCAGGCCAGGATGGTCGCGGTAGACACGTTCAGCGACCGCAAACCCCAGCACGGCGTCACCCAAGAACTCCAGCCGCTCGTTGGAGGAGGCCTCGTGCTCGGCACACCACGACCGGTGGGTCAGGGCGATCTCCAGTAGGTCCGGATCACCGAACCGGTGGCCAAGACCGTCCTCGAGGGCTTCCGAAACGACGGACCGCGGGTCAGCCGAGACGGGAGACGACATAGTCGACGGCATCGCGGACTGTCTTGAGGTCCTCGAGGTCATCGTCCTCGATCCGGAAGCCGGCAGAACGCTCGCTGAGTTCCTCCTCCAGGGCCTCCACCAACTCGATAAGGGCCAGCGAGTCGGCGTCGAGGTCGTCAGCGAACGAGTTGCCCTCGCCGATCTCGGACGGCTCGATCTCCAGGATGTCGGCGAGACGGTCGCGGATCAGTTCCAGGACCTCGTCGCGCCCGATCGGGACGCCCTCGACATGGGTTTCTGCGGGCACGTCGGCTCCTCGCCGTTCAGAGATGTGGGGTGGTCATCGGCCGCCGGGGACAATGAATCAGCCCCAGGAACGGTGGGTCATCCTACCGGTCACAACCCCGGGTCGGAGCGAGGTCGAAAGGGATGGAGATAGTTGGAAAGTCAAGCCTGGGCGGCTACGGCCTCCGTGAGATGGTTGACCACGTCGGCACGCACCATCTCGGCGGCCACGCCAATGGCGTTTCGCATGGCCACGGCCTTCGTGGAGCCGTGGCTAATGACGCAGACCCCCTTGACGCCCAGGAGCATGGCCCCGCCGTAGGTGTCCGGGTGGAACTCCCGGTACAGGCTGTCCAACTCGGGAGCCAGTACATCGGCCGCAGCCATGGCCTCCGGTCGTTCGGCCATAGCGGTCAGGAGGGCGGTCAGAAGGGCCTTGAAGGCCCCCTCGGCCGTCTTGAGGGCCACGTTTCCGGTGAACCCGTCGGTCACGATGACGTCGGCAGTGTCGGTGAGGAGGTCGCGTCCCTCCACGTTGCCGATGAACTCGGCGTCGCGGAACTCGGCGGCGGCCAGGGCCGCGTAGGCGTCCTTGACGAAGGGGCTTCCCTTCCCTGGCTCCTCACCGATGGACAACAGAGCCACCCGGGGCTGTTCGACGCCTAGGCGGGCTCGGGAGAACACGGCGCCCATCTGGCCGAACTGAACCAGCCACCCGGGGCTGCACTCGGCGTTGGCCCCCGAGTCCAGCAGCACGGTTGGGGTCCCACCGGGTACCGGGATCAGCGTGGCAATGGCCGGCCGGGCCACACCGGAGATCCGCCCCATGCGGAGCAGGGCGCTGGCCATGGTGGCCCCCGTGTTACCAGCGCTGACCATGGCCGATGCCCGGCCATCGCGAACCGCCTCGGCCGCCCGGACTAACGAGGAGTCCTTCATCCGACGGACGCTGGAGCCCGGTTCGGCGTCCATGGCGATGACCTCGGACGCCTCGAGGACCTCCAGGTCGCCGACATCGGCGAGCTCGTCAGGGCGGCCGACGAGCAGCACCGGGACGCCGTCCTCCTCGTGGGCCTGCCGGGCGCCGGCGACGATCTCGGCCGGTGCGTGGTCACCGCCCATGGCGTCGACCGCTACGGGCAGCATGATGCGAGGAAGGGGTAGGTCAGTCGACGTCGATGGCCTGGCGACCCGCGTACCAGCCGCAGTTCCCGCAGATGCGATGCGGGCGCTTGGTGACGCCGCAATGGTCGCAGGCGCTCCGTGGTGCGCGGTCCAGGGTCCAGGCGGACGCCTTTCGGCTACGGCCCTTGGCCTTGGAGGTCTTCTTCTTTGGGACGGCCATCGTCGGTTCCTCGGAGGCGGTCGGTGGGGTGGAGATCGGGTACGTCGACCGGGTGCGCCGACGGCTAGACGAGGCTACCGGCACCGGCTGCGAACCGGTACGGCCGTGACGGGCACCACTCCCGGAACCGGCCGCTTCACCCCAAGTCGGGTTCGTCGAACCGGAGAACGTCCAGCGCGGCCCACCGCGGGTCACCCACCGGGCCGTCCTCCGTTCCCGATGGGCTGTCGGCGGACGGAAACCGCTCCGGGTCGGGGCCCACGCAGTCGTCGGCGCAGAGCGGCGAGAGGGGCAGAGCCAACAGGACGGCGTCGCGGACCACCGGCTCTAGGTCGGCCTCATCTCCACCCAGTTGGTAGGCGTCGGCGTCGTCCGCCTCGGGGGCCGACCGACCCGGCTCGTCGGAGGCCATCACCTCGTGGACCCGTAGGTCGACCTCGCCGACCACC
>Ga0208750_1000552_pt1 | contig 11197 bp, 9 predicted proteins | sample Knorr_S15_td_O2m_FD_185602 | JGI IMG/M metagenome (GOLD analysis project Ga0208750, IMG submission 185602) | Marine microbial communities from Southern Atlantic Ocean transect - Knorr_S15_td_O2min_ad_340m_LV (SPAdes) (version 2) | ecosystem: Environmental > Aquatic > Marine > Oceanic | place...
TCGATGAAAAGTACACACATAATTCTCAGCACCGGCAATTTTGATTGACGTCCAAGAGCCAATGCAATACCAATCGGAAGCGAAAAAGATATTCCAGTTACACCTAGAATCAGGGTAAGCAAAATACCGCCAAACTTGTCAGTGTCTACAGGTTCAAAGCCGAATCCGTAGACTTCACCTCCGACCAGCAACCATCCGGTAATGAATGGGAAAATTGCTGAATACCATAAGCCGTATTTTCTGCCGGGCATTTTTTCATAAAGTACCGGAATGATAGCGAGGATCAGCAGCACAAATGACAAATCTACACGCCAACGTAAAGGCTCAGGATAAAAACCATAAGTAAAAAGAGCTAAACGGTCATCAATGAAAGCCCAACAGGCGCCTGCTCCCGGTGCAGCCATCTGATCCCAGCATTGTATTCTGGAGTCTGCAGTGAAGATGGAATTCGTAACACTCCATTCAAAAAATGGAGGTATTATCGACCATAACAACAAGAAAGACATTATAGTCAGTACAGTGTTCAGGGGCGATGAAAACAAGTTTTTTCTGGCCCAGGCCAGCGGTCCGCTGTTACTGACAGGTGGCAACCAATCCGGATGAGTTCCCGGAGAGAAATTTTTTGGAGTGGTATTATTCACTTTCAATCTGCGTTATCGTTCAACCAGCGCCATTCTGCGGTTGAACCAGTTCATAAATGCTGAAATAATCAGTGAAAAAAACAAATAAGTCAGAAGTACAATTATCATTGTCTCCATCTCTTTACCCGTTTGCATCAAGGTGATGCCTCCAACAGTTGCTACTAAATCCATGTAACCAATGGCAATAGCCAAAGAAGAGTTTTTGGTAATATTGAGATATTGACTGGCCAGGGGTGGTATTATCACACGCAGTGCCTGCGGTATGACGATCAGCTGCAGGGTACGGTTTGGTAGCAAACCAAGCGCGAGTGCAGCCTCGGTTTGTCCACGACTGATAGCCAAAATTCCTGCACGTACGATTTCCGCAATGAAACAGGCAGTGTAATATGACAGGGCAAATGTGAGTGCTATATATTCTGGTTTTATTGTTGTACCACCCTTAAAGTTGAAGCCTTTCAATGCAGGAATTTCCCATGCCATCGGAGCACCTGAAATAAAAAATACAATCAGCGGTAAGCCCAACAGGATGGCAAGGGAAATGCTGAACACGGGATATTTCTCACCGGTTGCATCCTGATTCTTGCGTTCCCAGCGGACAAAAAATACCACAATTGCTATTGCAGCAAGCAATGCAATCCAGACAAATCCAAAACCATCCTCAAAAACCGGTGACGGTAAAATAAATCCACGATTAGTTAAAAATACTGTATCTGAGATGTTGATTGCTTTTTTTGGAACAGGAAGAGCGTAGAGGAAAATGCCGTAGATGAAAAGTATGTGTAAGAGAACCGGGACATTCCTGGTGAATTCAAGAAAAACATAGACAAGCCTGCTGACAAGCCAATTGTTTGAAAGTCTCAAAACTCCCATGGTGAAGCCCAATATTGAAGCAATTATAACTCCTGAAACTGCAACCAGGAGGGTATTTAAAATTCCAACTGCTGCTGCTCGTAAATGGGTGTCGGTGGGTGAATAAGAAATGAATGGCTGAAAGGTAATATCGTAGCCTGCAGGATAATTTAAAAAACCAAAGCTGAAGTCTTTTCCTGCTATTTCCAGATTGATAACAACATTATGTATTATTAACCCCAAAAAAGTGAACACAATCACCATCGTGATGATTTGTATAAAAATTGAACGAGTGTCTTTGTCACGCCACAAACGCAACAAAATATTAGGGTGATTTTCAGTAGAGGCAGGTGTGCTCATTGTGTGAAATTTCCCGTTGAACTGCAGGGATCAATTGCTTGTGTGGAACGTAAAAGCGCACATACTCAAAGGGAGAATATGTGCGCTCAAATCAACGTTTAATTAAAACGACGATTAACGGAATGGTGGAGAATACTGAAGTCCTCCCTTATTCCATTGGTCATTCAAACCACGCGCCAAGCCAATCGGTGTATTTGTACCGATATTGCGCTCGAAGATTTCGCCGTAGTTTCCAAGTTGCTTGATGACCTGATAAGCCCAGTCTTTGCTCAAGCCAAGCTCTTCGCCTTGACTGCCTTCAACACCGAGAAGACGCAGAATTTCAGGGTTATTGGAACCCTTCATACTGTCCACGTTTGAGGAAGTAACACCTAATTCTTCAGCTGTTACAGTCGCATTATAAATCCAGCGGACAATGTCGGCCCATTGATCGTCACCTTGACGAACTGCGGGACCCAACGGCTCCTTGGAAATGATTTCCGGAAGGATCTTATGATTGCCCGGATTAGGGAAGGTAGAGCGGGTTGCGGCTAAACCTGAGGCATCAGTTGTGTAAATGTCACAACGTCCGGAAAGATATGCAGCACGTGCTTCCGAGTTTTTCTCGATAGTCACCGCTTCATATTTCATGTTGTTTGCACGGAAGAAATCGGCAAGATTCAACTCAGTGGTGGTTCCGGTTTGGATACAGACCGAAGCACCGTCCAACTCTTTCGCACTGTTGACACCAAGGCTCTTATTGACCATGAAACCTTGTCCGTCATAATAGTTGACTCCAACAAAAGTCAACTTTACACCAACATCACGGGAAAAGGTGATAGTAGTGTTACGCCATAAAACGTCACCTTCGCCGGAATTCAGCTTGGTGAAACGTGTTTTACCTGTTGAGGTAATTGCCTTGATTTTGGACGAGTCGCCCAAAACTGCTGCTGCGGTTGCCCGGCAGAAATCAATGTCGAAACCTTTCCAGGTTCCATCTGAATCCGGATATGCAAATCCGGCAATTCCAGTACTAACCACACAGCGAAGAACACCACGTTCTTTCACATCTTCAAGTGTTCCGGCTGTTGCCGTGAACGCCATGGCACCGACTGCAGTCAATGTCAGTGCAATTTTTGCAAGTGCTCTCATATCAATCTCCTTTTTGAACACATTATAGAAAACTCCATCCCATACATTTGGAACAGACCTTATCAACGCCGCTTATTTTATTGATTTTTCAGGATCTGTCAAGTCTAAAATACAAAAAAATATTTAGTTTTATTATATCCTTGATGTCAGTAAAAAATATTTTTCTTATTTAACTGAACGAGTTATCAAATTTTGTTTGGAAATCAGCACGGCGTTTACGTTCAATTTTGGGTGTATTTGCCTGTCGAAAATCATTTGTGGAACACAAACCTGACTTGCACAATTCGTTTTCGATTAATTTTTCTGCTTCCAAGCTGAGTTCCCAAAATGGATGTTCCATATTGTCTTTACATGACAATTCTCTCATCAACTGAACTTTCCAACCGAGGAACTGCAAACCTGAAGCGATGCGTCTATAAAGGCAACGCAGCAAAAACATACTGTTTAAATTTGGCAGGAATACACCAGTTTGGAAAACTGCTTCATGAAATTCCCAGGGCCAATTTTTTTTAAAAACAGGTGCCTGGGAATTAAGACATTCAGGCTCTGAGTGAAAAGTTTTTGAGGCAGCAGTGGACAGATGGCTCGAATGGTTTGACTGCAGATTTTTTGTCGATTTTTTTATCAATATTTTCTCCGGCATTAGTAATGTTTTGAATGTCCCACGATCCTGCGCATCGTACAGTGGCGTTTTGTTTTCCGGGAGTTCATCGGCTAAAAGCCGGACGATTTCAAAGCTTTCTTTGACCGCCCCGCGTTTCGTAGCGGGAACCGGAATCCATTTTAGGCCGGTTTTTGTCATTTGATTCCCATTTTTCAGTACTTCAAGTAATTTCCGATTTTCTGCGGCCAACAGCCATTCCATTACTTCCTTGCGAGAATTTGCCCGTAAATGTAAACACCGCATATTTCCCTTATCCCGGAGATCAAGCAGTGAAAAAATCTGTCTTTCTTCACACAGGGCAACACGCATCCAGCCAAGTTGAAATTGATTCAGCCACTGGTTAAAAATAGCAGTCTTACCATTGTTTTTCGTGTTTCCCTTCCGCCACAGGTCGAATTGCGTCTGAGCGAATTTTGAAAGCTCAACTCTATTGTGCTTTATTTCAGATTCAACCAATTCCGGCAATGCTAAAAACAAATCCGGAACTTTAAATTTTGCCAGTCGTTTTCCCAAAAATTTCTGTAATTTAGATTCTGAAAAATCTTCTCCGATTTTTAAAAAAGCTACCGGTCGTGCCCCGAATTCTGCGTCTTGTACTGCAACTACTATTGCTTGTTCGGTCTTTCCAAATTGAAGCAAAATGCTTTCTATTTCTTCCGGATGAATATTTTCACCCCCGGAAATGAACATGCTGTCCTTACGTCCAGTAATTTTCAATGAATCCACATTTCCCTGATTTTTTGTATCTTTGGAACACCAGAGACCTATATCTCCTGTCTTAAACCAGCCGTTTTCATCAAACGGCTGATGCAATCCAGTTCCGTCCAGGTAACCCAAAAAACCGCTTTTTCCGCGCACTTCGACCTCATTATCTGCAGCAATCCGGACTTCGCGAAACGGCAAAACCTGGTAAAACCCGCTTTTTCCGGTTGCCACCTGAGAAGCCATTTCTGTGGAACCGTAAGTCGTTTGCACGTTCAGTCCAAGCTGTGCGGATTGATCAAGCAATGTTTCAGGAATGGATGCACCTCCCAGTAAAATCAACTTGAGTTGGCATAAAGCGTCTTTTCCTTTTGTCGTCTGCAGCAAGCGATGAAGTTGAGTTGGAACCAGAGAAAGGTGTGTGACGCTCCGGCTTAGGAGTGTCTTGGACAGTGATACGTTTTTAGCAGGAATCACCATTGCCGCACCAGAAAGCAGAGTCCGGAACAAAATAGCTAATCCGCTTACATGATACATCGGCAGCGACAACAACCAACGATCTCCGGGATTCAGAGGCATTCGCTCATTTGCTCCAAGTGCGTTGTAAAAATGATTGGCCAGCGAATGCACCACTGCTTTTGGAGAACCGGTACTACCGGAAGTAAAAATGATTGTGGCCCAGTCTTTCGGATTTATTGAGTTTACCTCCTTACTAGCAACAGCATCGGAATTTCCAACAGGGTTTGGTTGTAACGAATTTACAGATGTAGGGTGAGATTTGAATTCGTGCTGTAATTCTGTGTAACTAAAAGTACAGCCGATTTGCTGTAACATCTCCATTTTTTGTTTTTCCGGGATTTGTTGATTTAATGGAACCGCTACTGCACCGCGCATCCACAAAGCCAACATTGATTTGAGCAGGTTTTCAGTGTTTTCTGTACTTAGATAGACACGCTGTTGTGATTCTGCCATCAGGGAATCACTCAAAAGACGTGCTTCACCCATGAAGTCTGCAAAGGTCCAGGAACGTTTTTCACTGATCAAAAATGGTTGATTTTCGTAATGCTCCAGAACTTGATTCAGTATATTTGGATTAACTTCAAACATCAGTCCAAGCCTCCAATTTCGCAAGTACCTTCGGAAATTACTTCCAAAAAAGTATCTTTAGGTTTTGGCCAGGAGTCAGGAAAAACATAATTCCCGTTTTGTATTAAAAACCGAGGTTCAATCAAATCCTGCTCAAACCATTTTGAAGTATCCAAACCTGCTGGAAACTTTTCAGACAAGAGTTCATTTGCCATAAAAGCAATCCAGTTCAAACCCAGACCACTTTCAAAACAACTGCTCAAAACACAGTGGATACCGTTTTTTTGTGCATGTTCGATCCACATTTTTGTGTTGTTCCAACCACCCAAAATACTGGGCTTTAAAATCAAGGCCCTGATTCCGGATAACGATACGTGTTTGGCTGGGGTATCAGATTTTGGAGTTGGAGCATACCAAAGTGTTTCATCAAGAGCCAGGGGCATTCCAGTTTGTAGATGGAGTTGTTCCAGTTTGTTACTGTCAAGTAACGGTTCTTCGCAGTATTCAATATTAAAATCCTGCACCGCCTCTGCAAATTTTAAGGCATCCTCCCATTCCCAGGCTCGGTTTGCATCAAGGCGAAGTGCTATTTCATCACCCAGAATTTTTCGAGCAAGTCTGACTCGCTCAATGTCTTGCAGGATAGTTAATCGTCCAACTTTTAATTTTACGGCCTTGAATCCACCATTTCGAAGTTCTTCACATTCCATTTCAAGTACAGTTCCGGAACCAACCGCCAGACCATTCACTGGAAATATCTGTCCTTTAAAATCAATTTTTGAGGGTTTTGGATCATTCCCTGCCGTTTCTTTGAAACTATGAAACTTTGAAACATTGGGATTTTGAAACATGGTTCTTAGAGCCATGTCTAAACCAAAATTAACGGACCCAAAAAGAGCTGCGGAACAAGTGACTGGAAGGGAATTACCGGAAAGATAATCCCGGATTTGGTTTTCAGCCTCTGACAGAGTTTCCGGATGCATACCTGGGAGCGGAGCAATCTCACCATCACCATAATTGTCGCCAACTGAGGTGCCGTCATTTTCATCGTGAAGTCGAAGAATCAAACCGGTACGCCCATGCATTTCATGTCCAAGCAGGCACAGAGGTTCTGTTAATGGGAGAGAATAATGAAAAAGTTTCCAACGGCAAAGGCTCATTTTTATCCAATCCACCATCCCAGGGAAAAAAGAATTCCATAGATTAGGATGAGTTTACCTGTGGAGGCCAAAGTTATATTCAGTTCACTGCCTTTTACTCCGGAAATAATTTGACGAATTGAAGAGAAGCCTGGAATAATTATCAGTGCAGAAATACAAGCATACCAATGTGTTTCCGTCCAAAAAGCTAAAATGAAAGGAATCACTGCTGAAAACACAAGGGCTGCCAGATATTCTGCTCGAGCGAAGGTGGTGCCAAAACGGACAGCTAAGGTAAGTTTCCCAACTTTCTTATCCGTTGGTTCGTCACGTAAATTGTTAACGGCAAGGAGTGCTGTAGCTAATAGTCCGGGACCGAGTCCTGCAATAATAACTACCGGTGTAATTTCAAGTGTTTGCACATAAAAAGTTCCGCCCACTGCAACAGGACCAAAAAAAATTAGTACAAATAAATCTCCAAGACCCAAATAACCAAGCGGCCATGGCCCACCTGTGTATAGTATTCCTGAAGCAATTGAAAGTATCCCGATTATAACAATAGGCCAGCCGCCCCGAAAAACAAGATAAATTCCCACCAAAGTAGCCAGTCCAAAAACCATCACAAAATTCCAGAGCATTGTTTTTGGTCTGACTTGTCCTGATTGTGTCACACGGACGGGACCAAGACGTTCCTCGGTGTCTGCACCCTTGATATAGTCAAAATAATCGTTGGAAAAGTTCGTGCCGATTTGAATCAGCAGTGCACCCAAAAGTGCTGCCAAGGCTGCAAGTGCATGTCCCTTTCCCTCTCCAAAAGCCATTGTGGTGCCGATCAATATTGGAGAAACGGCTGCACCCAAAGTTTTTGGACGAATTGCCGACAGCCAGACCCGTAAATAATTAGAAATGTTCACTACAAAATCTTATTTAAACAAATTAGCATGGACCCCGTTAAGAAAACCAGGGACAACTCATGGATAGCGGGTGAATTTGTTGAAATCTGGTTTGCGCTTTTCCAGGTAGGCATTTCGCCCTTCCTGTCCCTCTTCAGACATATAAAAAAGCATGGTTGCGTTTCCAGCCAATTCCTGTAAACCGGCTTGACCGTCACAGTCTGCATTAAGTGCAGACTTTAAACAGCGTAATGCCATCGGCGAATGCTGCAGCATTTCCCGTGACCACTGCAGTGTTTCTTCTTCAAGTTTTTCCAGGGGAACGACTGTGTTAACCATTCCCATTTCCAAAGCTTGCTGTGCAGTATATTGGCGGCATAAAAACCAGATTTCGCGGGCCTTTTTCTGCCCTACCATTCGAGCCAGATAGCTGGAACCATAACCTCCGTCAAAGGAACCGACCTTAGGTCCGGTTTGTCCAAAAATTGCGTTATCGGCTGCAATAGTCAAATCACACATCACATGCAAAACATGTCCGCCGCCAATGGCATATCCTGCAACCATTGCTACAACAGGTTTTGGACAGGTTCTGATTTCCCGCTGAAAATCTAAAACATTGAGACGCAGATGTCCGGTTTCGCTGTCTTCATAACCGGCAGAGCCGCGTATACGTTGATCACCTCCGGAACAAAAAGCTTTTTCACCTTCACCTGTTAAAATTATTACTCCGATTTTTGTGTCTTCCCGCGCGTCATTCAAGGCTGCACGCATTTCGCGGACTGTCAGTGGACGAAATGCATTACGAACTTCAGGACGGTTGATGGTTATTTTAGCAATACCTTCATTTGATTTTTCGAAATTTATGTCTGTGTGGCTGCCGCAAGATTCCCAATAATTATTATTCATTTTGCTCCATTCTTGATATAATCAGTTTCTCAAAATAAAAACTAATGTTAGCACACGTCTCTGTTCAAGACGATAAAAAACCCAGAAGAAGAATTTTTGGTAGGAAATGTTATGAAAAAGCTTGATTTCAAGTTATCTTTTAAGTTAAAATTACTGGTTATCATATAAATCACTTTATACTCTGAGAACAGGAAAATGTTTGCAATTATACGTACAGATGGAAAGCAGTACCGTGTAGCTCAAGGCGAAACTATTCGTTTGGCCCGGATTAGTGCAGAACCGGGAGATGCTTTTGAAACAGACCAGGTGCTGGCCATAGGGGGAGAAGAGAGTGAACTGAAATTTGGGAAACCGGTAATAGTTGGAGCAAAGGTTCAGGGCACAATACTGCAGCATGGAAAAGACCAAAAAGTTATCGTTTTTAAACGTAAGCGTCGAAAAACTTATCGCAGAAAATATGGTCACCGCCAGGCACACACACTGGTAAAAATTGATAAAATCAGTGCCAAGGCTCCTGCAGCCAAAAAATCAGTGCCAGAAGAAATAACTGCAGAAAAAGACACGGCTAATAAAACTCCAGCCAAAAAAACTGCACCTGTAAAAGTTGCTGCCAAAAAGGCTGCACCTGTAAAAGCTGCTGCCAAAAAGGCTGCACCTAAAAAAACTACAGCTAAAAAAGCTGCTGACAAGTAACCTCTAGCCTGAAAAAAAACAATGGCACATAAAAAAGCTGGCGGCAGCAGTCGCAATGGACGTGACTCACAAGGACAAAGACGGGGAGTGAAAAAGTTTGGCGGAGAACTTGTTAAATCCGGAAACATTCTGGTACGTCAAGTTGGTTCTACTTTTCACGCAGGTCTGAATGTTGGTACCGGGAGAGATTTTACTTTGTTTTCAAAGGTCTCTGGACATGTCCAGTTCATTCAAAAAGGAAGCGGGAAACATAAGCGCAAATATATCAGCGTTATTGCGGACGATGCAGCAGTATCTGCTTCTGTTTGAGATATGGGCGATAAACCCCGTTCACTTTCCGGAATAAAACCTACCGGTACTCCCCATTTAGGAAACTATCTGGGAATGATAAAACCGGCGATACAATTACAGAAAACGCACGAGACGTTTTACTTTATCGCCGATTATCATGCTCTTACCTCCACTCGTGATCCCGGGAAACTAAGGGAATACACAAACGATCTCACAGCCATTTTCGCAGCACTGGGCATGGACTTTGAGAATCACGCATTTTTTCGACAATCTGACATTCCGGAAGTTACTGAACTGACCTGGATCCTTTCCTGTATTACATCAAAGGGTATGATGGAACGGGCACATGCCTATAAGGATGCAGTATCCAAAGAGCAGGATGTCAGTATGGGGTTATTTTGTTATCCGGTTTTGATGGCTTGCGATATCCTGATTTATGACTCAAATTTTGTCCCGGTGGGTCAGGATCAGCGGCAGCATCTCGAAATTACGCGTGACCTTGCCATTCGTTTTAATCATCTTTATGGAGACGCCTTAGTTGTCCCCGAAGCAATCATTGCAGACGATGTTGCCACCATTCCAGGGCTGGACGGAAGGAAAATGAGCAAATCCTATGGAAACATAATTCCTTTGTTTGCATCGGAAAAACAATTTCGCAAAGCTATTATGAAAATCACTACCGACTCAAAATCAGTGGATGAAGCTAAAGATCCAGAGGCGTGCAGTGTGTTTGCTCTTTTCAAGTGTTTTGCAGATAAAGCAGATCAGGAAGCCTTAGCCGAACGATACCGTGCAGGAGATATGGGCTATGGTGAAGCGAAACAGCTTTGCTTCGAGAAACTTAATGCTGAACTTCATGAACCACGTGAAATTTATCAGCAAATACGGAACGACCAGGCAAAGTTAGATGGTATCCTCGAATCCGGACGTGACAAAGCGCGCGTCATTGCCAGGCAAGTTACTGATCGTGTACGTAACAAAGTTGGTTTGTGATTTCTGCAAAAGCAACAAAAAAACTTGAATTCAACTGATTTTCACTGATTGCCGCGGATAATTATCTATGATTTTCCGTAAAAAGCTGAGTTACAAAACACTAATCTAAAACCACCATTCATCATATTGAAATGATTCCTGATATTCTTGCATCACGTTATGCCAGTCTTGAAATCACCTCAATCTGGTCTCCAGAAGGAAAAGTACGTCTTGAACGAGAATTCTGGATTGCAGTGATGAAGGCACAACGTAAATTAGGAGTTGATATACCTGAGACTGCGATTGCGGCGTATGAAAATGTCAGGGATAAAATTGACCTTGAAAGCATTTCGCAGCGTGAACAAAAACTGCGGCATGATGTAAAATCCAGAATTGAAGAATTTTGTGAATTGGCCGGATACGAGCACATTCACAAAGGGCTTACCAGTCGTGATTTAACGGATAATGTGGAACAACTGCAAATTCTCCGTTCTCTACGTTTAGTAAGAAGCAAAGCTGTGGCAGTATTGCATCAGTTGGCTGATTGGAGCTTACGCACCAAAGACATAATGCTCGTTGGACGGACCCACAATGTTCCTGCACAGCCGATAACTTTGGGCAAACGGCTGGCCATGTTCGGAGAGGAAATAATGTTCGGGCTTGGGCGGCTCGATCACCTGATTGAAAATTATCCTTTGCGCGGCTTGCAGGGAGCTGTTGGAACAAGACTTGATCAATTGGTTTTGATGAACGGAGATAAAAAAAAGGTGCAAGAGTTAGGTGAACAAGTACTGGAGCATTTAGATTGCAGTACGTCTTTCAATGCGGTGGGCCAGGTTTATCCGAGGAGTCTGGATGTAGAAACCGTGC
>Ga0208750_1000556_pt1 | contig 11151 bp, 11 predicted proteins | sample Knorr_S15_td_O2m_FD_185602 | JGI IMG/M metagenome (GOLD analysis project Ga0208750, IMG submission 185602) | Marine microbial communities from Southern Atlantic Ocean transect - Knorr_S15_td_O2min_ad_340m_LV (SPAdes) (version 2) | ecosystem: Environmental > Aquatic > Marine > Oceanic | place...
TCCAAGTTTCCAAAGATCCTACGAGTTAGATTTATTGAGGGTAAAAAATAAAATTAAATAAGTAGCTATCTTTGTTTGTAGGATTGCGATGAAATTTATCTAAGTTTATTTCATTAATTTTGACAATTTTTTTATTGATTAAAACACAGCACCGGTAACCCAATTTTTCTACAGATGATATTTGATCTTCTATAGGAATTTTATTATGTTTTTCTTCCATCTCAATCACCATTGTAGGTTTACATTTTTTTATGGTCTCTTTAGCTCCTTCAATAACTTCATGTTCATGACCTTCAACGTCAATTTTTATAAAATTAACATCTAAGAAATTATATTCATCAAGACATTTAGCTTGGATAGATAAACTTTTATGTTCACCTTGCACTTTGATTGAACTTAGTGACGCCCCTTGATTTGAAAATCCTTTACTACCTTTTGGTATGAGTAAATCAACTGACCCTGATTTATTAGAAAGAGCAATATTGTAAGTGTTTACATTCTTAATTTTGATATTTTTTAAAACATTAAAAATCTTAGGATTTGGTTCAAAAGATTCCACTTTTTTTGCGTGTTTTGAGAGCCAATAACTCCACACGCCCACGTTTGCACCAATGTCTATTGCTCTATTACAATTAACTAATAAGTCGGGAATTATTTTTATTTCTTTTTCACCTTTTCTTCGTTCACGCCAAGCTCTTTCTCTTATTCTTAGCCAGTCAGGAACAATAAAATCTCTAATCTTTTCCTCAAGGGTTTTTGGAGGAATCCATTCTTTATTTCCCATCTATGTGATATTTTTTTTGAAATATCCATCTAATACTCTATCTGGAAGCAGTCTAGGAATAGTCCAATACTTTAATCTATTAGGTGTGATTGTATATCGTGTTTTTCTATTAAAGCTATGCAGAGCATCATAGATTAGTTTTCCAACATCTTCTGCAGGCAGACTTATTTTTAACATTTCTTTATTTCTTTTTAATACAGACTTTGCTGCACTAGAGTAATCAGTTTTTTTGAGAGAATTAAAAAATTTTCTATCTACCTTATTAAAAATTTTGCTTCTAATCGGCCCCGGTCCAATAATAACCACATCAATTGCATATCTTAAAAGTTCTCTTCTTAAGGAATGGCTTAAGCCTTCCACGCCAAACTTTGAAGCGCTGTAAGCACCTGTTCCAGGAACAGCTAGCTTACCAGAAATTGAACTTATGTTAAAAATAACCCCCTTTTTGAACTTGTTATTTTTTTGTGCTCCACATAGTGGGGCGAAATGCTTTATAACTCTAAACATACCATTTAAATTAACATCAATTTGTTTTTCAAAATCTTTTGTTTTTTGATGTAGAAGAGGACCACCAATGGCTATTCCAGAGTTATTTACTAATGCTAAAATATTTTCGTTTTTTAATTTCTTTTTTACTAAAACGGCAGCTGACTTAATTTGGCTTTCTTTTGTTACATCAAATATAATAGGTGTAAAATTTTCACCATAAGTTTTTTTAATTTTTTGTGCATCCTTTCTATTTCTTACACTTCCAAAAACATGAAAGCCTTTAGAAACAAAGTATCGCAATACCCCTTCTCCTATTCCCGAAGATACTCCTGTAACAACTATTTTTCCCATCTTAATTTATAATCGTGCACCGTACTTTTGAATAATTTGAGATGCCAACTTTACGCCTTTGTTACCACATTCGAAAAGAGTTTTATTATTAATATATTCTAATAGAAATCCAGCAGCAAAAATATCCCCAGCTCCTGTTGTATCAACAAGTTTTTCAATTTTTTCTGGTTGAATCGTAATAGATTCATCATTTAATATTATTTGTGCTCCATTTTCACCACGAGTTATTGCGAAAATTTTATTAAGGCTTTTCATTTGATCAATTGCTGCATTTAAATTATCAACCTCAAAAAGTGCTTTAGCTTCTTCTTCATTTGCAAAGACTATGTCTGCATCATCTTTAACCAGTTTTCTGAAACTTTCCCTAAATCTTTCAATACAAAACACATCAGAAACACTAAAAGCTACCTTTTTCCCACTATTCTTTGCACATTCTGTAGCCTTTTTAATTGCAATTTGAGCATCATCTAAATCCCATAAGTACCCTTCAAGATATGTAATGCTAGAATTTTTTATGACTTCTTCATTAATGTCGTGGGAATTTAATTTTTGAGATATGCCGAGATAAGTGCTCATTGTTCTCTGTGCGTCAGGAGAAACCATCACTACGCACCTACCAGTTTCCGCTTCATCAGACTGTGGGGTATTTGCAAAGTGCACTTGTTCTTTTGTTAGACCTTCAATAAATTTATCACCCATTAGATCTTTTCCAACTTTTCCAATAAATGCAGTTTTAATTTTATTTTGCGCAAGACAAACTATAGAATTTGCTACAGATCCTCCCGATACTGTTGTTTTAATATCTAGGTTGTCAGAAATTTTCTTCACACTTTCTAGACCAACCAAGGACATCAATCCTTTTCTAATATCGTGTTTTACTAAATATTGATCATCAATGTCAGCAATAACATCAACTATTGAATTTCCTATTCCAACTATATCAAAATTTTTATCTACCATTTTTCAACCCAAGGCCTTAAGTCTAATTCTTGTGTCCAAGCATTTCTTGATTGTTTGTGGAGCATAATATAATTGCTCGCAATGTCATCAGGATTCATAAGACCGTCTATTTTCTTTTTTTCTTTAACATAATCTGGGAAAAGTTTATTAACCCATGGAGTGTCTATTGCTCCATCAATTATAACATGAGCTACATGGATTCCTTTGGGGCCTAGTTCTCTAGCCATACTTTGTGCTAAAGCTCTTTTAGCGTGCTTGGCTCCCGCAAAAGCTGCAAAGCCATCTCCACCTCTTACACTTGCAGTTGCACCAGTAAAAATGATAGTGCCTTTTTTTCTAGGAATCATTTTTTTAGCAACTTCTCTACCCATCAAAAATGCTCCAAAAGCGGCCATTTCCCAAACTTTATAATATTTTTGTGATGTTGTTTCTGTAATTCCAAATTTTATATTTGCACCTATATTATATACTGCCACTTCAATCTCACCAATTTCATTTTCAATTTTATTAATTAAATTAATTACGTCATCTTCTTTGCGTGCATCTAAAGAAAATGGATGGCAAGTACCACCAAAATCTTCTATCTCTTTTTTTAATGTAGAAAGTTCCTCACCTGTCCGCCTTGCTACAACTGCCGTTAAGCCATCTCTAGCAAAACATCTTGCAACCGCTGACCCCAAGCTAGTCCCTGCCCCTATTACTAAAGCTACTTTTTTTTTCATCTTTATTTATATATTTACAAAATTCTATCAGGTTGAATTACTCACTCAAAGACAATTAATATTAAATTATGCTTTTTTTGTTTTAATCGGTGACTTCCGATTGGGATAACATGTTTTACAAATTTTACACTCCAAACCATAGCAACTTCTTGCAGTACAAACTTCTCTTCCGTAATAGATTATCTGTAGATGAAGCTTGTTCCATGATTGTTTTGGAAATAACATTTTTAAATCTTTTTCAGTTTGTTTAACATTTTTTCCACTTGTTAATCCCCATCTCTGTGCTAAACGATGAATATGAGTATCAACTGGAAAAGTTGGATGGCCGAATCCCTGCGACATTACTACACTTGCAGTTTTATGACCTACCCCTGGTAACTTTTCAAGTTCTTCAAAATTTTCAGGTACTCTTCCATTGAATTTCTTTACAAGAATAGTAGATAAATTAGAAATTGCTTTTGATTTTTGAGGAGCTAAGCCACAAGGTCGTACTATATTATATATAGTTTTTACAGGAACTTTTTGCATTTTAAGTGGATTATTTGCTTTTGCAAAAAGTAATGGAGTTATTTTATTTACCCGTTCATCAGTGCATTGCGCACTCAATAAGACTGCAATTAGTAATTCAAATTGATTTTTATGTTTAAGTGGGATCGGAACTTTGGGATAGGTTTGATTTAAGATTTTTAAAATTGAACTAGTTCGCTCATTTTTATTCATTAAATTTTTAAAGACCTAAAACATCAACCATTGAAAATAATCCAGGTTTTTTATCTTGTCCCCATTTAACCGCGTAAATTGCCCCTGAGGCAAAAATTCCACGATTATTTGCTTTATGTTGAAAATTAATTATTTCATCAGGACTGGAAAATATAACCTCATGATTGCCAACAGTTTCACCTTTTCTAAATGATGTAAAAACAATTTTATCTTTTGAATGACTTCCTTTTGTATTGAGGCGACTTATCTTCTTGACTTTATCAAGTTTAAGATTTCTTCCTTTTGCAGCAGCGTTTCCCAACATAAGAGCTGTTCCTGAAGGGGCATCAATTTTATGCTTATGATGTTCCTCATTAATTTGAATATTAAACGATGTATCAAGTTTTGATGCAGCCTGCCTTACAAGAGTTTCAAGCAAATTAACTCCTAAACTCATATTGCCTGATTTAATAATCGTTGCATGCTTAGAAGCATATTCAATTTTTTTTAATTGGCTGTTTGATAAGCCAGTTGTTCCTATAACATGTACTATTCTAGCTTGGGCAGCATATTTGGCGTGATCAACAGTTGCATTAGGAAGTGTAAAATCAATAACAGCGTCAGTATTTGCAAACAAATTAATAATGTTGTCAGAAATTTTAATACCCAAGTTTTTTGTTTTTAAAATTTTTCCTATATCTTGTCCTAAATTTTTGTGTCCAGAAATTTCTAACGCGCCAACAAGTTTTAATCCTTTGTCTCTTAAAACCTTTTTAATAATGGTTTGGCCCATGCGTCCAGCAGCACCGGTAACAACAACTTTAATTTTTTTCATTTTTCTAAGATAGATTAATTAATAGTAAAAAGTAAGTATTATTACTTTTTAGATTTCCAAAACTCTTTGGCTTTTTTAAAAAAAGCAGAACTTAAAGGAGTTTCCTTCTCACTGCTAATTTCCTGGAATGATTTTAGAATTTCAGTTTGTTTTTTATTTAAGTTTGTTGGAGTCTCTACTTTAGCTTGAATATATAAGTCTCCTAAACGACCTCCACGAATATGAGGCATACCTTTCGATTTTAATCGAAACTGATCCCCAGACTGAGTTCCTTGTGGAATTTTAAGTCGAGCTTTTCCTCCATCAATTGTTGGGACATCGATCGAACCTCCAATAGCGGCATCAACCATTGCAATAGGAATTTCTGTAAATAAGTTTTCATCTTCTCTAGAGAAAATATTATGTTCCTTCACATTAACAAATATATATAAATCTCCCTGTTGTCCTCCATTCGGACCTGCCTCACCTTCACCTGCAAGACGAATTCTGGATCCATCATCAACCCCTTGAGGTATTTTCACCATAAGATTTTTTGACTTTTGAATTCTTCCAGATCCTCTACAAGGTCTGCAGGGATTAGATATCGTTGACCCAGAACCTTGGCACTGAGGACACGTTTGCTGAATTGAAAAAAAACCCTGCTGTGATCTTACTTGACCTTGACCTGCACACATTCGGCAGGTAACAGGTTGACTGCCTTTGGCAGCACCAGAGCCGGCACAGTCTTCACATCTAACTTGTGTTGGAATTTTAACTTTAAATTTTTTGCCTCCATAGGCATCTTCAAGTGATACACTAATATCATATCTTAAATTTGAACCTCGATTGTTGGCTTTTCTTCTTCTACCTCCTCCTCCGCCAAAAAAGGATGAATCACCAAAAAAATCATCAAAAATATCTTGGAAAGCTGATGACGAGAAATCAAATCCAAATCCACCACCTTGACCACCAGCACTGCCATCAACAGCAGCGTGACCAAACTGGTCATAGGCAGATCTCTTTTCTGCGTCTTGAAGAATTGCATAAGCTTCACTTGCTTCTTTAAACTTTTTTTCGGATTCAGCATCTCCCTGATTACGATCAGGATGGTACTGCATTGCAAGTTTTCTATAAGCTTTTTTTATTTCAGATTCACTAGCTGATTTTGAAATTCCAAGAACTTCGTAATAATCTCTTTTTGACATAAGCGTTCTCTGCTTACGCTTGTTTAGTATCGTCTTTTACTTCTTCAAATTCAGCATCAACAACCTTCTCATTCTTTTTATCTGAATCTGAACCTGGTTGACCTGGATCACCTTCTGGTTGGTTATCGTCTTGTTGTTGAGCTTTATACATCGCTTCACCAAGTTTCATTGAAGATTGAGTTAGTGCCTCAAGTCCTTTTTTAATTTTTTCTATATCATCTGACTCTAGAGATTCTTTTAGAGACTTAATATCATTTTCAATTGCAGTCTTTTCTTGATCAGAAACTTTATCGCCAAATTCTTTAAGATTTTTCTCTGCAGAATGAACCATTGTATCAGCCTGGTTTTTAGTATCTATGACTTCGCGTTTCTTTTTATCTTCTTCAGCATTTGCTTCAGCTTCTTTAACCATCTTGTCTATTTCTTCTTCAGAAAGGCCACCAGATGCTTGAATTTTTATTTGTTGTTCTTTCCCAGTGCCTTTATCTTTTGCTGAAACGTTAACAATGCCGTTTGCATCAATATCAAATGTTACTTCTACTTGTGGAACTCCTCTTGGAGAGGGTGGAATCCCAACTAAATCAAAATTTCCAAGCAATTTATTATCAGCTGCCATTTCTCTTTCACCCTGACATACTCTTATAGTTACAGCAGTTTGATTATCTTCAGCAGTAGAAAATACCTGACTTTTCTTGGTTGGAATTGTTGAGTTTTTATCAATAAGTTTTGTAAATACACCTCCAAGAGTTTCAATTCCAAGTGAAAGTGGTGTTACATCTAAAAGAAGTACATCTTTCACATCTCCTTGAAGGATTCCAGCTTGAATCGCTGCTCCCATAGCAACAACTTCATCTGGATTTACGCCCTTATTTGGCTCTTTACCAAAGAAATTTTTTACAGTTTCAATAACTTTTGGCATTCTAGTCATTCCACCAACGAGAACGATCTCGTCAATTTCTGCTGCACTCAATCCAGCATCTTTTAATGCTGCGTCACAAGGCTTAATAGTTTTTTCTATTAAGTCATCAACCAGAGTTTCTAATTTAGCACGAGTTACTTTTATATTCAGATGCTTTGGTCCTGATTGATCTGCTGTTATAAAAGGTAAATTAATTTCAGTTTGTGATGTTGAAGATAATTCAATTTTTGCTTTTTCAGCAGCTTCTTTCAGTCTTTGAAGAGCAAGTTTGTCCTGTTTAAGATCTATACTATTTTCTTTTTTAAATTCATCTGCAAGATATTCTAATAATCTTGCATCAAAATCTTCACCACCTAAAAATGTATCACCATTTGTAGATTTTACTTCAAATACCCCATCACCAATTTCAAGAATTGAAATATCAAATGTTCCTCCACCTAAATCATAGACAGCAATTGTTTTACCATCTTTCTTATCAAGGCCATATGCTAAAGCAGCAGCAGTAGGTTCATTAACAATTCTTTCAACTTCTAAACCAGCAATTTTTCCTGCATCCTTTGTTGCTTGTCTTTGAGCGTCATTGAAATAAGCTGGAACTGTGATTACAGCTTTTTCAACTTTCTCTCCTAAGTAACGCTCAGCATCTTCCTTAAGCTTTTGTAAAATGAATGCTGAAATTTGAGATGGCGAATATTTATTGTTGCTTGATTCTACCCAAGCATCACCACTTTCGGATTTTATAATATTAAATGGAACCATATCAGCATCTTTCTTGGCCATCGGATCTTCAAAAGATCTGCCTATTAGACGCTTAATGGCAAAAAAAGTATTTTCAGGGTTAGTTACCCCTTGCCTTTTTGCTGGTTGACCTACCAATCTTTCATCTTCGCTTCCAAAGCTTACGATCGAAGGTGTTGTTCTAGACCCTTCAGCATTTTCTATTACTTTTGGATCTTTCCCATCCATTATCGAGATACAACAGTTTGTTGTTCCTAAATCTATTCCAATAACTTTAGCCATTATTTTAATCTTTCCTTGTAATTAGTGTACATATGGGAACTATCTTTTGTTACTACAACCCCTAGGATAAACAATTTTGTTTTTGGAATTGATTATATATCTATATGATTTTATTGATTTTTTTTCTTTGATACCCCTACCAAAGCTGGTCTAAGAAGACGGTCACCAATTTTATAGCCTTCTTGAACCACTTCGACAACAGTTCCAGTCTCTTTATCATCGGATTCTACCTCAAACATTGCTTGGTGCACATTTGGGTCAAAGTTAGCATTTAATGATTTAACTTTCTCAATTTTGAATTTTTCAAATATCGAAATAATTTGCTTTTCAGTTAATTCTATTCCTTCAACAAATTTTGAAATACTTTCATCTTTGTCTTTTAATTTATCAAGATTTATAGAGCTCAAAGCTCTTTGGAGATTATCAAGTATGGATAAAATTTCTTTGGCAAAGTTTGATATAACATAATTGCCTAGGTCTTCCTTCTCCCTTTCATATCGTTTTCGGAGATTCTCAGTTTCAGCCAAAGTTCTTAGAACTCTATTCTCAGCGTCCTCCAGTTTTTCTTCGATTGAAAGCTCTTCTGTTTTTTCTTCCTGCTTTGCTTTGTTGACCTTTTCATTTTTGTCAACTTGCTTATGAGAAGTTTTATCAGTTTTATTCTTTTTTTTATTCATGACACCTTTATTTTATTAATCAATATGTAATGATCTAAACTATTCTCGTCAAGACCTTGTGTTAGGATTCTAGTACAATAAATTTATCTTTGTAATTAATGGTTTAAATGCTACTTTATAAAAAATCATTATAAAAAAATTCATATGAAAATTATAAGAAATCTGAGTTTACTTTTTATTACCATTTTTTATTTAATTATTACAAATGCAAATGCTAAAAATATTGAGGACTTTGGTTGGTCTTTTGAAAATGATTTTGTTGATGTTTACTCGATTATTGAGCATGATCAGCCTCAAAAATGTCAGCTTAATATCAATGAGTTTACAGTAGAAAGAAAAATTAGTCCTTTATGGAATGATGCAATACCTAAAAAGCCAGACATCTATAATTTTGAAAATGATCAATTTAATAATATTGTAAACAACCAACACTTACCAATAATCCAACATGAACTGATGAATGATGATTGTTATACGGAGAGATATGAACAATTTACTTATTGTCCAACAAACAAAGAGGTTGTCCAATATGAGATTGATATGTTTATTTCTCCAGAACAACTATTAAACAACGTTCATTGGAATCAAGATAGTGAATATTTTATAGGTCATTCAAATGATGAGATATTATTAAAATCAAGTTACTGGCAGGGTCCGAGTACACGCATACTTGCTTATAATGAAAAGACAAACACTTTGAGAGAAACGCAGCTTATTCCTATCCGTATATCAGACACAGAAGTAAAAGGTGTGATCCGTCACAAATTTTTGAAAATGGTAAATGGGGACGGTCCATATAATTTATGCCCTAATATTTAAATTTGAGTGAAAATCAAAATATTTGAGTAATTGTATAAATAAAATAGTAGTTGCAAGTCATAATGCAGGAAAAGTTCGTGAAATCAATGCTCTATTAAAAAAGCAGAGTATTCAAACTATATCATTAAAAAATTTTAATGAACCAATGGAAACTGGATTAACTTTTATAGAAAACTCTATTCTTAAGTCCAGGAATGCATCTATCAAAACTAATTTTCCTGCAATCGCTGATGATAGCGGACTTTGTGTTCCAATATTGGACAATGAGCCGGGAATATATTCTGCAAGATGGGCAGGAAGAAAAAAAGATTTTAATTTAGCAATGAACAAGATTGAAAGAAAAATGAGAAAGGTGTGTGATATGAAAAAAAAAGATAGGAAAGCATTTTTTGTATGTGCATTGAGTTTATATTTTCCGGATCATACCTATAAAGTTTTTGAGGGAAAAATTCATGGCCATCTCCAATTTCCTCCCAAAGGAGCTAATGGTTTTGGATACGATCCAATTTTTGTGCCTGTTGGATTTTCAAAAACTTTTGGTGAAATGAAATATAACTTCAAGGAAAAAATAAGCCATAGAGCAAAAGCGTTTCAGAAGTTAATGCAATATTTGAAAAAAATATAAGTTAATATTCCATTTTATAAAGTTTTTCATTTTTTACTCTATAAATACTGGGAATTCTTTTAATGTTGCCGGTCGAATGAAATTTGAACTTGCCAAGAATACCTATATAACCCTCCTTCAATGTTAATGAAGCAATATTTATATACTTCTCTCTCTCATGAAGGCTTATTGCTAATCCAACAGCGTCATAAGCAAGGCCTGCTATAGGATGAGGTTTTTGTTTGAATATCTCGATATATTCTTGTTTGAAGCTTGAAAGGGATTCATTATCAAAACTTGTAAATAATGAATTATTCAAACCAGGTTCTTTTATTACTGAATCTTTGTTCCAAACTGAATTACCCAAATACTGAATTTTTTTTGGATCAACATCATAATAAGGTAAAATAGAACTTATCACTGATAACTGTTTAAAGTTTTCAACCCCAATAAATAAAGAGTCAAATTGAAGATCACCATAAGTATCAAGATTTTTAATGCGTTTTATCTCTTTTTTTGATGCCTCAGTATTGAGTGCTTCTAACTCTTTAATTTTTAATCCCAAATTTATTTTTCGTTGTTCATAGTCCGATATATTTTTTGCAATTTTGTAAAAATCAGGATCGTTAGTATTGTACATTATTGTTTTTACCAATTGAGATGAGTGATTATAGTGAAATTTTTCAATTTCATTTTTGATTCTTTTTCCATAATCATTATCTGGAAGGATTGCTGCAAATTTTTTATGTCCTATTTTAGTTGCGTATTTTAAAATGGACTGAATTTCATCTTCGAGTGTTAGTCCGAATATATATAAATTTTCCTGTGCAACTTTTGTGTTATTTGAAAAAGTAACAATTTGCACATTCTCATCTTTTGCTAGAGGTTGAATTTTTAATATATTGTTAGAAAAAACAGGACCCAAAATAATATCTACTTCTTCGTTTAGTAGATCGTAGAAAATTTTTGTAAGATTGTCTTCATCTCCAGTATCACGAACAAAAAATTTTACATTTTTATTCTGCATTTTATTTAATGCCAACTGAGAGGCATTCAGCAGTGAATTGCCAATTTGATAATGTTCTCCT
>Ga0208750_1000561_pt1 | contig 11106 bp, 9 predicted proteins | sample Knorr_S15_td_O2m_FD_185602 | JGI IMG/M metagenome (GOLD analysis project Ga0208750, IMG submission 185602) | Marine microbial communities from Southern Atlantic Ocean transect - Knorr_S15_td_O2min_ad_340m_LV (SPAdes) (version 2) | ecosystem: Environmental > Aquatic > Marine > Oceanic | place...
AAAGATCCAGCAATAACGCTATAATATATTGAATTGGAATTATAAAGGGGAATACTTTTCTTAATTGGAATATTTATTTTTGAATACTCTCCAAGATCAAATGTTGCCTTTTGAACATTTTGTAGAATCTTTTTTTGAGCATTAGCTAATGATTCAACCATTTGTTCATTTTGATAATCATCAAATGAAATATAACCAATAGAGCTTATCCCAATAAGTAATATTAATATTGCAGCATATTTAATTGCATAATCTGGAACGTTTAAAGTTTTAATCTTTTCTTTAGGGTCATCAATCTTTCTAGGGTTTCTAGTAAAACTTTCTAATCCATATGAGTTAGGATCAAAATTGGCATCTTTATTTGGTTGGAATTGAATCTTTTTTTCAGTGTTTAATTGAAAAACACCAATATTGTCTATTTCAACTTTATCACTTTTCAATAAGGACAATAAAGCTTTAACTTCCTTCTTAATTTGCTTCAAAGAAGCATTGTACGAAATATTTTCTTTTGCACTAATTTCATTTGCAAGTAATCCGTCATTTTCTTTTAGCATTCCATTAAATGTGACGGATTTTTTTGGGGGAGAAAAAACATTATTATCATGTGACGCAGGAATAGATTTAGTTAAAAAAGCGCCAAATCCAGGAATAATAACACAATCGTGTTTATGTAAAAGTTCTATTATGTACTTAGAAATAGACATTAATCAAATTTAAAAAAAAACAATTAAAATCCAACTCTACTTCTAACTCTTTTAAGCACTATTTGAGCTTGTTTTCTCGCTTTTTCTGCGCCATCTTTTAAAACAATCTCCACTTTTTCCTTATTAGCATGATATGAGCTATATAAATCTCGCTCTTTTTGAAATTTTTGTATGATTTCATTAAACAAGATCTCCTTTGCCTCACCATATCCCAAACCACCTGAAGTATATCGGTTTTTTAATGATGTTTGGTTTTCTTTAGAAGCAATTAAAGAATAAATTTTAAATATATTACATTCTTTAGGATCCTTTTTATCTTCGACAGAAAGGCTTTGAGTTTTAATTTTCATAATTTGCTTTCTCAAATCTTTATCGGGAAGAAAAATATCAATTGTGTTGCTTTGAGATTTACTCATTTTTTCACCGTTTGTCCCAATAACATATTTTGCCTCTTCTTGGATTTTAGGTTCAGGAATCACTAACGTATCACCCATTAGGTTATTAAACCTAGAAGCTACATCTCTAGTAATTTCAAGATGTTGCAGTTGATCTCTTCCAACAGGAACAATATTCGCATCATACATTAAAATATCAGCCGCCATAAGCATCGGGTAGGAAAACAAACCAGCATTAACATCTTTCAAATTATCTGACTTATCTTTAAATGAATGAGCTAATGTTAATCTTTGATATGGAAAAAAACAACTTAAATGCCATGCTAGTTCAGTAACTTCAGGGACATCGCTTTGTTTGAAAAAACAGGCTTTATTAGTATCTAAACCAAATGAAAGCCAGGCAGCAGCAGTAGAAAATGTATTTTTTTGTAGTACTTCAGGATCTTTAATTTGTGTTAGAGAATGTAGGTTGGCAATAAAGAAATAGGACTCTTCATTTGACATATTTGCCATTTGAATTGAAGGGATTATTGCGCCAAGCAAATTTCCTAAATGAGGAGTACCAGTTGACTGAACTCCAGTGAGAATTTTAGCCATAAAAAGACAATTATACCAACAAAGATATTTTTTTTTCATCTTGAAACAAAATACCTCTTACCTTTGAGGTTAATTTTAGACTTTAATAATGGTAAGGTCATTGCATAAATTAGTCATTAAAATATGGTGGGCTTGGTTCTATACTTTAGCTGCCGTGCAAACAATACTTTATTTCCCCATTTTAGTTATAATACTTATGTTGCCCAGAGGCTATGCAAAATTATTTTGGATTGCAAGAAATCTTTGGTCTAGAATTATTCTACATGGGAGCGGCTTTTATCTTTCATTTGAGAATCAACATAAGCTTAAAACAGAAACAAATTGTTTAATAATTGCAAATCATACTAGCTACATGGATATTTTTCTGATGTTTATATTGAATAAAACACCATTTACATTTGTTGGTAAGAAAGAGTTATATGGTATCCCAATTTTTGGATATATATATAAGAGAGCTGCTATACTGGTAGACAGATCTAACTCAAAAAGCAGACATGAAGTTTATGGCAGAGCGAACAAACTGCTAGAAGAAGGATATAACATATGTATTTTTCCTGAAACAAATTATCTGGATGAAACAGCAGTACTAGCAGACTTTAAACATGGTGCGTTTAAAATAGCAATAGAAAATAAACTCCCTATAATACCCATTGTTATGTTTGACTGCAAATTAAAATTTCCTTGGTCTCCAATTTTTGGGAAACCAGGACAGTTAAGGGCAAAAGTTCTAGATAAAATTGAAGTTAATGATTTGACTGAAGAAGATATACCAGAATTAATCGATAAAACTCGTAAAATTATGAAAGATGAGCTGCTCGCAGATCCAAAAAAAGCACCTCTCAAAGCTGCTAATAAATATAGGGAACTACAAAAAAAGTAATTTATTTATTGTTGCTTATAATTTGAAATATTTTCCCTTCCAATTCCTCCATAAGCTCTGGATTATCTTTTAAAAGAACTTTAATAGAATCTCTTCCTTGACCGAGTTTAGTTCCTCCGTAACTAAACCAAGATCCACTTTTTTCTATAATTTCATACTCGACCCCAAGGTCTAAGATTTCTCCTGTTTTTGAAATTCCTTCTCCATACATAATATCAAATTCCGCTGTTTTAAAAGGGGGGGCAACTTTATTTTTAACAACTTTTACTCTTGTTTTATTCCCTAAAACAGCACCTTCTGAATCCTTTATTTGAGTTGACCTTCTAATATCTAACCTAACAGATGCATAAAATTTTAATGCATTCCCTCCTGTTGTAGTTTCAGGGTTACCAAACATAACACCTATTTTTTCTCTTAACTGATTCAGAAAAAAAACTGTACAATTTGTTTTACTGATAGAAGCTGTTAACTTTCTCATTGCTTGAGACATTAATCTCGCATGTAAACCCATTTTAGAATCCCCCATTTCTCCTTCAATTTCACTTCTTGGAGTTAGCGCTGCAACAGAATCAATTACCACTGCGTCGACTGCTCCAGAACGAATTAAATTATCTACAATTTCTAGAGCTTGTTCTCCATTATCTGGTTGAGAAATTACAAGTTCAGTTAAATCAACACCTAGCTTTTCAGCATAAAACCGATCAAATGCATGTTCAGCATCAATAAATGCAACAATACCTCCTTTTTTTTGACACTCAGCTATAGCGTGTAATGAAAGTGTAGTTTTTCCTGAAGATTCTGGACCGTATATTTCAACGACTCTCCCTTTAGGATAACCCCCTACACCCATTGCTAGATTCAATCCTATTGAACCGGAAGGAATTGCTTCTACCTTTTCTATAGTTTGATCCCCCAGCTTCATAACAGAACCTTTCCCATAGGTTTTGTCTAATTTATCTAACGTTAACTTAAGAGCTTTTAGTTTTGAATCTTTGTCTGCCATATTGATGCCTTTATCACTAAAGTAATATTTTTTATATTTATATTTTATGAAACTATGAGAAAGATATTAATAATTTTAAGTCTTACACTAAGTGTAAATATTTCAGCTCAGGAAATACTATCCTTAAAAGATCGTGCAGGGTTTATTAACGACCTTCAGCAGGACAGGTTCAATAATTTATTGCCATCATTGATGAAAAAAACTAGCATTGATATGTGGGTTCTTATTACTAGAGAATATAATGAAGATCCAATAATCAAAACGATGCTACCTCCTACATGGTTAAACGCGAGGAGAACTACTATTTTAGTTTTTTCAAGAGACTCTAAAACTAATGAGTTTAAATCAGTTGCAATTACCAGATATCCTTTTGGAGACAATATCCCTTCGATTTGGGATAAAGATAAGCAACCTAATCAATGGAAAGCATTAAGGGACTATATCGTTAGTCAAGATCCTGATAAGATTGGTATAAACTCATCAAGTTATGAGTCTTTAGCAGATGGCCTTAGTAAATATCATTATGACCAACTTTATAATATCCTACCAAATAAATACAGGAATAGGATTGTTTCAGCAGAAGATCTCGCAATTGCATGGATCGAGACAAGAACTGCAATGGAAATGACCGTTTACTCCCATTTAGTTGAAATAAGTCATGCAATAATTAGAGAAGCTTTTTCAACAAAAGTAATTACTCCCGGAATTACCACTACTGACGATGTTGTTTGGTGGATGCGTGAAAAGGTTATTGATTTAGGGCTTGACACATGGTTCCACCCTACTGTTGATGTTCAAAGAAAAGATGCTAGTGATTTATATGCATTTGACAATAAATCAAAATTTGATAGAATACAACCAGGAGATTTGCTTCACTGTGATTTTGGCATTTCATATTTAACTCTAAATACGGATTGTCAAGAATTAGGATATGTACTAAAACCTGGAGAAACTAATGCTCCAGATTTTTTAGTTAATGCATTAAAAGAAGGGAATAGGGTACAGGATATTTTTACAAATAATTTTGCATTGGGTGTTACAGGAAATGAAATATTAAGAAAGTCTTTAAAGCAAGGCAAAGCAGAAGGATTAAGACCATCAATATACACTCATCCACTTGGAACCTATGGACATTCTGCCGGAACAACTCTTGGTATGTGGGATTCACAAGGTGGTGTTCCGCTAACTGGAGATTATCCTCTTCAACATGACACAGCGTATGCAATAGAATTAAATACAACAGTTTATATTCCTGAATGGGAAAAAGATATAAGAATCATGTTGGAGGTTCCAGGCTTTTTTGGCAAAGAAGGGTTCAGATATATTAACGGTCGACAAACAGAATTGCTTTTAGTTGGTCCAAAACAAGACGGTTTGAATGACTGAAAGGGGGTAAGGTCATTAAAAAGTTGTAATTTTGCATTCTATATTAGTATAGCATGCAACTGTACAATAAACATAGTGTTGAAGAGCGCGCCAGAATAATTGATGAAAATTCTCAAGAAAGAATAACGCTATCTTTTTATAAGTATTTTAAGCTTGGAAATCCAAATCTGTTTAGAGACCACCTTTTTATTGTTTGGTCTAAACTAGATGTGCTGGGAAGAATATATGTTGCTAAAGAAGGGATAAATGCACAACTATCTGTCCCAAAAGAAAACTACAATAAATTTAAGGAGTCTCTAAAAAGTTTAACTCCACTTAATGAAATAAGACTAAATCTAGCAATTGAACAATACAGTAAATCGTTTTTAAAACTGACAATTAAGGTTAGAGAAAAAATTGTGGCAGATGGGTTAGATGACAATTCGTTTGATGTTACAAAAATTGGTGATCATTTAAATGCGGAGCAATTTAATCAGATGTTAAATGATGATAATACAGTATGTATTGATATGAGAAATCATTATGAAAGTGAAATAGGATTTTTTAGGAGAGCTATTAAGCCTGACGTTGATACATTTCGAGAATCTCTTGAAGTGATTGATGACCAATTAGAAAAAAATGGTAAAGAAAAGAATTATTTAATGTATTGTACTGGAGGTATAAGATGTGAGAAAGCAAGTGCGTATTTGAAACACAAAGGAATACAAAATGTATTCCAACTCGAAGGAGGAATTATAGAATATACCAGACAGGTAAAACAAAATAAACTGGAAAATAATTTTTTAGGCAAAAATTTTGTTTTTGATGAAAGGAAAAGTGAAAGAATATCTGATGAGATTGTCTCTAGTTGTCACCAGTGTGGATCACCTGCGGACACTCATGTAAATTGTGCAAACGAGGCTTGTCACCTATTGTTTATTCAATGTAAAAATTGTCAAGAAAAAATGAACACCTGTTGTTCGGATGATTGTAACAAAACAATTCAACTTTCGTATCAAGAGCAGAAAGAGCTCAGAAAAGGAAAACAGAATAGTAACAAAATTTTTAAAAAAGGAAGAGCAGGTCACATTAAATTGAATCAATACTAATAGGAATGAAAAAGAGGCGTCTAATAAAAATATACTGGATACTATTGCTGTCAGGATTAATCTCATTTTTCTCCTTATTTATTTTAGCCGGGAATGGCTATTTTGGAGAAATGCCAGAATTTGAACAGTTAGAAAACCCAAATACAAATTTGGCAACTCAAATTATTTCATCAGATGGGGAGATCTTGGGAAAATATTATTTTAATGACAATAGAACCCCTATTACATATAAAGAACTTCCTTCAAACCTAGTTAACGCTCTTATTGCAACTGAAGATGAACGATTCTATTCTCACCCAGGTATTGATGTGAGATCTACACTAAGGGCAATTATTTTTTTAAACAGAAGAGGAGGTGCAAGTACAATTTCACAACAGCTTGCAAGGCAATTGTTTGTTGGAGTGAGATCTAGAAGTTTTGCACAAGCAGTATTACAAAAGGCAAAGGAATGGGTTTTAGCTTTGCAGATTGAAAAAAGATATACAAAGAGTGAAATTATTGCAATGTATCTTAACATATATGACTTTAATAATAATGCTGATGGTGTTAGGTCTGCGGCTAAAATTTATTTAAACAAAACGCCTGATAGTCTTCTTATAGAAGATGCAGCAATGTTGGTTGGGATGCTTAAGAATTCATCATTATATAACCCTCTTAGACGACCTGAATTAGTTTTAGAAAGAAGAAATGTTGTGTTTCAACAAATGTTTAGAAACGAGATGATTTCAACAAATGAATTAGATTCATTAGCTCAGCTTCCATTAAATATAGATTATTCTCCTGAGTCTCATCGCGAAGGGTTAGCAACTTATTTTAGAGCGTACCTCCAGGAGTTTATGAATCAGTGGCTAAGAGAAAACACAAGAGAGGATGGATCCAAATATAATTTATACAGAGACGGACTACGAATATACACAACAATTGATTCTAGGTTACAAGAAATTGCCGAACAATCTATGGATGACCATATGAAAAATTTACAGTCTGAGTTCTTTGCTCAGAATAAAGAACCCGATTCATTAAATCCGACTCCTCCTTTTCGAGATTTAAGAGAAGGCCAGGTTGATACTTTAATTAAATTATCTGCAATGAGATCAGAAAGATGGAGAAAGATGAGATTAAGCGGAAATAGTGATGATGAAATTTGGGAGTCTTTCCAATTAGAAACACCAATGAAAGTTTTTTCATGGAAAGGAGAAATAGATACTATTATGAAACCTGTTGATTCAATACGTTATTATAAATATTTCTTAAGATCATCTTTAATGTCTATGGAACCACAAACCGGACATGTTAAGGCTTGGGTTGGAGGATTTGATTTTAAACATTTTCAATATGATCAGGTAAAACAGGGAAGAAGGCAGATTGGATCAACAGTTAAGCCTTTTCTTTATGCTACTGCTATTGATCAGTTGAAATTGTCTCCGTGCCACACCTTGCCTGATGCTCTTTATTGTATTGAGCCAATGAAGCATGGTAATATCGACGCTTGGTGTCCAAAAAACTCAAGTGATAAATATGGTCAAACCAGAAACTTAAAAAATGCATTAGCAAATTCAATTAATACTGTTAGTGCTAGGCTTATGGATCAAGTAGGACCAAAACCTGTTGTAACTTTAATGAAGAAGATGGGGATTAAGTCTTATCTGCCAGAGGTGCCTTCAATAGCTCTTGGAACCCCTGACATTAGTCTATATGAATTGGTAGGAGCTTATAGTACATTTGTAAATAAGGGAATATTTATAGAGCCTATCTTTATTACTAGAATTGAAGATAAAAATGGAGTCCCTCTTTTTGAGGTAATTCCTGAAACTAGAGATGTATTAAGTGAAGAAGTGGCATATGTTACTCTTAATTTACTGGAAGGGGTAACAAACTATGGTTCTGGAGGAAGGTTACGACATGCAGGTCTTGAAGAATCTAATTACATATATAAAAATATTATAACAGGATATCCATATGTTTTCGAAAATGCAATTGCCGGTAAAACTGGGACGACTCAAAATCAAAGTGATGGTTGGTTTATGGGGATGGTGCCAAATTTAGTTACTGGAGTTTGGGTTGGAGGAGAAGATCGTTCAGTACACTTTGAGGATATTGCTTTTGGTCAAGGAGCTACAATGGCATTGCCAATATGGGCGCAATATATGAAAAACGCGTATTTACAGGAGGATCTTAATATTTCATCTGAAGATTTTCCAGTACCAGAAATTGTTTCTATTCCACTTGATTGTGCAAGTTTAAGAATTGACAGTGCAGACGAAAAGAAGGATCTTAAAAAATTAGGGTTTTAAAGTAACACTTTTTCATAACAATGAAATGGAAGATCACTTTGCATTGGAAAAAAGACATTTCCTAGCTGAGTGTATCCCCGAGATCTATAAAATTTATTATTTCTCTGATTTAAACTGAATGTGTCTAATCGGATAGAAATGAAATTATTCTCATCAGCAAAGGATTCAGCAAAATCCATTAATTTTTTTCCATTCCCATTTTTTTGAAAACATGGGTCTACGGCTAATCGATGTAGGTATAAGTTTTTAGAATCTTTAGTTAACCATTGTACATCTTTATATACTTCATCTTTAAAAGCAGTTAGCATAATACAGCCTATAATTTGCTTATTGTTTTCGAGCACATATAATGAGCCTGAATCTATATCATTTTTAAAAACCTCTTTCGAAGGATATTTTTCATTCCATTGAAAAATACTATAGTTAGCCATATCAATAGCGCATGCTTCCGCTATTTTTTTTATATCATCAAGATCTTTACTTATTGCTTGCCGAATATTCATGTTCTATGATCAATAATATATAATTAACTTTAATATAAATTTAAAATAATTGCCTTTAAAAAATATTTTATTACAAAAAAAAATTTGCCTAGCACTTCTGTTTACAAATTTTTTATATAGTCAAAATACAATTAATCTTGACGTAGATAATGACCTATATTTTGCAAAAGACTTTTATTATTCAAGCGGTATTTTTTTGACATATTCAAAATTTGCTAAATCAAAAAACGAGAAAGCACTAATTAATCATTTTACAATAGGTCAGGAAATTTATACTCCATCTGGTCCGTTCTTTATAAAGGATGAGGCAGACCCAATAAAATATGATTACCCATATAGCGGATGGTTGTTTTTTAAATACAAAAATCAAAAAGCTTTGACAGATACTAGCAGTTTATCTTTATCTGGAAAGTTAGGGATAACGGGATCAGCATCTTTAGCAAAGGGCATGCAAAATCTATATCATCGATTAGTTCTTAACCTTCCAGACCTTTTATGGAATGCTCAAATGCCTCAAGAGGTTCACCTTAATTTTTTAATCAATTACTTCAAAGGATTTAATGTGGAGAAAAATGTTAATCTTGAAACAAAATTGTTTTCTGAAGTGGGAACTTATCAAATAAAAACGGGCTTGGATGTTGGAATTATGATAGGAATTCTAGATTCATTTCACTTTTTTGATAATATCATTAACATGAAACAAAATAAATTATCTTTTTATCTTGGAACCAGACAAGAATATTACTTTCATGATTTCAATATAGAAGGAAGTCTTTTTAATGATAACGCACCTCTTACTATGAAGTCTACAAAATATCGAAATATAATTCAAGTAGGATTATTACAGAGATTAAATAAGTTTCAAATCTTAACAACTTTCAATTCAATGTCTCAAGACAACTACAAACAAAGATTCTCAAGGCACCCATACTTAAAAATTAGCATAACATATCTTTTAGATTAATTTAAATTTTAACTTTTTTTTAAAAAAATTTTAACTTTTTTTTAAAAAAATCGTTCCAGATTAAAATGTAAATTTAAGAGGTGATTATAAAAGCGCTTCTAAATTATTGTTTAGTCCTTTTTAGCTAGGTTAATTTTGAATTTTTGTTAATTAATTGGTTTTATAGAAGCGTTTTTATCTCACCACAATTTTAAAGAGTGTGGGATGTCCGCTGCCTTCATCTTCAGAAGTAATCCAAAATTCATTTTTATTAATAATCTTTATAGATTCCATTTGAGACTTGTCAATTGGTATTCGAAACTTTTTAAAACTGTTTTTCCCCTTAGGGTTGAAGTTTGGAAATAAGATTATATATTGATTTCCATCAGAGTCATAACTTATAAGTGCTAATAGCCCAAGATTATTATCATAGTCTGCACCTGTGATTAATGCCTTTACATTAAATGTATTAATTGAGCTAAGAGGGCCCCCATTAGTAGGAATAAAGTAAATGTCTGTATTTAAAGAATCTCTATCTTTTGAAAAAAGAGCTATTTGATCATCAATTATTGTTAACCCTTCAGCATCAAATTTATGACGCAATTTAGGCAAGAAAGACTCTTGGTCTTTATATGATATGTTAATCTCATTTACAGCTTGAAAATTATTAGAGGGGTCTACTTTAATTAGTTTCAGATCTTTTCTGGTGCCGAAGTTATTCCCTGTATCAGCGATATAAAGATATTCACCATCTGCTCCTAAATCTTCCCAATCTACATTCTCCAGATTATACCCTGAATCACCATTAATATTATATCTATTAATGATTACTCCGTTTTGATTAAACTCATATACAACAGGATCTCCTCCAGAATCATTATGAGTAATAAAGTTATTATTAATGATTTCTAATCCTGATGTCTCGTTGATCTCTTTGGGAAGCTCTATTGAAATTAAAATTTCAGCTTCGTTAGCTTCGTTATAGTTTTCTATTGATTCTTCATTACATGCAATAAAAACCACTAGTAATATTAGGGGTAGTCTCTTTATCATATCAACTTATTTTTTCTTTTTCTTTTTCTTTTTCTTTTTCTTTGGCTTTGCCTTTTTTGGCCTTAGAATATTTTTTCCACTATTAATCTGTTCAGGATTTACATTAGTTTTAACAACAATCACTCCTCCAGCACCTTCACTGCCATATTTATTTGTAGCAGCTAGCCCTTTCAAGACCTCAACATATTTTACTTGATTTATATTCAAGATCGGAGGATTTGAATATCTGATACCATCAATATCCCAAAGGACTTCATCTC
>Ga0208750_1000564_pt1 | contig 11077 bp, 9 predicted proteins | sample Knorr_S15_td_O2m_FD_185602 | JGI IMG/M metagenome (GOLD analysis project Ga0208750, IMG submission 185602) | Marine microbial communities from Southern Atlantic Ocean transect - Knorr_S15_td_O2min_ad_340m_LV (SPAdes) (version 2) | ecosystem: Environmental > Aquatic > Marine > Oceanic | place...
ATCAAAGCGCCATCACGAACCGGCACTCTGCCCTCAGGTTGCAAGCCAACTATCTTGACTTTGACGCCTTCAGAAAGATGACTCATAATAATTACATCACCAGGATAGCCACCAGGACGCTCTCCGCCAAGTCTTCTCGTTTTCGATAACGCCCAAGTCAGCGAGGACTCTACTGGACTATGTTGCTCGTCTAGCTCATGACCATATAGTGACAAGCCAGCCTCTAAACGAAGCGAGTCTCTTGCTCCAAGACCAACCCACTCTACTTCTTCATTAGAAAGCAGTAATTTTGCCAACTCTTCAGCATCTTTTGCTGGAAGTGAGATTTCAAAGCCATCCTCACCTGTATATCCAGACCTTGTAATGAAACAATCAATTCCATTTATAACTAACTGTTTAGCAGTCATAAAAGTCATCTCACTAGTAGAAGGAGCAATCTCAGCTAATACTTCATGTGCCTTAGGTCCTTGCAATGCTAATAATGCAACATTCTCAAGAAACTCTACTTTACACTCAACTCCAATAGTGTTTAGCAAGTGTTCAAAATCAGCTTCCTTACAAGCAGCATTTACCACTAAAAATAAACTGTCATCACCAAGATTTGTAACCATCAGATCATCCATTACACCACCATCTTTGTTTGTAAATAGGGCATAGCGTAATTTCATTAAAGGCAGATCAATAATATCTACTGGAACTAGAGACTCAAGAGCGGCCTTTGCACCCTCACCTGAGAGTCTAATCTGGCCCATATGTGAAACATCAAAAAGCCCAGCATTATTGCGAGTATGAAGGTGCTCTTTTTTTATCCCAAGGGGATAACTGACAGGCATCTCATAGCCTGCAAATGGCACCATTTTAGCACCCGCATCAAGATGCATTTGATACATAGAAGTGGTTAGCATTTGTATACCTTTAACATCAGATATTAACTTAAAAGTTCATATTATATAAGAATAGTATTTTTAGTTGAATTGATAGTAAATATATATAAAAAGTGAAGGGTTTCAATTCATTCTAGTGTACCCCGAGCGTACCCCAGCATTTATACGAAGGAGGGGTGAGGGCCCGAAGGCCCTCGAGGAGAATTGATGTTATTTCATTAATAAAAACTTTGTTTATCGGCTGTTATATAATTTGTTTTAATTGAAGAGCACTAGTTCTAATATCATTAATTGATTTGCCTGGCTTATACAAACTTGAACCAATGCCGTAGCCAAAGACCCCAGCGTCCTTCCAGATGTTTATATTTTCAAAAGAAATACCACCAACAGCAAAAAGGGCTGTACTCATAGGTAATACAGCTTTAAGTTCTTTTATGCCCTGGGGTCCTATTAATGAAGCTGGGAACACCTTTAAAGCATCAGCACCAGCAGACAAGGCAGAAAAACACTCAGTGGCTGTGAATACCCCTGGATAAGAGCCTAATTGAAGTGCTTTAGTGTGGCGAATTATGGCTTCATTACAATTAGGAGATACTATAAATTTACCACCTGCACTAGCCACATCTTCAACCTCAGTAATTTTCGTGACTGTACCCGCTCCAATAGTTGCCTGTTGACCAAATTCCTTTGTCATCAATTCAATCGACGTCAATGGCTCAGGTGAGTTCATTGTGACTTCTATTGATCGAATATCACACTCAATAAGTACCTCAGTTACAGCAAGCACTTCATTAGGGCGAATACCCCTAAGTATTGCGATAAGGTTATCCATTATTGCCCTTTTGTTCTGATCCTAAATATTTTTGCATCGAATTGAAGCCGTATTTCAAGCCAGAAAGTGTAATCTGGCTTGCATTGTGAGCAGAAGTTTCTACCTTCAACAAACTTAAAGCAATAGAATACAAATTATTGAGAACTGGCTCACCTATCAATTGAACATTCTGTTCTTTCAAATAGTCTTTGGCGCCTGCTAATTCTAGACCAATAATTAAACCTGATAGTTTGCTCCGGAGTACCGCATGATCAATATTATGCATTAGGTCATCTGCTCTCAGCTTAAAAAAACTATTCGATAGAAGTTCAGGTGTCTTGAAACCAGAAAGCACACCTTCGGTAAAAGCATTATTGTCCCAACCATCTTTGTTAACACTGTAACGAATCATTGACTTATTGCTCATTAAATCGAATAACTCACCACTAATAAAAGTGCTGAATTTTTCAATTCTTCCATCTTTAATTTGAACCCACTTGCTATGTGTACCAGGAAGGCAAACAATAGCAGAGTCTATATCGCACAGTAACCCTGCCAATTGAGTTTCTTCGCCGCGCATCAAATCTATTTGTTTGAGATTAGCCACACCTGGAATAACATAAATCTTAATTCTTGAATCATTACAAGTAATTCTGACAAACTGCTCATAATCACAAGGTCTGCAAGGCGTTTTTTGAAAAGGCGTTTCAAGCCATCCATTTCTGGAACCCACCATACCACAAGCCAATACCGGAGTGACTTTCCCTGATTCTAGCCACGGATCAATAACTGTCAATAAGGCCTCCTCAAATTTTGCATCTTTAATTTTATTAATGCCATCTTTAGATGAAGCACTATCAAGTAAATTGCCCTCATCATTTAGAGCATAACATCGAAGATGAGTAATTCCCCAGTCAACTCCAATCCAGCATATATTTTGATTCATAACAGAATAATTAAGATAAGGATTGAGTCACTCTTTTTATCACTAGATAATCATTCAGTGCTAAATGAGAACAGTCACAACCAATTCCAGATTGCTTAATACCGATATGTGGTAAATCGATCCCATATTTAACACCATTGATTTGAATTTCTCCAAATCGCAACTTATTAGCGCAATTATCTGCAATGATTTGATCATCAGTAAAAATATAAGCAGTTAATCCTGCATCAGTATTATTGGCCTCATTGAGAACCTCATCATTATTATTAAAATTACAAATACTTATAACAGGGCCAAAGACCTCTTCTTTAAAAACACGCATAGATGGCTTGACATTATCAATAACTGTGGGTTCATAAAAATAACCATCATCTTTAAATTTATTTGGTTTTCCCCCACCATATAATAAATTTGCACCATTTTGAATAGCATCTTGTACAAGTTCAGTTACTCTTGAAAGAGCGGTGGCATCAATAAGTGGTCCCATATCAATATCCATGTCTTTATTGTGGCCAACAGTTATATTTTTTGCACGTTCAACTATCAAGTTAACTAGTTTTTCTTTAATACTATCTGCAGCAAAAATTCTGTTGGGTGTTACGCATATTTGTCCAGAATTACCAAACTTTAAAGCAGTAATAATATCTGCAGCCAACTCTAGGTTTGCATCATCAAAAACTATTACTGGGGCATTGCCACCCAATTCCATAGAGTATCTTTTAATAGTTGATGATCCCATTTTCATAATATGCTTACCAGTATTAATTGATCCAATCAAAGTAAGCAATGAAGGAATTGATGATGATGACAGAGTATCTCCCACTACTTCATCATCTCCACAAATAATATTCACAACACCTTTAGGTAAGCCGATTTTGGCGCATAACTCTCCAATTGCATAAGCTGAAAGAGGCGATTTATAAGAAGGTTTAATAATAATTGGGCAGCCCGCTGCCATTGCTGGTCCAATTTTAAAAGCTAAATTTAATAATGGAAAATTCCAGGCAATAAATGCTACGACAACCCCTACAGACTCTTCTTTTAATATATGCGTGTGTGTCCCATCTTTATCAGGGAGTAATTCTGGCTCTCGTTTTATTATTTCTTCAGAATAAAAAGTAAGACTATTAACTAGTGAATCAATATCTTCTTGAGTCGCATTCCAGGGCTTGCCCATTTCTAAATGAATACATTTACGTAGATGATCTTCATTAGCAACTACTTCATCACGAAGTTTTATCATCCAGCCAATTCTTTCTTGAACTGGTGTATTGGACCAGCCATCAAAAGCATTATTAGCAGCTTCTAGGGCCTGATGGGTTTCTTTCTCACTCGCCCAAGCTACAGATCCAATTCTTTTATTAGTTGCAGGGCAACAAACATCATATTGTTTTGAATTGCCGACAAGATTTCCATCTATGTACATTTTTTTTTCAAACATACCAATCTCCCATTACTAATAGTTAATTATTTGATTAAACTCAGCCAATTTATTTCTTCAGTGCTGAGTGTAAGAGAGCCTGCTTTAGTGTTAGTTATTACTTCCTCGGGAGACTCTGCTCCAACTAATGCAACTACTGGAAATTTTTGATTAATAACATAAGCTATAGCAATTTCATAAACAGATATTCCTTTTGTCTTAGCAAGGGAATTAGCTCTATCTTTTCTTTCAAAGTTATCTTCAGAATAAAAAACCCTTACTAAATCAGCGTCATCAGTGTAATTTATATTCCCTCTTGCAAAGAAACCACGACCAAGTGATGACCAAGCCACTAGTAAAAAATTATTTTTTTCAAACCAATTTTTATCATTTTGATCTGTTACAACTGTATCAGGCCAATATGGTTCATTGGCCAAAGCCAATGAAAAATGTGGACTTGATCCTTGCATTGGAGTTTTTTGATTATTATTTGCATAATCAATGGCCTCTTGAATTCTGTTTACATTCCAATTTGATGCTCCGTATCCACGTATACGTCCAGCTTTTATCTCTTCATCCAAGGCATCAACCAAGGGGCCAACATCTTGATTAGGGTCATCACGGTGAAACATCCATAAATCCAAATATTTCGTTTTCATTCTTTTAAGCGAACCGTCAATAGCTTTATGGATATACTCTGGATTAATTTTTGCACCGCCAGGATGTATTGGTGCGCAATATCCAGGAATCAGTCCTTTGCTAATAATAAAAACCTTATCCCTAACTCCAGGATTCTCCTCGAGCCAATCTCCAATAACCATTTCTGAATATCCATGCTCTTCTACTGAACCATAGACTTCTGCAGTATCAATAAAAGTACCACCTTGCTTAATAAATTCATTTAATATAGAAAAATCTCTATCTTTTGAATCTGGATGAAAAATCATCGTTCCTAATCCAATAGTTGATATTTTTTTGTCACTGTTCGCAATTGAAAAATATTTCATTCTTCCTCCTTTTAAGATTATTTTCTAGATGCAGCACCGCGTGTTACAGCATCTAAAGTGACAGCTATTAGAAGTATGGCCCCTGAAAACATCAATTTATCAGCAGCTCTTGCGCCTGCTAAATCCAGTCCATTGCCAAGAGATCCAATTACTAAAGCCCCTAGTATGGCGTTCCACACACTTCCTCTTCCGCCAAATAAAGAAGTTCCTCCTATTACTGCTGCTCCAATTGCTTCAAGCAACAAGGGTCCTCCTGCAAATGCATTAAACGATACAGAGGCATATCTTGATGCACCAATAATCCCGCCAACAGCCGCCATGAAGCCAACAAGTGCGAATGCAGAAATACGCATATACTCAATGGATATACCGACTCGTCTAGCTGATTCTAAATTACCACCAACTGCAAACATGGCTCTTCCATAGGAAGTCGAAGTGGTTAACCATCCAAGAAATCCTGTGATGCTTAATAGAATAATAATTGTTAGTGGCACACCTCGATAAGCATTAAGTATTAAGGTCGCTGTGAGTACCAAAGTTGAGAAAAATATAAATTTAATAATCGATACATATAATAAGTCATTATCTAAATTTTTTGCATTTCTAGCCCTTCTATTGTTCCAGATGGCTAATCCAAAAATGATGATACCTATGGCGGCCAATATTAATCCTATACTGTCGGGTAGTGTGGTTGTAGTGAGGCCACGAATAAATGGATCACGAACATTTATTGCGCCGTGAATGCCTAAAATTTTCATCATTAAACCTTGGAACCCCAGTAGTCCTGCTAAAGTAACCACGAAGGATGGGACCCGAAAATAAGCAATAATTGTCCCCATAATTCCACCTAATAAAGCACCTGCACCCAATCCTGCTAAACAAGCAATAGGTGCAGACACACCCATTTTCGTAGAGAGTACTGCAACAATTGCTGCACAAACACCTGCAACAGTGGCAATAGATAAATCAATATCTCCCATTAATAAAACAAGAGTTACCCCAACTGCTAAAGTTCCCACAACTGCACTTTGCATAAATAAAAAATAAAAATTCCGTGGGCTTAAAAAAACTGGTTCTACAATCCCAAAATATACCCAGATAGCAATTAGAGCTAATAACACAGGTATAAAACTTCCAAGTTGAGTTTCTCTCAAATAGCCAATTTTTTCTTGCATATTTTTAAGCATCACTCACCCCTCGTTATAGAACTGACAATTTGGTCAGGTGTTGTATTTTTGGTATCAAATACACCAATGTTTTCTCCTTGTCGCATAACAGTAATGCGGTCACATACTTCAAATATATTGTTTAAGTTATGAGAGATAAGAACCACCGCATGATTAGTCTCTCTTAATCTTTTTACTAGTTGCAACACCTCTTTAGTTTGAGAAACACCCAAAGCTGCAGTTGGTTCGTCCAGTAAAACTATTGTGGAATCAGACTTAGTTGCTCTAGCAATAGCAATTGATTGGCGCTGTCCACCTGAAAGAAAAGCAATTTTTGTTCTCATTGAGGTTATTGTATGAACTTTTAATTTTCTAAGAGCTGCTTTTGTTTGCTCTTCCATGGATAGATGATTAAGAGGTCTTAATGCTCTAGGAATAATCTTTAAATTATCTAAGTATCGAATTTCATTTCCCAAAAATAAATTTGCTGTTACATCCAAATTTTCACATAGAGCTAAGTCTTGATATACTATTTGAATGCCCTTGCGTGATGCGTCATGAGGTGAATTAATCTTAACTTCTTTTCCATCAATAAAGAAAGCACCACTATCGCACAACTGTGCACCTGAAATAGCTTTCATTAATGTTGATTTTCCTGCGCCATTGTCTCCCACCAAGCCCATTACTTCACCTCGTCTTAGTTCAAAATTGACATCATTCAATGCATCAATACCACCAAATTTCTTCATAATGCCTTGAGCACTGAAATGAATTGGGTTAGTTTGTTCAGATGAGGTATTTTTCAACGGGTTAATATTATTATTGTTCATAAATATTCGTTAATACTTTAATGTCAACAAAGTGCTTTCAAGCCTGTTGAAAAAAATGAAATGACTATGATTAAGCCAGGGAGTTATCCCTGGCTTAATATGTTTACTACAATTATATTACTTATTTGAAAGAATTACTAACTACTACAAAAAGCGGTAGCACCAGCAGTTCCTTGACAAACATCTTCCTTAGTAATGGAAGAATCATGCTCAATTACATAAGCAACACCTTCTTCACCAACAGCGTTATAGAATCCAACTGGTACCATCGGAACTTCTTTGCCAGCAGAGTTCGCTGGTGAAGTACCAACTACGATTCCATCCAATGAATCACCATTAACAAGAGCTATAGTAGCTTGAGCGGTTGATAACATCATCAGATTAAAGTCTCTCCAAACGCTTTGAGTCATTTCACCAGTTAACATCATTTGTAGTGCTGCAACTGTGCAGTCCAAACCACTAACAGGCACTTGACCTGCCATGCCTTGCTCTGCTAGAGATGCAACTGCAGCTCCCGCATTACCATCGTTAGACGAAACTACGCCTTGAACATTGTTGTTCAATTTAGTAAGCGCTTGGTCCATTGATTGTCTTGCTACGGCTGGATCCCAACCTTGCGTCCAATTTTCGTAACCAAGAATGCGTTCACCAGATTGGAATAAAGATTCAAGAACATCCATTTGACCATCTGCAATTGTAGGTGCATTAGGATCAGTAGGTGAGCCTTTAAGCATCACTAAAACATCTCCAGGTTGAGTGTTGGCAACAATATGTGCTGCTTGTGCTCGGCCTGAAGCTCTCAGATCAGCTTGAACCCAAAAACTAGTATTTTGAGACTGAATCATACGGTCGTATGCAATGACTGGAACTCCTTCTTCAGCACCCATATCAGCAATTATAGCTGCAGCTTCTCCATCAATTGGAATCACCACAAGAACTTTTGCTCCTTTTGATAAAGCTTGCTCTGCTTGACGTTGTTGAGTTGCTGTATCATTATTGGCGTTAACCACTTGTACTTCGATATTGGGTGCCATTTCTTGCATATGCTTTACGAAAAATGCTGCATCTTGACTTTCCCATCTAGGATTCACATTTTCCGGAAGCAAAAGAGTAACCATATCACCAGCATAAGAAATACCAGTATTCATAACTCCAGCTGTTGCAATAATTACAACAGACAGAAATTTTGTATATTTACTCGATTTCATTTTGTTTTACCTCCTATTATTATATTTAAGCCTGAAATGGACGAATCCAATACAGGATTTACCCCCGAAATGAACGAATCCATTCCAAGTTCGGTTCAACTCCCAAACCAGGTCCGTCAGGAATTTTGACAAAACCTTTATTTTTGGAAATTTGAATCTCTATATCTAATGGCTCAACAAGTAAGTCATCTACAAATAAGTTTTTTGTTGTATCAAACTCTAACATTGGTTCACGGGGAAACAAGCCTCCGGGAACTGGTGGCATAGCAGCCAATAGATGTAAATTAGTGGCAATAGATAGTGCCGATCCCCATACATGGTTTACTACCGGCACAAAGTTAGTATGTGCCATAGATAAAACTTTTAAGTATTCTGAGATACCCCCCATAGAGCATACTTCCGGTTGAGCTATATCAACACAATCGTTATCAAACAAATGGCGCCAACCCCATCGGGTAAACTCTGCTTCACCACCTGCAATATTGGTTTTTACCTGGTTACGTAATCTGCGATAACCATTATAATCTTCTGGTGCTACTGGCTCTTCAAACCAGTAAACGTCTAGTTCATCAAGTGCATGACCAACATACAATGCATCTCCAACAGAGTAACAATGATTAGCATCTACCATAATTTGATAGTCTTTACCTACCGTTTTGCGAAGTTCTTGGACTAGTTGAATATCGTTTTTTACACCAAGACCAACCTTCATTTTAGCGGCTAAATATCCTGCCTCTTGAATTGCAGCTGCCTCGTTCCTGATAATTCCCAATTGATTCGCCAGTTTTCCCGGATGAAGCATCATGCCGTAACCATATACAGGAACCTGATCACGAAACTTGCCACCTATAAGTGCGTGCAGAGGTTGGTTGGTAATCTTTCCAGCTAAATCCCACAAAGCAATGTCAACCCCAGACAATGCCTGAATGGGCATACCTTTTTGACCATGGTCACGAAGATTATTATAGATTTCATGCCAGATAACTTCTCTTTCTATTGGATTTCTACCCAACAACATAGGCTGGATAACCATCTCAATAATAGCCTTATTGGCTTTGGCTATATTGCCAGGGCCAAAGCATTCCCCCCAACCTGTTAAACCTTCATCGGTGGAGACTTCTACCAGATGAACAGAACGTTGATCGTAGTACGCTTGTGAATAACCAATTTCATTGTCCAACTTGTAAGATAAAACATGGCTTTTAATTGCGGTAATTTTCATGTATGAATAAATGATGTATTAATAAAGTATTATGTATTTAAACATATGATGTTTGAATAATCAAGTAATTTATTAAAAATATTCTCTTTGTATAGAATTAAGAGTCAATATGCATTGCCTAGCCTCATGCATATAGTTGTATGTGATATTAAAGACTGTAGGATTGAGTAGTAGTCAGTAACTGCGAAAATAGCAGCGAGGGTTATATAAATTATTTTTTTGGGGTATTAATTTGTTTTTTTAATCGATGTCCTGCATCACCCAATAGATTTTCCATCCTTGCTTCAGCCTTATCAGCATCTCTTTGAATAATAGCATCAGCTACTTTCCTGTGGAATAGAATTGATTCTTTGTTTTTACGAGGATCTTTATTTGTTAGTCTGATTGAACTGAGTAAGGCCGAAAAAATTAGTCCTTCCATTGCCCGCATGATTTCATTATTTGAAGCTCGGAATATCGCCCTGTGAAATAAAGCATCAGCGATCACAAAGTCCTCAATTGAAGATTGTTCTTCTTCCATCCGAGTTTGAGCTATTTCTATTTCGGCCAACTGTTTGTCTCTTCCATGTTCGCAAGCCCAACGAGCAGCTTTAGGCTCAATTATTAATCGCACCTCCATTAATTGTCTTAGAAACTCACGATCAGGAGGAGATGATAAATGCCATGCCAATACATCATTGTCCAACAAACCCCATTTTGTCCTTTCTTGAACACGTGTTCCAATACCTCTTCTTACTTCTAATAAACCCTTACCAACAAGAATCTTGACTGCATCTCTAACAACAGATCGACTTACACTAAAGCGCTCGCTTAACGACACCTCATCTTCTATTAAGTCGCCTGGCTTATAGTTACCTGATACAATTCTACGACCTATTTCACGTGACACCTGTACTGCAGTACTGTGTGCAAGACTATCTGTTTCCTTAAGGTCATAGTACATTAATTCACTCATAAGACAATTATAATCATATGATGTTTAAAAAATAAAGTATGTTTGAAAAAAATCATGATTTATTTGAAAATAAGATTCAGTAACAACATGAACCTAGTTAAATTCAAAATTCCGTTTGATGTGTGAGGGAGGTTATATTAATGGTTAGCCTGAGAGCGGCTAAGTATTTGTACCTGTTCCAGCTACCAACTCAATCCTAGTAACCTTTAGTAATGTTGTAGATCGGAAATGGCAGTTTGCCATCCTCTATGCGGCGGATATTAACAGCAATAGTTTTTGCTGAAGATTTCGGATTGCTTTGCCCTGCAATATGAGGCGTAATATAGACAGACGGGTTACTCCAGAGCGGACTATCGACAGACAAAGGCTCTTGTTCAAATACATCCATAGCCGCGGCAGTAATATGTCCTTCATCCAGTAGAGTCAATAAATCTGTCTCGTTGACAATGCCCCCTCTACCCATATTTATAATAAATGCACCTCTAGGCAAACGTTGAAGCTCTTGTTTTCTGAGTATATTAGTTGTGCCTTCAGTTAAAGGCAGGACGTTAATTAATATATTTGTCTTACCCAAGAAATCGCCTAACTGCTCATCTCCAAAAAAATATTTAATATCACCCAAAGATGA
>Ga0208750_1000566_pt1 | contig 11069 bp, 6 predicted proteins | sample Knorr_S15_td_O2m_FD_185602 | JGI IMG/M metagenome (GOLD analysis project Ga0208750, IMG submission 185602) | Marine microbial communities from Southern Atlantic Ocean transect - Knorr_S15_td_O2min_ad_340m_LV (SPAdes) (version 2) | ecosystem: Environmental > Aquatic > Marine > Oceanic | place...
CCATCGATTACAGTCCCACCTCGAATGACTAACCTTTTATAAGGTCCCTTACCTTCATCTTTTTTTCTATCCGGTGCTGCGTTCGGCCCTTTGGAACTCAGCCTTGCTACTTCAAAAATTTCTTTTTTCTTTTTGCTAGTCAGTTGTTGACCTGATACGGATATAACAATCGATAGCAGAACCACTGCATATTTCCTCATATGACAAAATGCTTTATCAATTCTATTATGTTTTGATTGATTCATTTTTTATACCTCTATTATTTGAAAGTTTTTCATTAATAATAATTTTTTACCGTTAAATTTTTCTGCATTATTTTTTTATCTGTTTGTAGCTGCAATCCATAAGTACCTGGCTTAATGTACTTTTGATAACTTCTAAAATAAGGGCGATCACTGTGTTGTGTTTCTATTACCAGATCCCATCGTAGCTGGTTCAAGCCCTTACTGGCCATAAAATCTATTTCCCAAATCGTATTTTTTTCGTTTTGATCTATAATTGAAATATTGACTGTCCCTTTTTGCGGTATCCAGAAACTGATGGGTAATTTGGCAATTGTTGATTGATCCATATCTCTACTAGTGTCCATCTGTTTGGGATATTGGGCATGAGGTATATCAAATAAATGATGTCCTTTTTTTTCATTACTGTTTAATTGAAAGGCCCGATGGATTGGGTTGAGATTTAAATAATAGATACCCCTGCCATGTGTACCTGCCACCAATTCATTTTCTCTTTTTTGTATGTCCAAATCTGCAACACTGACAGCTGGCATGTTATTGCCCAAAAGATTCCAGGACTTGCCGCGATTTACTGATATGTAAACACCCCTATAGCATCCAGCGTATAAAATATTTTCATAAACAGGATCTTCTTGGATTACATTGGCCGGATCGTTCGGCAAATCTGCTGTGATAGAGGTCCATGTCTTGCCGTAATTCTCAGATACAAACATATAATTATTTAAATCGTCATAGTTGATACCTGTCATTGTCAGATAAACCCGGGATTTCTTGAAGTTGGATGGCTCGATACTGCGAATATATGCATTCGGCAATCCCTTAGAAAATTCTTTCCAGGATTTCCCACCATTTTTACTGGTCCAAAAAGCACCATGATCTGTACCGACATATAATAAACCGGGTTGTAATTCTGACTCGGCTATAGCTCCAGCTGCCCATGAATTTTTTTCAGGTTTTGACGATTCTGCAATATTGCCGCTGATTATTTGCCAACTGTTCCCGCGATCACTTGATTTGATGACATGGTTTGCACCGTGGTATAATGTTTTTGAATCGTGGGGCGAAATAAAATAAGGAGATACAAAATTGTACCTAAGATTATTTTCTTTGGATGTTTTTTTACGGCTGGGACCAATTGTAATGGATGTATCTGCCGCCATATCTTTTCGCAGTCCGTCACCATGCTGGCGACTGAAATAAACTGTATTGGGATCTTTTGGATCAACTTGAGTCACGCATCCATCCCCGCCACTCCATGGATCGATCCATAAATATTTCCATGGATCATGTTTATGCGGATTCCATTCCTTCGCTGGCCCATAGACTGTAGCGTTATCCTGAACACCGCCGTAAATGTTATAAGGCTCCTGATCATCCAAAGTGATATCATAGAATTCGCCTGTGGGAATATTATTAAGGTGCAGCCAGTTTGCTCCCTTATCATAGCTGACATATAAACCACCGTCATTACCCAATGCTAAATGATTTGGATTGAAAGGATTGATCCATAATTCACAATGGTCCAAATGAAGGGTTTGAGCCGGGCTGGGCTGCAGATGCTGAATATTGCCCCCGACAGTCCTAAATGTTTTACCCCCATCCATGCTATGCGCCATGCGCACGCCAAGCGAGTAAATCTCCTCATCATTTTTTGGATTCACATAAATATCTGCAAAATACCACCCGATGTTATTACCGGGGAAAATGCGCAGTGTATCGTTATGAGATCTTTTCCATGTAACGCCCCCGTTCATTGACTGATAAACCTCAGCGGAATTTCCTTCAGTCTCATTTCTATTATCTATCAACGCATAAACTTTTTGTGCATTTTGGTAAGAAACAGCTAGACCAATTCGCCCAATTTTCGGTTTGTCCGGCAACCCATTTTTCGATCTTTTCCAACTTGATCCGCCATCAGAACTGTAATAAATACCGCTATTAGGTCCATATACACTTTCCGCAATATTTGTATTATCATTGTTCTCCCACATGGAGGCATAGATCATTTTAGGATTAGAGTGGGCGATCACTATATCGTTGGCCCGTGTATCATCATTGACATATAAAACACGCTCCCAATCTTTACCGCCATTGGTGGTACGATAAATTCCTTTGGAAGCGCTTTCAGACCAAAATTTTCCCATAGCAGCCACAAATACAATATCCGGATTAAGTGGATGAACTGCTATCTCGCCAATATGCCATGTGTCCTCCAGCCCTAAATGTGCCCAGGTCTCCCCGCCGTCATCGGAGCGGTAAACACCGGTACCCGGCATTGTAAAATTTCTGTTTTTTCGCAGGCTCTCGCCGGTACCCAAATACAAAATTTCAGAATTGGAAGGGGCTATTGCAATATCACCAATACCCAAGGTCGGCTGGTTTTCAAAAATGGGTTTCCAATCCAATCCATTATTTGTTGTCTTCCATAAATTGCCTGATCCAAAAGCAACATACATGGTTCCCGGTTGATTCGGATCGCCCTGTAAGGCTTCTACGCGTGCGGAATTTGTGACCGGTCCAGCTGAAATCCATTTTACTTGAAAAGGCGTGTTCTCTTTCGCTTTTTTATATTCTTCAAATGAAGAAAACAGCGGATTTTCTGATTCTTGCGCAGTAAGGGAATTGCTCAAGAATAACACTGCTAATGGCCAAAGATATTTCATACGCTCAATGAATAATAATTAACTGACAATAGCTCGGTATACATCATTTCTAAAGCTTAAAGAGGATCGCTGACAATATGATGTCAGCTGATTATATTAATCATCTTCCGCTACAAAATTTCTTAATTCTTTAAGAAATTTATCAAAAGACGGCTGATGATTGTACATCATATGCCCCCCTTCAAATTCCGAAAATTTCACCCTGCTTGCATCGATCCCGTTTTCATAAATCGTATTTGTAGCAGTAAAACAAGGCGTTGCCAGATCATAGATGCCACAGGCCAAATATACCTTGAAATCGATATTCTCCCGCATGGCCCGTCCAATATGGGGTGCCACATTCACATATCGTGGCCATCCATTTTGTGTGGAGACCCAATCCCAGTTCTTTCCCAAGTCCCGATCGCCGCTACGGTAGAGTCTTTTGATATCTACACCAATTTCAGCCAGCCATGTGTGAATAGCCGATACATACGCTGCGGCAAAGCCTTCATTTGAAATGTCTGTATCCGGGTTTTCTCCCGCAACCATATAATCTTCACCCTTATACCTGGCATCAAGGCGTCCAACAGAATAGCCTTCATCTCGAAGCAATTCTTTTCTAAAACTGCTGGCATCGACTCTCAGGTTGGAATTGAGGACAAATTGCTTTGACAACCCTGAATAATAGGCGATCTGTTCTGCAATGTCATCTTTTTCCCTTTTGGAGATGCGCGATCCCTTTACCAAAGCCGGGGCCAGTTCGTTCAAGCTGAAATCTTTGGCCTCTTCATAAAATGATTCTAAAGATTTATTCGTTTTGATCTTGCCATGATAATAAGCGGTCGCTGCGTATGTGGGCAGATACCCCACGTATGTTGAATTGTTTCCGGGTGTAAAGCGAATATGCTGCAGGTCACTCACTGGAGAGACCAAGATAAGCCCATTAATTTCAATTTTAGTTAAACTGCCACTCCGGAGTTCATTGAGCATTTGAGGGCCTCGGATACCGCCATAGCTCTCCCCAAGAATATATTTGGGTGAATTCCATCGATGGTTATCCTGCAACCATTGGCGCACAAATTGGGACACACTTTCCGCATCCTGTTTTACGCCCCAGAACTCTTTATTTTCATGTCCACCCATGGCAAGGCTATATCCCGTGCCAATGGGGTCAATGCATACAAGGTCTGCAACATCAAGGGGAGATAATGGATTGTCAACCAGATCATAGGGTGGGGAGCCGTCATCAGTTGCATCCGAGGGCACTTTAACCACTTTGGGTCCCATGACTCCCATATGCAGCCATAAGGATGCAGAGCCGGGACCACCATTAAAAATAAAAATGACAGGTCGATCCGGATCATTTTTCACCGAACGATACTCGGTGACAAAAATCGATGCCATGGGTTTGTTATAGTCATCTTTTTCATAGAGAATGGTTTCATAATGTGAGGCAAGATAGTTCATTTTTGTTCCATGAAACGTGCCTCGCATTTCTTTGGAAAATCGAACCGGCTCTCGATGTAATGTTGAATCGGTTTTGCCTTCCTGGGCAATGCCAGCGGTAAATAAAAGAGTAAAAATCGTAATTATAATTCTCATTGGGAATATCCTCCTCGGTATCGGACAAATTTTAATCCGAAATAAATCAATCTCAAACAAAAAATCCTCTTAGGAGGCTTTCTTGTTTTTTTCATAATGATGCCCCTCCTAAAGGACCCAATCAAAATTACACAATAATACTCTTCACTAAAATGGTAGATGATAGGGGGTGATTTTTTCTTTTATACTTCTTAGGTTCCCGCTAATCCGAGTGAGCAGAAAGCTCAGTAAGAAATAATCAAAAGGAAATAAAAAATGAAAAAATTATTAGTAATTGGACTAATTGCTTTGATAGCCGTTGGTTGCAATCAAAGCCCTACTAGTCCTGCTAAAAAATATATTGAATGGAGAAGTGATAATGAAATTGCAGATGCAATGGCAATGAAGGGGCTTTTTCATTTTGTTAACATTGAACAAGAAATAGCATATACTTATTTCAAAGGTTCTCTTGATCATGATTCAACTCTATTTGGCTCCCATGTGGTTCTTGCCTGGCTAACACCTGAAGGCGATGAAAGAAAAATGCATCAGGATAAAGCAAGAGAGCTTGTGAAGGATAAAAATGAAACTTCAAAATTACTCGTATCTCTTTTTGATGTCCCACCAGGAGAAGGACTCAGAGCAAGAAGGCATGAGGTATGGTCAAAAATGCATGAGATTGAACCCGATGGAGGATTTATTCATTGGTATTATGCTTTGACTAAGCCTACACCAGAAGAAATGATTTCTGAGCTAGAAACTCTCCTTGCAAAAGAAAATCATACTTTAGGTACTGGACATATATTAAATAATTTAGGATATCTTAATTACGCTGTAGGAAATAAGTCCAAAGCAAAATCTTATTTTGATGAATATATTAAAGTATATCCAACGGGTCCTAATCCCTATGATTCCATGGGAGAATATTATTATAATGAAAAAGACTATGATAACGCATTGGTCTATTATAATAAATCAGTAGAATTATTTCCCGGTAGTAGTAGTGGCGTCAATATGATTAAGGAAATGGATAAAAGCGGTGAACCATCTGGGTCACACACTTCATCAGAGTGGCAAATTTGGGCTTATTCTACTGCAGCGCCTTCATATATTGCCGAAAATGCAACAGTATTAAATGGAAATATGGAACCCCTTAGAGAAGGAACGAATGGGTGGACCTGTTTAGCAGCAAACCCCAGAGGAATGTCTGATCCGGAAAATGGCTGGGAAAATCCTCATGAAGCAATGCCAGTTTGCGTTGATGGTGAATCCATGAAATGGATGCAGGGATTTATGAGCGGTACGATACCAGAAATGGATCATGATGGATTTGCATGGATGTTACATGGAGATATGGGAGAAGATAATTCCACACCTAGGGTCATGGCTAAAGATGATGCCAAAGACCCAAGTCAATGGATTGAGTCTGGGCCACATCTAATGTTAATGCCAAAAGATCCTAAAACTATAGAGGGACAAACTTCAGATTTTAATTCTGGCTCTCCATATGTAATGTTCGGAGGTACGCCTTATGCTCATTTGATGATACCAGTAAGTGACTATTATCAATATCAACCAAAACAATGATCTAGAAGGCCTATAGGAGATCAAAGATATTTATCTAAGATAAAATCACTGGAGCACTATTGGAGTAGATTTCATATCATTAAGGAATGATTAAAAGACACTTTAGAGTGAGGGGTTATCTTTTTAAAATCAAATACCCTGGTGAGGAGGCAATATGACTTATCGTGTACTATCTATGTTTGTTGTTATCACCATCATGGGGTGCGGCAACAGCCAGAGAAACGCCACACTGGATATTGACCAACGCTCTTATAACCTCGGAGGGATTGGCGCTTTTGGTGAAATGGTGAATGTAGGCGTCAAGAAACTGGCACTGAGCGCAGCATTGTCACCTGAAGACATGGACGCACTCATCAAAGAAGCAACTCGCGTAGCCAAACAGAATAATGTTGAAATCTACCGGGAAAATGACTTTCTGGTGACCGACCTTTTCGCCGCATCCATTACGGACGGTAAACATGTACTGTTAATATACAAGGGGGAGACCAAACAGGAATATCTGGATCTCAAAATCCAAAAGGCACAACTTATCGCATCAAACCAATATACTAGCCAAGCACGTGAAGAAATTGCCCGCCGATTAGGTGCGATGCTAAGTTATCCCGAATGGAAAATTAACGAACTGATCAGTAATAATAGGCCCGAGTGAAAAGTTATTTAAAACCACTGCTGCTATAAACCATAAAGCCCGTATGAAACGGGCTTTATGATGTGGCTCGGGCCGGAATCGAACCAGCGACACATGGATTTTCAGTCCACTGCTCTACCAACTGAGCTACCGAGCCACACAAAGTTGAAAAATGGCTCGCAAAATTACCCGATGGTGTGACGGATATCCAACAAGAAATGATAACCTTTTTAGGTCTTTCTTCTCTATTTATTACGTTTATTAATTTCGCGAAAATAAATAAGAAACATTGACCAGAATTCGATTGGAGAGGACATCTTCCATGGCACCATATGGTGTATAAACATCACTAGATTGCTTGCTCCAACTGGTACTAAGAAAAGCGGCGTCCATCATCATATTTTCTCCAATGGGAATCCCCAAACCCGCTGATATAATTGTACGATCCCCATGTCGATCCCCATCTGGCGCGGGAAAGATGGCAACACCTGATCTTAAACTGATACCGAAATTTTCATTGAATTCCATCAGATATTCGAGCCCTGCCCTTGCCTGATAAACCTGACGATATTGAGATGCGATCGTTAAATTTTCTTCCGAAAGCATTTTATAATAATCAGATTCCCGATCATAATTATCCGTTACAAATTTTGTACCTGACCAGTTTCGAAAACGGAAACTATAGGCAAGCGTTAACTTTGGGATTGTAAGCACACCGCCAAAATCAATGACAAACGGCATCCGCACCTTATAATCATAGTAACCTGTCAGCGTAGTATCATTTTTAAATCCATCATCAAAAATAAGAGACTCATCGGATGAGTGCTCTTCTTCAACCCGGATATGATAGGGCAATGAAATCGAAAGTCCAAGCCGAAACCAATCAGTAACAGCGCCTTTAACACCACCTCGGATATTCCAACCTGTGGTGGTGGCAATCAGTTTCTGTTTCAGCAAATATTGATCAAAATCTGCTGGGAACTCGCTGTAGTTCTGCTTTGAATCTTCCTGAATAAATTCAAAACTGTATTCTTCCCGGCCTGAAACCCTGGAAACTGATAATCCGCCGGCAAAGGTAGGTGATAATGCAATTCCAAATGAAAACGTGAATTGTTCCATGGCACCACCGCTATATATTTCTTCACTCCTGAGCACATATTTTGAAAAATCGTAAAATTGCTCTTTTCCATCTACTTCAATAGGAAAAGTCAACTGGTTATCCTCATTGCTGAAACCAGAAAAGGACATCAGTCCATTATAATGGACGATCCGGTTAAATCCAACCCCTAGGACCATACTGCCGCGGATTGTGGGCAATGGTAACGCCATACCCATAGCGTTGAAACTTCCCACATGTAATGGGTTCACTTTGCTTTCATTGATATAGGAAGTCTTATTATGATAATTCAGGCTCTGGCCTTCAAAATAGATGGCGCCATTGGCCATATCTGCAAGACCGGCAGGATTCCAGTACATTCCAGAGGGGTCATTCCCTAAGGCCGTGAAGGCACCACCCATACCCAGCGAACGGGCACCGTACCCGATTTCGTTTTCTAATATATGGATCGCTTCAGATGCAGTCTGAGTTTGACCATTAGATAGAAAAAGACTGGAAATAATAATGGATCGCAGGGTGAATTTGCGTCGCATTAATAATCCTCGATTTTATTGAATAATATTAATTGCGGCGTGTCGCGCGGGTTCCGCCTGAAGAACCAGAGGAACTGGAAGAACCGGAAGAACTACCGGAACTTCCACTAGAGGAACGAGAAGATGAAAGCGAAGAACTTCCTCCATAGGATGAATTGCCACTCCCGCTTGATGAGGATTGTTGTGATTGAGTCCGTGTCCGAACTGTATTTAAGTTTGTACCGGTATTTCGATCTCGGCTTTTAGTAAACTTTCGGATTTCATTTTCAGATATGCCAGGGATAACCATGTTATAACCACCCAGGCTATAACCGTATCCATAATCATAAAATCCCATCCCGTATCCGTTACCATAACTCCCATAAAAATTGTATGGGTTATAGAAACTGGAATAACCATAATAAGATGAGTATAAGGGGTTAAAACGGTTGTGCATCATGGAATAGGAAAGTGGCATGGTGGAGCCAGTCTCCTGGGCATACAAACTTAGGTTTGGCCGATTTCCTGCACGGGAATAAGGTTCAAAGATTTCTTCCTCTTCTTCCGGTGATGGATAGAACCAGGCCAGTTGGGTGTAACAACCCTGAATGGCCAAGGAAAAGACCAAACTCAGTATGATAAAAATGGATTTCTGCTTCATCACACCCAATATTACACTGAAAAACAGATATTAAGCAAATTAACCAACGTTATCTGCGTATCCCGACGAGATCCAACATAAATGCATATTCGAGTGCCACTTCCCGGTATCGGCGAAAACGTCCAGACTTACCACCATGACCCGCATCCATATTCATGTGCAGATATAATTTATTCTTCCCTTGCCAGTGGTCTCTTAATTTGGCTACATATTTCAGTGGCTCCCAGTACTGGACCTGGGAATCAAAAAAACCTGATGTAACCAGCATATTGGGGTATGCACTGTCTCGTACCTGGTCATAGGGTGAATAGGAAAGCATGTAATCATAATATTTTTTTATTCGGGGGTCGCCCCATTCATCCCATTCATTGGAAGTTAGGGGTATGCTGGGATCCAGCATGGTGGTCACTACATCTACAAAAGGAACAGCGGCAATAGCTCCCCGCCATAATTCAGGTGCCAAATTCACCACCGCACCAATAAGCAAACCGCCTGCACTTCCTCCCTCACAAAACATCTGTCTGGAATCAGTATATCCATTATTTACTAGGTGGATACCTGCATCGACAAAATCCGTAAAGGTGTTTTTCTTATTTAACATTCTGCCATCATCATAGGATTGACGGCCGTAAATCTGGCTGCCCCGCACATGGGCAATAGCATAAATGAATCCACGGTCTAAAATACTCAACCTCGAAGAACCAAAACCCGGATCTCGGGTGGAGCCATAAGAACCATAGGCATACAAGAGCAGGCTCTGGGGTGAATCGGATTTCATATCCTTTCGATAGACCAATGAAATCGGGATCCGCTTTCCATCCCGGGCGGTGGCGTAAAGCCGTTCCGAATGGTAGGCTTTTTGATCATAACCGCCCACAATTTCCTGTTGTTTCATAAGTGTTTTTTCACCCGTATCCATATTATAGTCGTAGGTAGTAGAAGGTGTCACCATAGATGTATAGCTATAGCGAAGGATATTGGTGTTGAATTCTTCATTGACGGAGATGCGTGCCGTATAGGTCTCTTCTTCAAAATCAATATCCGAGTCATCCCCTGTTTTCTGATTGATAATTCTCAATCCCCGCAGACCATTTTTACGCTCATTGATCACCAGGTGATCTTTAAAAATTTCCAACCCTAATAGATGCACATCATCACGATGTGCAATGACCTCTTTCCATTGGGAAATGTCAGTAGCATTCTCGGCAGTTTCCATCAGGCGGTTGTTTTTGGCATTCCAATTGGTAACGATATAAAACTTATTCTGGTAGTGATCGATACTATATTCATGCGCTGTTCCACGGGGAGTAAAGTTTTTGAATTTTCCATCTGGATTATCAGCCCGCAGTATATGGTAATCGCTTACCAGTGTGCTGCTGTTATAGATAATAATGTATTCACCGGATTTGGATCTGGAAACGCCTATATAATAGGTTTCATCATTTTCCGTATAAACCAGTTCATCATTACGAAAATCAGAACCCATTTTATGGCGGTAAATTTTTTCTGATAATAAAGTAACCTTGTTTTTGGATGTATAAAATACTGTCTGATTGTCACTTGCCCAGGCTACACCACCAGTCGTATTAGGGATCGTCTGTTCCAATATATCGCCACTTTTCAAATTTTTAAAATGGACCTCATAAAAGCGTCGGCTCAGTGTATCCACTCCAAAAGCCAGCCATTCATTATCGGGGCTCACGTTCATGCCACTCACAGCGAAATAATCATATCCTTCCGCCAGTTTATTTACATCCAAAATAATCTCTTCCGGTGAGTCCAAAGAGCCTTTTTTCCGGCAACGGATGGCGTATTCTTTTCCTTTTTCATAACGGGTATAATAGTAGTAACCGTTATCCAGGTAGGGCACAGAAACATCGTCCTTTTTGATACGGCCCACAATTTCATCAAACAGTTTATCTTGAAATTTTTTGGTATGGTTCAAACTGGACTGCGTATACTCATTTTCCGCTGCGATGTAATCCACAACTTCGCTTGTTTGAGAATCAAATTCTTTCGCAGATTTCTGTTTATCGGTAAGTCGCATCCAATAATAGCTATCCACTCGAGTATCTCCATGGACTGTTATTTCATGT